>Ga0210059_1005314_pt1 | contig 20747 bp, 13 predicted proteins | sample Ectturendosymbi2_FD_188042 | JGI IMG/M metagenome (GOLD analysis project Ga0210059, IMG submission 188042) | Ecteinascidia turbinata endosymbiont from Florida, USA - Sample 2 (SPAdes) (version 2) | ecosystem: Host-associated > Tunicates > Ascidians > Unclassified | place: Key West, Florida...
TAAAACACGCTGTACAGACGATTGAGACCGCTCATTTGAGACCATCCCATTTATTTGAGACCGCATTCATTTGAGACTTGTTGAGTAGAGACCCGTTCATTTGAGACCACATTATGTGAGATTCGTTTTCTCCTGTGGTTCCTTCGACCAATGCAGAAAGACATTTTTTCTTTTCTCGTCTTTCATTTCTCAGTTAAAAACTGAAATTACTGCGGCGCTTCGATAAAGGAAACGAGCAGGAAAGTAAAAGACAATTCTTTGACTTGGTGTAACAAAATGACTTCCAGAGGTGCAACGCTCCCGTCTAAGCCAGACGTATGAAGAGTTTTCTGGCCTCTGTGGTGTTTTAAAGTGCAATGCATTTACAACCCAGCGTGAGTCACCTTGGACACGGAAGGGCGTCACCTTGCAAAACTTCAAATGAAGAGTCACCTTGCAAAACTCCAGGTCTCCCGCAAAGAAGTGGAAGGTGGTGGCGTAAAATGAATGTGATCTCAAGTGAATGTTGTCTCAAATGAATATGGTATCAAATGAATGTGGTCTCGACGGAACGTGGTCCCAAATGAAAAAGTCTCATGTGAATGTGGTCTCAAATGAATGTCTCAAAAGAACGTGGTCTCAAATGAATAGGTCTAAAATGAATGTTGTCTCAAATGTCGTGGTCTCAAATGTCGTGGTCTCAAATGAACGTGTTCTCAAATGAATGATTTCAAATAAATTGGTCTCAGTAGTCATGGAAAACACTATAGCAGATGTGGGTAACTAATGAAAATTCACCGACGGATGGCAGGGAAGAGTCATAAAAATAAAATTATCATGATCTCTGACAAAAACAATGCTTTTGTGGTGATATTACAGAAGAGCAGATATTTTGAAAGAAATAATTCAATGGCTAAGAAAAACTTTGACAACGCTGAAGAGAATAAGGTCAATTACGATAAAAGCTCGGAACTTACAATCAACATAAAGATATTGTGGGAAATTTCGAAAAACAAGTCCAGTTTCTTATTAGCGCTAATACGTACATAGCGCCAACAAGCGTAGATCAGTCTACTTAAAAAAGTCTAGCCGTATGTTGCTAAGGTAGATTCATCCTCTTAGTACAAACGTAGGTCAATGTTTCGAGTCTGCAGACTCGTTTACTACTGTTTAAAGTGGTTAGAGATGATTTCAGGTGCAAGGATCCTCTTGAAACTTGGCAGTCAAGGGTGGGCAGGGTTGTATTGACCAGCAGGTTATTGTACAAAGATCTGGGTGTTGCACGCATTGTTCTGGCAGGGAATTGTTTACTTCAAAAAAGATTACTTGCAGAGTGTAGAAATTCATTTATGAGTGCTTGTATAGATTGTAAGATTTAGGCTGTTTTGCAATATTTGCATTGGTGCAGGGAGAAAAGCGATACCCCATACCGGTAGTACACTGGGGCAGCCTCGCTCAAGCAACCCAAGAAACTCCATACCAGAGCAAACTACTGAAAATATCTATGGGCTTGTTTGTCGTGTTTTTCAACTTGTCTTCACTATTTTTACAAAGTGTTTTATAAAATAAACAAACATGGCATAAAAAGAAGCAAAATCCGCTTGGACCTGAGCAGCTGCTTGGGCCGTTTATGCTTGGAACCAAAAATCTGATGAACAATTAATATGCGTAGTTAGACTTATCATAATTTCTTAGGCTTAAACCGGGACAAATTCAAAACCATGAATAAAATAGCCTGAGGAGCGGCCGAAGGCCTGAATTTGGCAAATTTTATACCTTATTTATTGTTTTAAGATTGTCTGAGAACACATATAAAGTATTGTACTTAGATTAAAAGGGAAAATTTTAGTTACGTTACTCTGCATTATATCAAGTTCTAGCTTACTTTCAGCATAAAATGACTCAAAACTAACTGAAAGTTATCTTTCCTTCTCAAAGCATACAAAATGGCTTCAACTGCAGCAGGTGTTGTAGTTCCATTGAAGACAATGGAAAAATGACGCAACAATAAGTCCCCAATTTTACAAATGGCCACTGAGCGGAATTTCATAACAATGCATCATCAGGCTGGAGTTCATTTTGAAAATTTCACTGAAGTGAAATTCCGGGACAGTCCCGGCCAAACCAGGACGTATGGTAGGTCGATGCGTAGTGCAACTAGAATGTAGAAACAACAGCGGGTTTTTCGCTCGTAGGCGTATAGCTCACTCTCGAGTTTCCGTTTTGTACCGATTAGAAAAAGCTTTATGCATCGAGTCTTTGATATTTTGGACATAGATAATGTTGTCATGACAAAAACTTTGCTGTTTTTGATCATCTGGTTCTTCCCATTGTTGGACTTGCTTCACCACTTGAGAAAACGTATTTACAACAGCAACCCTGAGGCAGATTTTTACGTTTACCCTCAAGAATATGCGCAAATTGTCTTGCTGATGGGACATAATAAACCTGCCGATAAAATGTTTAAAAACTTCACAGTCAGAACGTTTGACACCAGTCGCTTACAGAATCCAACTGAGGTTAGATTTTTACATATCACTTCAGAATAATATTTTAAATATACGAAAGAATTTATAGGCATGAAACACACTATGAAATCGCGAAGCTTGTGAATCGTGATGCTTGAGAAAAAAATCATCCACTTCATGTCAAAGCACAGTGTGGGAAACATTAGGAGTAGAAGTCGTGTGTCAGTAACGTCAAAGTGTCTTTCTGATGGTCAAACTCTCGTCGAGAGTTTTGTTTGTTTTATCGTCTTTTTCAGAAGCTCTTGTGGCTATAGGACGGCAATATGAAACTGCTTGGCAAAATATCACATTCAAGGATTGTAGAGTGGTTTCGTTCATTCCAGTTTTCATTCCATCCCCGGCAAAGAAACTCCATCTTTTACATCTTTTCAATAGACTACCGCCAATCTACGTGTACAAACTGTCGTTCCAAGCTGACAAACTTATTTTGAATCATAACGCGTCTTGTTATTAGTAAGCCATTGCCAACACAGACGTAGAAGTAACCTTCAAAAATTGTGTTAGCTTTGGTCAGATGCAGCGTTACTACTGGCATTATCAGCATTTTCGGAGATTCGCGTATGGTATCACAGTTAACCTTGGATGAGATTTGACACTTTTCCCCATTTTTACGAACATGGGCAAAAAACTAAAAGTACCAGAAGCAAGCGAACTCCTCGAAAATCTGGGATGTGCCCCACAAATGCAAAACATTCTTGAGCTTCCAAGCTCAGCTGAACGTATGTAAAGCATAACGGCAACGTACAAAAGTGCAAACGCGTCTAGCAGTCTCGCCAAAATCAAATCCAGGTTTGCTCCAGTTGCACAAAGACATCAAAGGTATTTTTACGTTTAAAAAGACGAAACTTGTTTTTATAAGTGGTGAGACATAATTTTTTCTCAAACAATACCATGAGTCCAGCAGCACTTCATTTAGTGCCGCAATACCTAAATAATATTAAACCCAGTGATGTAATAACATTACACTCAGAATCATATTACACTCTGCAGTGGCATTTGCTAATAGCGAGTGGTTGTTTCTTTATCAGCTATTGTTTATTGAAATTCTCACATAAATTTGCATTTTCATCACCACCGCATGCATTCCATTCGCGCCTGTTGGGCGAGGATATGGATATACGTTAAGGCAGTTAATCCCTGCAACCCTCTGCGGTAAGGGACTTTTTCCCTGTGTTTTTCTTGGAAAACTGTTCGTCCCACCTTTCCATTTAACCTCATTCAAAAATGTTTTGACAAAAGGTAAAAGGCCCCTCCAGGTAATTTAAAATTGCCCTTAGAGTTATTGGCTATAAAAGTTGCCACGAAAACCACCTCAGTCTGTTTGTGTTGAAAATGATTTTGACTTTAACCCTATGTCTTCCCTATTTTTTTGACATTTCGAGCACTGATTTTTTTCTAGAGGTTATAAAGAAACGTTAAATATTTCGCAAAAGGTGTTCCGTTTTTTAAGAACTGACTACATTTCTAATCAACCGGTTGCAGAAATTTTTAATGGGCTTCCGTTATTCAAATTGATAGAAAGGTAAGAGCCTCCAATAGATTCCTAGAACGGACAAAATTAATATTTTTTCATTCCTCATCGATCTTTTTGTTTTTAAAGTAAATGATTTCTTTTGTATACTATTCAGTAAAAAACAACAACTGAAATTTTATGTTTAAGATGTTTGCAGCAAAATGTCTTCATTGTTGACGGTGATAAACAAGATATTCAATGAGATTTGCTAGATTTTCTAGATCAAGGATTTTTTTGCCATAAGAAAGAAAAGCTACTAAAAACGAATCAAATCAGTCGTGCTGCGCACAATGGCAAATCTGAAGCTGAAACAAATTCTAAAGGCTTGTGCGTATATCATTCAAAATAAACTTTTATGTAAACAGCATATTTTATCGCTTGTGCAGTTGAGGAATATTTTTTAAAGTGTTTTCTTTTTCTCTATTTTGCACAAACGAACTGCATAATTGTCAGTCCATTTAAAGCAGGGGTGTGCAACAGGCGGCCCGCGGGCCTCCATCCGGCCCTCCAAGCCATTTGGTGTGGCCCTTGCCAACACCCTGATTTTTCCCCATAATGCATGAAAATCCTAATCCGACAGTTTATGCTAAAAAACTAAATTTTTCGTGTGGCCCAGCTAGACGTCTGAAGTTGGTTATATGGCCCACCGACAAAAAATGTTGCACATCCCTGGTTTAAAGTAACTTCGTTTGCATGCTCACATGGATAAAAAAAACGTACACCAAGACCTGAAAATCTAAAGTTTACTGCAAAACCCTCATTATTAAATTATTTATCTTAAACAATTCTGCTTTACTGTTGATTGGCACCTGGCTGTGGCAGCACAAATAACTTTGTGCTCTTTGAAGCTTTCGTACGCTTGGCGATAAAGAACACAAAAGAAGCACGGTTCTGCAAAGCAACAGGGCACATTACACATTCTCAGCCCATCGTTTTCGCCAACAACTATCAAAGAGAATGCGTCACGCATTACCATCAGTCATGAATCGAGCAAGCGGTTATCGACGCGTGAGAAGATAGCAGTCGTATATATCGGGTTGCAGTGATACTCTCAACGCCGCCGCACATTTGGAAAGTTTTCGACAAAACGTTTGGATTTTCTCTTTGAGGGTTCGCGGAACAGTTGGATTGCGTACTTACTATTTAGCTGCCCTGTTGCACTGAAAAACAATTTGTATCATTTGGCACTTTGTTGATTTACCACACACAGCGTTCGTAGCAAAATGTGTTAACATACACAGCGTTTCTCAAACCGAAATTGTCCTCAAACAATTGCCACTTCATGTTTTGCCAAAAAACTCAGAGGGCAGCAGTCTCAGCAAGATTTATCGCAACATCATTCAGCTTTCACAATGTAGAAAGATGACCATTGTCCACGGAAAAGTTCAAGCTCGCCACGTCACCCATCTAGGCTTACGTAGACCGTTTCCAGTGGTTGGGCGACTCTGAGAACCTGCGTTTTCGTCTAAAACGATGCTGTTTTCCTTTTCAACTAAAGGTTGACTGGACTTGAGTTGAAGACCCAGCTGTTGCCTCTTTTCGTCGGCTTCCTCCTGACGCTGGTACTTGAACTCAGTCATGTGGGTTTTCCACGGCTTGTATTCTTCCAAGATAATGACTCGTATCCGATTTAGAAGCAGGAGAATGACCAGGGCATTCTTGCAAGTAAAAAAAACGTTCATGTGCGTAATCACTCTGTAATGGAACATGATAAACATGCGAAGAATGAAGAAGGGCCCATCTTGAAATACCATACTCATCACCATTCCCCATACCTCGGTGTAACAGCAAAAGCACTCGAAACAGTATTGACCAGTAACACACTTTTCGACGATTTCATCTGCTTGAAAGCGATCTTCTGCCTTGATGTCTTCAGCACTGAGAATCTGATACTCGCCTGGGGAAGTTGGACTTGGTTTATCCTCATGCAGTCCAGGAGCAACAATCACTGGCAACTGCTTATTCCCATTGCTTGCGGAATTATTGGTATGAGATTGCTTCAATTCGCCATTAAGCAAAGGGTTCTTTTTGGTTCCGTTTTTTTCACAAAGCATCTGTTTAGAGGGATAGTCGTTTGAAATCCCGTTGGATTTGTTTGTGACTTTTTTTCTTTGAATAACGTTAGCCTCAGTGTCATTACTTTGGCCATTTCCACACGTTTTAGACGCTTTCGACATGTCTTCCGTTTTCCCATGTATGTTTACATTCTTGGCCGTTATCATAATTTCTGACGAGTCATCGTGTAGTTCCGGCAATTCTTTTGACGCTGTCAGTACCAAGCAAAACTGCAGCAAGCTCCAGCTCCACATCGCCATCACGAGGAAAACGATTTCCCTGTTCTGGCTCACCTGAACGCAAAAGCAGAAGTGATTGATTTCAGCGAAGTGCAACTTCATTAACCCAACTTGCAAACTGATACCAAGTCTGTACGTTTCAAACATTTACGCTGCATGTACAGCTGATTTATGTGAAGGCTGAAACTCAAGCGCTAGAAACCAATTATAAACACAGGCGTAGCCCGTTCACAGATCAGAAAGAAAGTGGCGGAAGTACTGACTGGTTTACATTGTTAAGATCAGTGGTTCTCAACCACCAGAGGGCCGCATGCGGCTCCCAAGCACCCTTTGTGCCGTCATCAGCAATCTTTCAATAAAACCTCTAATATTTTGTGTACCAGACTTCATTTTGCTATAAACCAAAACGTGTCGATTGACTTGTGGTAAAATTTCTTTAGTGCGGCTCTCCAACAAAGTCGTAAGTCTGGATTTGGCACCCTTCAGCTAAAAGGTTGGGAAGCACTGGTTAAGACTGTTATTTCTTTTCGTTGTTTTCAGTTTACAAAATTCATTTTTTTAAAATTTAATTTGTCAACCTGCAAAAGTTAAACTCGTAGTACCACACGGGTCCTGTACATGCAACGAAAAATTTCAATTTTTTCGTGAAGCAAAAAATGGATTATCAGAATTTGCTGGCTTGGTGGTCATGGCGTTCGCTGCCGACCCGGTAAATTCGTTATTCAAACTCTGGCCGGAACGAAGCAAGACAATAAACCTTCGTCTTTGCTGTAGACACGACACAGGTCTGGCAGTAGGAATTATAGTGAGAGCAAGAGTCAGGAAAAGTTTCACGAGACAAGTCTTTTGATCCCCGCGACTTTGCCCTCGTAACATGAAAAAAGGAAGAAACGAAAATGCACAGTTCATTTGAAGTAGTCGGTTTAAGAGTCTCCAAGACTGTGATAACCAAATAATGGCTGAACGACTGCAGCTGTGACATGATTTTCTTGTCACAACGTCCCTCCAACATCGAGGAATATCGTTTCACAAGCAATGGCAGGTTGGCAAAAAATATGACACAGATTCACTGATAGAACGTAAGACTTCATATTTGTATGTCATGAAAGCTGCAAATGCGAATTTTGCTGGCAAATGTTAATTTTGTACAACCGTTCAATACTCGGAACATTTTCATCGTGTAACAGTTTAAATTCTGTGTCCACTAGCATTTAGGCAGAGGTAACAATCTGAATATACCAAAGGTAACAATCTGAACACGAATATCAAACACTCAAAAATCGAAAGTCCTGCAAAAACAGTCTACCTGGAAAAAAGTTACGATACAAAGCAAAGAACGATATTGCAAACAATCCTCTGGCAGTAGTGTTAGTCCAAAAACAATACTGTAGCCACTCGATTGAATTGAATGACATGAAGTGAGAAATTCCCTTGCCAGAGAACTCAAGCATGATAGAAATCAAAAACACATCACCTTTCCCAAGAACTGAGTACACATGTAGGTTCACAGTGCAAAGGGTCTTTGCAAATGTTTCGTCCCAAACGCAAGCATTACCTTATCTTCTCCGAATACTTCCAGCAGCTCGATTATGTCTGCGCCTGCAGCAATGTTGACAAGCAAGAGCTGCGACAGTTCGCTGCGTGACATCTCGCCTTTCGGTCCAATCCATTTTCCCATCACCAGGACAAATATCAGTATTTGCTCCAAAGCCAGTGTCCAGCCGCTGTCCGAAAGACTTATGCTTATAGGAATCTGCAAATGGGGTAAGCAGTGAGCTTGGTTCTTATCGGAGGCGACTGCAGCAGAGCAGTTGATACGCGCTGCTGCTGTTTTTTCCAAGGGAAAAATGCAAAACTGCCCCTGTACGACAAAACGCACGGAGCCAGGCGGCAGGTACTCGGGCAGGTTTGATGTTGCGCTCCCTTCAGCTCCTGCGAAAACTGCGCAAGAGCAGAAAAGTATTTAACATGATGAGCAATCCACAGGATACGCCCCCACTTACAAAAATAAAGGGTTGGTATTTCAAGAAAATCATTGAAATGATATTGATGTTTGTTTGTTGACCCCATAGTTTTCCCATCGGCTGTTATGACGTCATAATTAGAAAGAAGAGGTGTGGCTGCGATGTTGCGCATATCGACTTAGAGTTGATTCATGTGCAAAAAGAGGAACTGACAGGGCTTGACTTTCAATAAAACTTTGAGTTTGCAAGAACACTTGTTTCATGCTTTCCACTGATTTACTTACATTAATCTCGGTGAAATTAATCTCGTTTAACTTTATTACATTTCTACTCCGTTCCGTGTCCGTCTGATACACTCGAAGTATGACTGGAAACAAAACAGAAAGCATACATTTCTGCGAATTTCTTTAAACGAATAATGCGCGTGGTGATTACAAAACATTTGGGAAAAAAACGCCTTTACATTTTAGTCACATACGTTTCCGTTTCTTTAGCAACTAAAACCTGTCAATAAAGTTTCTAAAAATCGTTTTTTGCGACAACATACCGAAATTAAAGATTTTGTTTCTGCAACTGGTTAATCAAAACATGTGCACAGTTTTTATGTAACGTTGCCTTATTCTCGCCAAATAGGTAAAGACACGTAGGTAAACGCTGTGCAAATGTAGCCATTTAAATAGTGCACTTAAAGTAATATTGATGAGGCATGACTGCGATTTGGCACCTCCTCCAAATAAATACTTAAGAAGCAACTGCCCGAAAGAACGTCAGTATCAAAATCTGCTCTAGCACAAAAACGGTCGCTGTTTGATAAACGCTTTTCTGCATGTGCTCATGAGAGAGGCATTTAGGCAGTTTACTTAATAGTTCATAACTTCGTTCTGCTGATTGCATTAATTGCTTTTTGCTGTTTCGTATGTGTTTGCTTTGAAACTGTCCGCCTGACTCTTAAAAATAGCTGACTGGGCTTATTTTTAAAAACAACTGACTCATTTTCATAAGCTGACGCCTGATACCCTTGATGCTTCTTGTGTGTGTCTGAAGGGTTAGGAAGATCCATTAGCAAATCTCTCAAAGAAAAGATGTAATGAGTTTCTAAGCAGACCTAATGATCACATACTTTTTAAAGTAAACATATCTTTAGGCGAACCAAGAACTATTGATCGGTATAATCATATTCGAAAAATTCGATCTACGACGTGTTTCGGAGTTTTGTTTCTTTTGCCCTGGAAAAGGTTGACAGGACGGAAAATTACGTCTGTGCAGTACAAGAAAAGATCTGAAGTACATGCATGCAACCAAATCATACAAATTTGCTTTAAACATTAGTTATCCCTGAACGCGGTGGTTCTATTTTGAAACATCTTATTTAGCAAGAGAGTACTTTCTTGGCTCGACGATATTTTTTGAAAGAGTTGTCAACCCTTGCACGAATCCTTACCATTGGTGATGAACTGACAGTTTGCGATGAATTGGTCGATGCTGATGAGCTGACAAGGCTTTGCAACCTATCTTCAAGCAACTTCAGCTCCATCAGCCAAACACACGGTATGCCGATCAACAAGAAGTACAAGATGCTTGGTGTCATCCTGCACAAACAACGGTTTTTACCGGTTAATTAGGTGATTCAACGTTTTACGACAAGAAGTTTTCATTTTGGAAAGTCAGAACATTTCAAAACAGTAGGTTTTGGTTGAGTTTCTTAGTTTTTAGAGCTGTGCTGCTTCTCTTGTTTTTCCACAAAAAGCACTTTGTGTATTCCATTTTATTTTTTTTGAAAAATCTGCATACTTAACATTTTTCCACTTCTTATATTCGACTTTCAGGTACCCTTTGTGGAATTACAAGAGGAGTACAGAATTTTCTGGCGCTGTAACAACAACATGCCATCTTGCTGCGGTTGAGCGATCAGGATTTTTACGGCGTCACTGCATAACTTCATCTTGCCTTTTGCTACCATTGTGACGGCGTATGTTTTGACGCTTCTTTTTTCCCGGATGTATTTCTATTAGCCAATATGTTGCTGTTTCAGCAATGAATTCGTAGAAACTAACGTGTTGTTAAGCGTTTTCAAATCAAAATAATTGACGTAAATAAGTTTTGAAGCAATATCATGAGGATATGGAGATGTATTCAAAAGAGATATGACCTGACGAACGTTTTGCGAAGCAAACAGGTTTCTCGAGTTAAGCCCAAATTTTTCGTAAACTTAGAGAAAATTTGCTTCAATTTCAAAATTTTTGTGCAATCCTGTAAGGGAATAGCCCTGTTCAATTCAGTTTGTTTGCTGCTGCCTTGGAACTGGGAACTTCACTCTCAAAATACAAATTAAGAAACACATCTTATCATGATGGCAACTTGAAATTAGCTGTAAGCCCAAATCTTTCAAAGCTTGGAATTAAAGAGTTGTTTTTACACATCTTATTGCATACATAAATATAGGCTTTCTGCCAAAACCCTGTTATGTAACTCGAGGGCTTATTTTTAATGCAATGAACAAAGGTATTTCCATATGGCCGTTAGGCTCGCTTTTCTTGTCAAAATAAACGCTTTTTACATCGTAAAAGGCGATGCTTACATGTGAAGTGTTTTCTCTGCAGTAGTGCGACAAAAATGTGAACCTTTTTCTTGAAAAACGCTCAGCCGGAATCGGCCTATTATTCGTGCGACGGCGAAGTGGTGTGTTTTTATAAGGCCTCTTGTCACGTGGCGTTGCACTGCGCTTGAACAAAGCTTCTGTCCCAGCGAGCAGACCTCCCAGTCATGGGGCAAATGATAGCGATCGTGATCAGTGTCCTGCCACTGTCTCGTTGCATAAACTGGACAAACTATTTCGGCGAACTGTGATGCGACACCTTTTAGAAAGCGGTACCCAAGCCAATTGTACAAAAACTTGTCGAACATGGTTGAACTCTCATTATAAGTTTCGGCCGAGAATGCTTTGTTTGGATAATGAAATATTTGAGGTTAAACTTTTGTCCGCAGTGAACTTCAGTGAAATTGTCTCGCTTCAACAAATCGAGCCATAAAAAACGATTATCAACTATCTGTACATTCTGAAAAGGCATTGGCAGGGTAATCTGAGACCGCGGTATTTTTGTACCCTTTAGCGACTTAACGCCCCGCATCTGTTGCTTTTAGCGCGACCATAGGTTCAGGTTCAGACTCTGAAGAGTCGATCCGATATCCGTAAACGTGACTTCAGGCGCGTGCGGAATCCTGCGGGAATAAACACATCAAAGTAGGTTTTGCCGGAACTGGACAGGCTGTGGAATCTGAAAACGGGAAAAATTCTTAAACACCTTTGTTTATTCGCTGCTCCGCTCCTGTCTACAGACGCCTGACAACGGCATCTGAATATAAAACTACGGATTTTTTCAATCCAATTTATTTTCCAGTAAAATTCAGACAAGTGCATCGATGTTTATATATTCTGTGCAGCTGGTGAACAATTGCACTCCAGTCTTAGTTGGATTTGCCGTTTCCACAGCATCCAAATCCAAGAGAATGATTTACTTCAGTGCATTTGTAACCTTTTTGATTAACGGATCGTAGCAAAAAAACTGTAGATTTTGGTTTAATTTTGGTATGCTAAGCACTCCGCTGTAAAGCAAAAGTTTAAAAGTAGTTAAAATACTTCTAAGATACACGCGCTCCTTTCAAATGGTGCGAAGTAGAAAAGAACATATTTTTTGAGAGCGAGAATTGTCTGCAGAAAATCTGAGTAAGATTACGAAAATTGTCGCGTTTTTCTGTTAAAGAAAATTTTCTCGATTTTTGTCAAACATTTAGGCAGGTTTTCAAACGGTAGAGATATAGACTTAACGATATTTTCACTATTTTTTCTAAAATTATGAAAAGTTTTTAAATGTTTGAGGGTTAGACTTATCGATAAAAAGCAGGGGCGCAACAAAAGAAACTATGTTGGATGTTTCCAGTTGCATCGCAGGTTTTGAAAAAGTCCCAGTCGTGACCTGGCCGGCAACCAGGGTTGGGAAAGCGGGCAATTGCCCCTCCTAAGGTTTTTAAAAATATGTTTAGTTATTAGGTGCAACAACAAGTTACAATCTTTTGCCCCCTCTCGAAAATAGTGCAACAACTTATGTTACATTCGTTTTGCCCCCTCGAAAATATCAGCTGTTTGTGGCCCTGGTTATGAGTTATGACTCTGCTCTTCGCACCTCTGATGAGACATCAAAGTCCGAAATTGTAGCCTCTGGAGATTGATTTCAATGTGGTTGCATTCAAATCATTGCTTGTTTTGCTGCTGTTTCTTAAACGACTTTGCAACATTTGCAAATTTTACCTATGTTGGATGGTATTATAGACTCTCATCAAACTTTAAATACGTTCAGTGCTTGCGGCAGAACGTCTACGAAAGAGAATGGTCGCTTGGTGAAATTCCAAAGCGAGCTGGGACAAAGGTTAGCGTCAAAGGATGCACGGAGTTGTGCAGTAATCCGTAGAACACAAATCGCCTCCCCAAGGAAGATCAAAGGACAGAGGTGGCTATTATGTTGCTCCAATGTCAGTTGTGTAAGGCTACCTGGGAGAATATTCCTCACCTGCTTGTGGCTTCTCCACACCTAGACGGATTGTCTTGTTAGGCTGACGAGCTTAATCTGTCCTTAAAAAGACTATATGATCAATAGCTGGAGTCCTGTCAGGCGTCCCAAGTTCTGGCCAGAATGAATTGGTAGCTAAAGAGTATTCCAATTTTCAAAAATTGCAAGACTCCCGAAACTGCAACAACTACTCGTTTGCACTTAAGCGTCCTTCTCAGGACTCCGTCATTTGACAAATTATAAGCCTGCCACTGAATAATTGCAATAAAACTGTCAAAAATTCCAATTTTGGACGAAGTTCGCCAAATGATTTTGCTTAAAGATGCAGTCGAGCCCGTCCTCCGTGTTGCCGTTTTTTAAGCTTCGGTCCCCGCTTCCAAAATCATGACGCCTTGGTTCGCTTGCTTCCTAACCTTGGGTGAACATCAGTGCCTTAAATCCTCCTTCTGTGAGTCCAAGAAGCGATAAAACACTTAAAAACCTATTGTTTGATGTGAAAACATGTAGCGTTTTATGGCGAATGTAGTCTGCGAAAACAAGACTTTATTTCTACCTCAAAAACACAGCTTGGCTTTGAAACTAGTACATTTTCTTCGAAAGTGCAATCAAGTTGACACTACGTGAATACAATTTGTCTACTGTTTAATTGTTTTGACCAGTAAATCCTATAAATTTTTATTAGCATTCACTATTTACTTGTGATTTTCAGATGAGCAACTTACTAATATGATAATAATATTCTTTTGTTAAGCATCGTTTCATTACCCATTCTCATTGTTCTCAGCACAGATCAAAATGGCATTTCATATGCTCAAGTCCTTTACATACCATTTCATTTCAGTTCCTTTTCGAAGAATTGCGTGAATAGTTTCCAATCCGAGAGGACAAAGAGCGAAAAGAAGCAGCCAGTACGACGAGTCTTGTTTGGCTTCGGTGACTCTCCACACGGCGATAAATCCGTAAAGTGTGTACAGACATCTTGCCAAGACCGACTTAACTATTTTTATGAAAGCTTTGATTAATTTAGCAACGGAACTTCCGCGCAGTGTTCCACAAGGCGTAGACCAGGTCCTTTTCTGCAGGGAGCCGAGGCACATTTTCAGCGTTTGTTCGAAAATTCAAATTCAGAGCAAAGTTCTATATTTTTGAATGCTAACAAAAGTGCTGTACAGCATTGCAGATTAAAAGACATGTGAAAGCTGCTTTTAAATTTATTTTACAGAAGCAACTGTAGAAAAAACACTGAGGAACTGTATAAAATGAAGTGTCAATTTGCTTGGGAAGTATTACTGGCACTTTTTGCCTGTCGAACTATTGCAGGGTCATCCCATACATGGAAATATTCTATTGTGTTAGAGAAAGACTTGCTTCCATAAAGATCCGAGGTCAGACTAAGCTGGCTGCAGAGCTATTCCAACGTTCTTCACTAACTCTGTCTTTTGAAGTCATTGTCCATGGCGTTTAGTTTATGGCAATTGTGCTTCAACGCGGTGCCATTCGTTCGTCGAAAACCAACTTTTTTAGATTATTTTTGACAAAACTTGAACAGCTTCAATGGCATGGCCATTTAATGCTTATCCAGAATTTTGAGGGTTGCTTTACTTTTGCATATATTTGCACAAGCATGGTAATGAATTCCAAAACCTGTCGCAATGCTGTTTTGGTAATTATTGCGGCCGAAGCAAAATCTCTATTCAGACTCATTGCACGATGTGCATTCAAAGTTATGGCGAAACCGAGTAAATATCTTTCTTAACAAAAATCACGTATTTTTTGCTTTGCTCACAAATGCCGCGTTTATGATTTCAAAAAGTCCGGTTGCGGCATATTTTTTGGTTGAAAATCTCTTTTTTTTCAGACAGCCATCGCGCAACAAATTTAACGTATCCCGGTCTTTGAATTCCGGAAAAACGTTGAATATTTCACCAGTGCTCCGTTTTAGGTTGCTGTCCTGTTTTAAATCTCTAAGTCAACACAAAGCGACCCAAGTTGCACAATGACTAAGCTGTTAGCCCCCTTGCTCTGCATGACTGAGGCAATCGTGGCCTACCCGTGTGTTTGGCACGGATTTGTACACAATGCACACAAAACAATACACACTGCTTACCGTACGTGACCGTGCTCGGTAAGCAGCGCCTAAGTGCTAGTCCTGTCAGTGTGACGTTGTTTCGGATTTTGAAATAACAATTCGTTAACGTGATTAATGCTGCTATATCGCGCAATGAGTACGATTAATATGGCGGACAATTGCCCTTGAACAATGCAAACTCGATCGCTTCCGGAGAAAGAACTGCTAAAGGATTTCTTTCAATACTCAAGTAAGACCGCCATTCGAATCTAGGGTGTAATCACGCACAAACGGTTTTATGCCATTCTATTGTCAACAGCAACAGCAATACTTGAAAAAGTGAAAAAAAATAACATCGAAACATGCTATTGACTGAAGCACTGTATCGAATTAATGCAAGGTCAGTTTCAGTACTAGAGATGCCGTGAGACACTGATCCAAAGCGTTGGGGAGCTGCAAACGCGATTTCAAGTATAACGAGCTGAAAGCTTTGCAGCGAAACTGTTTCTTCAACGTAACTGGCTATAATTAGCTTAATTTTCCAGTCCTTAGTCCACGTCGAACTGAGAGAAAATTCCTTCTTGCGAACTAAAGTAATCTGAAGGGTCCTATATATGTCTTCCAAAAAGCAGCGATTTTTTTCTCCAAGGTGAAATCCTGAAGCTGATTAGAAAAAACAGGGAAGGCCGTAAGTCGCTCTCAGCTCGGCGACAGTACGCGAAAAGCATGGGGTGATGGCGCAACATTCTACGCTTGTTTACAACATTAATTCCATTTTTTCAAATTGAAAAGGTTATTGGCACTTTCACAAAATTTGCGGAAGGAAGAAAAGCCCATCGATTCATAGTAAACATAATCAATTGAAATTTTAACTATATGCGAGGATAGAAACAAGTAAAAGCATTTAGCCTGTGCTGTTATCATAAAAACTGAATTTATACAAAAACTCAAACAAACAAGATTAAGAAGAGCATGAATATAACCTAAAATTCTTGGCAATGACTTTCGTACTCGCTTGCACACAAATTAGCTTCCGAGACCCATCAAGCAATTCCTATTTGTGTGATGATTTTGAGGCTTATAAATGAAAGCTTTCACTGGGCTATGCCGAAAAAACTCGAATCGATCACTTTTCTTCTTGACAGTAACGTAGATGGTCTTTGTTAAGATCAATGACAAATGCATATTGGGCTCCAGCCAGTCTCTTGTAACTTTGTCTTACATTTCCTCAAAAGGCATCAGTAATTTTCAAGTTAGAGCAAGTCTGGCTGATCGGGCAAACATTCAGTTTTGCGAGCCTAAACAACATTTGCTCATTGCCTGAAGGTTTTTAACGATTTACCTGGCAAAGTCTTACTGAAGCAAAGGCCTTTCCCGGAGGAAAAGTTACTGTTTGTTTAGACAGCCCTGGTTATGTAGGTTGTTCAACTCGTCGGTCGCGTCGTGGCGGTATCACTGCGGCGTCTTTTCGACTGTGAACAGAAGCGGTTTCTACCACTGCAATGGCTGCATACGTCGCGAAATAGCTTCTAGCAAGAAAAACACAGCCTTGTTCGGCGGTATACGTCGCGTGCCTGCTTTGAAATAGTACATCTTATTATCTGCCGCAGACTTTTACCGAAAAGTTGGCTACAGTTACCAGCGGCACGTGCCACGAAATTCCGTGTAAAAGACTCTGAAGTTTGGTTGTCATGGTTGCGCTGGCGACACGCTTTCCATAAAACTGTGAAGTCAGCAAAACATAAACTCAGTTTGATTTCTCGAGGACTCGCCTTTGCCAATCGCTTGTTTCAACAGCACAGACATGGTCTGGCACGAGAAACCGTTGCAATACCGCGAGATGAGCATTGCGCATTTACTACAAAGAATAGCTCGCTACACGCTGAGAAATAAAAACAGGTTGTCAGTAAATAAGTTGGCCCTGTTGCTGTCGAAAGATTATTCAGGTACGCGTGACAGCAACTCAACTCACATCGGTTGAAAAATACACTTTTTGCAGTACGCAAACAACTTTACTCAGATCTGTGTCTGGCTGACTTTCAACAGATATACCTTGACGTGAATGAAAGGGTTGTAAAAACAACAAATAACGTTAACATCAAATATGCGTCAAGTTCTTTTGACTTTTTTAGGTTTTGCCAATACTGACCTTTATATTGCCAAGGTTTCGGCACTTAGTGTTTAGTTCATAACAAAACATAGATGACGTATGATGTTCTCCACCTAATGTACGTTTCAAACAAAAGTAAGGCGCATTTCAAACGTACAGTAAAAGTTTTTTGGCGTTAATGGTACCCTAACTTGCAAACAAGTCTAAGTTATTTTATTTCTTGACATCGTCATTCCCGGATCAAAGAATACTTAGAGACTACATTTTCTAAGCTCTATTTAGCAACCCTAAATCCCAAACAATTTACATCATTATTAGTAGTTGATAAAAATAAGGTTAAAAGTAACTTTGCGAAACTTTTCAAATACTGCTGTAAACATAAACATGTCTTCCTTCTCATTTTTTCTGAAACCCGAGATTAGAATAAAGCTTATGTCCTCCATACAAAGCTTTGTGTTAACATCAGAGCCCGTATCAAACTTCTGCGGTTCCAGATTTTGTTTGCAGCATTGCAGGAAACTTCAAACACAGGTGGTCTTAAAACCCACATTGGTTCCATTCTTGAGATTACAGTCTTTGATCAAAAGGCTGCTGCGTGAGTATCAATGAAGCAATATATGTTTTGCTTCTTAAAGCGTTGTGGCTGATTCCCAGAGCAGATTGTAGCTGCTATGTATAACAACCTTCAGGTTCTTTCCATGACCTTAAAATGATATTGCCCTGTTGCTTCTGCTGCACCAGTCCTCGAACAACAGGCAGAAGTTTGTCTGACACTGAAGGTCAGTTCTGGAAAGTTTTTGTAAAGAATCGAGTGTCAAATCAGCTTTGCAGTGTCAACACAGTCAACAGTTACACTCGCCTCCTGCTGTGACGAAGCTTTGCCTTGGCGACAAAAAAAAACGATTCCATCAATAACTTCACGCGAAAGCAATTGGCCTTGTTGTTTTAAGGAACGATTTGTTTCGCCCCTGTCGCCAGCACAATACTCTGTGGGAAGACCTCTGCCAAGCACAGTTGAAGTTCTTCAAGGTGATCTTCTTCTACAGGACATTTGACTGGCGACGGATGAATGACGCAAAGGAAAAGACCTTTGCGGGGGGTCCTGGATGACAAATAAGCTGTTAAAGTGAGGAAGTCGTCTGAAAATTCATATTGCAACTCAATGGCTTTTTTTACTCCAAGTTTTGTTTATTGATTCTCTCTAAACCAATATTACCGACACCATCACAAAGGACCTTAACGGATGGACTCAACCTCGGCTTGTAACCATCAAAACAATGAAAATCGTAAGCTGTTCGACTTTCTCATATTAATAAACGTTTAGAAAAGCTGTAATATGGTTTTCGCTGCGAAGACACGAAAGACGAAAAACCAGCATTTGCCAGCGCGAGTAAACTTCGCACACAATGTGCGACGCCTTGAAAGACAAGCGACATCTTTATCGCAAGTCGAACATTGCGCAGATCGCACGGGCGTCAAATCTCAGTAAAGGTGAACTCGGAGTCGTTGTTATTTCAGAAACTCCTCTGGTGAAACACCGAAACAATCTTTTAAACTCAAGAGTGCAAAGTCATCCTTTCAAGTTCTCAAAAGATTAAATGTGAACCTGTTGATTCAAAACGATTGAGCCTTTTTTAGAACGTCTCTAATTTACCTGCCTGCGTAAGCGCAGGAATTTTGTCATTTGATAATAAGCTTGCTAATAAACTTATTTTGCTTGACTGGCTCTCACGCATTAAATGTGTTTCGTGTTGTTGTGATAGCGCATAACAACACCTGCACAATCGAACATACTAGCTGCATGAAATAAGCTAACTCGTGACGCTGATGACAACCCAAGATTAAACTTTCGGTGCAGCCTTACGGATGCAGCAAATATTCTCTCATGCCCACTTTGTCTAATGCAGGGGTGCTCAACCTTTTCAAGCATGTGATCCAATTTATGAACTAACAGAGGATCCGTGGCCCACGGACTGCACAACTGCTGCACATGCACAGAGCAGATGTAAAAACAACTAAAAATATTTAATAACACAACGTGCGCTACAGTCGATGCGAAGGCTGAGTCTGTTCGTTGTTAGAAAACATAGACATTCGAGGCTCATCAAATAATAACGCATAGATCAAGTTATTTCCGCATTAAGCCTGCTTCTAGATTTCGTTTTCATGGCCACAAGAGCAACCTCTGCCTCAAAATACCCCCAGCAACTGCATATTGTGCACAATGTAGTAGGCGACGTGGAAATTTCCATGTTGCAACAATTTCTAACACATGACGGAAAGAGCTTGTTAACACATTTGCAGTTCAAGAGCTACCTTCGTTTTCACTTAAAAGGCTCATATTGCAAAACGTACTCAGATTTCAATAATACCTGGCAGTTGCCCGTCAAAAATTCGTCCCACAGGTTGAGAGAGAGAGAGTTTATTGGCACAAACATTAAACAATTTCATGCAAAAATAAAATTAAGGCGCTGGGACACCGAAAAAAACCTGCAAAATGGGTTGTCTCGTCGGGCGCCCCTCGAAGTTTCATAAATTTCTATCGTGGTTTAAAGTTGATGGCCGAATTAGTGCGAATTTAATAAGGTTGTAGCTTTGAAGAGGTTGCAGTCTGCTGGATGATCAACACAGTTGCGCGGGAGTGCTGGGTCGCAACCGGTATCTATCGTTGTTTGCTCAGTCCCGCAAGGAGCTGAGCGTGGCAGAGAAAGTGTAAACCCAACTAAAATGAAACTTTGCACTGGTTTCCATAGCCCTTTCGCATCCAAGCAGACGACTGTTGCTCTGTAGCAGTTCATATTTTTGTGCCAAGAGGAGGTCAATTCTCCCACTTCTGCAAAAGCCAGCCGCTTGAGGAGCCATGCGCACTGTGGTGTATAAAGCTTCACAAGTTGTGCAGAAGCATTTCATGATGGTGAAGAAACTCCAAGGCGCCGGCCTGCTGCATGTGATGTAGAACAACCTTCTTGGCGCATTTTCCCTGCAAAAGAAAGAGACCGCGGCAGCAAAAAAAGAGAAAACGGCAACAAATACAACGGAAAACGAAACAGCAATAAACAGTCAATTCATACACGGAAAAACACACTAGAATCTAATACTAATGTTGCACTCACAGTATATACCTGTTTAGCTAATATCAATGGTACATTACAAACAGGCAGAGATCGGAAAATCCCAGGTGTATAGCCCTAACCTTAGCGTAATTTCATAATATCGCATAGGATAATCAATCACTATATTCATTAACCAGTTTGTCTTTTAACTGCCTTTTGAAGGCAGGTGGTGAAATATCATATAAAGAAGGATCAATAGAGTCCCAGATGTTTGGGCCAAGGTGTTTTAGAGATCTTTTGCCTTTGACTGTCGAAGCCAGTTGACAAATGTATCCACCTCGTGTGGCAGCACGGGTTGCATGGGAGTGGGCCTGATTTACCGAAGTAAACAAATGATCGAAATTTACAGGTATTCTACCCCAGTGCAAATTATGCATGAACTTACCTATTTCAAGAATGTATATATCATTAATTTTAAGAAGGTTTAAGTTTTTATACAATGGTGAGACTCTCGACTTGTAAGAGCTATATGTCATTGCTCTTAATCAGGGTTGCCAGATTGAAAATCAGAAAAAATGCCAAATGAGGTTAAAAAAGTGCCAAAAAAATGCCAAACACATCCTGAAAAACGCCAAAAAAATGCCAAAGCATTTTTAACAAATTCAGTACTTTT
>Ga0210059_1005315_pt1 | contig 20743 bp, 14 predicted proteins | sample Ectturendosymbi2_FD_188042 | JGI IMG/M metagenome (GOLD analysis project Ga0210059, IMG submission 188042) | Ecteinascidia turbinata endosymbiont from Florida, USA - Sample 2 (SPAdes) (version 2) | ecosystem: Host-associated > Tunicates > Ascidians > Unclassified | place: Key West, Florida...
TGTGGCGGTCGGTAGATGGCGCCACATGTAAATGAATGGTCACCGCTAGATGGTGCCCATGAGTAACAAGTCACTGTGATAGTCACCACAAGCGAATTATCGTAGTTCACTTATCCCTATATAATGATAGTGCAACCTAGTACTAGTAGAATGAAGTCAGTGAGGGATCACCATTGTTGCTGGTTGCTTTCCTGCTACTTAATGCCCCGAATTGTCATCTTTCTTTTGTACTTGCCTCAGTAGTTCAAGGCGATGCAGTCAACTGCAACACATTGACCAAGTGCTTTCAACTGTTCAAAACATCAAAAACCGTACAAAAAATTAAAGTAATGTTGAAAAAGCTAACACGAAAGTAGCAATCTATCGGCCCCGGCCAATTATTTTGATTGCCCCGGCAGGGGCCGGGAAATAAATCCAATCCCCGGTCGTTCCCTTCGGGTCTCCCGCAAAGAAGTGGAAGGTAGATCATAAAAATCCGATTCACAGTAAATCAAAAACAGGTACACTTGACCAGCCGTGAGAAACGAAAGTGTTATAGAAATGTGAGGTTAGGTGTGGTGTTAACTTAATTTTTGCAGCGTTTTTGGGCTGTTACTTCATGCTTGTCATTTCTAAATTTGTTGATGATAATTCAAAATTGACATATTTGATGTTTCTTTTTACGGAAAAAGTACTATATGACCTTATAGTAAATTAGTGCCACATTGAAATTTTATTGAAATTAATCAACGAGGAACATCGCGAAGAGTATGGGGCTAAATATAGGCCAACTACTTCAGAAAATGGTGAAGAATTGATCAGGCCAGTGCCAACCCTCAGATCTCAGCAATCGCCAACTTTTGCACAGGCTTACAGTTTTATTCCTGTAAAAGGCGTTAGGAAGCACTACGCTTATTTCTCCAAAAAGTTGTGGTAGGCGTACACCCTTGCCCCCGTATACGTTCGACCATAGCCTTAAATATAATATAAAAATTAACATAAATATAATTAATATATAAATTAACATAAACTCGTTAAGTTGTGATTTTCTCTTGGAATCCTGCTACGTACACGATGGTATGTTTTTGTCTCAAACAAGGGCGGATCCAGTCAGTAAGGTTAGGGGGGCGATTTCAGTAAGATTTGATAGACAAGTCTCATTACGGGTTCGCTACTGTAAGAGAGATCAAGTATACTTCACAACACTGCTGTGAAAAAACAATTACAGGCAAAATGGCCTTATATCACGAATGTTGTTTTCCGAATTGTACAAAATCATGGTGCACAAAGCTATTTTTTTAGGTTTTAGGAGGGCGGTCGCCCCCATCCCTGTATCCGCCCTTGGTCTCAAACCAGTCTCTTAAAATGTAGCTTCTGTTTAGTAGCGTAACCTATGGTGTTTCAGTAGCCTGCAGTGCCATCATCCCAAATGAACCGACTACCGTATTTTTCGGACCATAAGGCGCACCGGATTGTAAGGCGAATTAAATGAAGCAAAACTCAAGATAACATACAGGGAGTTTAATCGGACAGATCAAACTCCCTCGGATTACCGCACATGCGAGTGAGTTTAATCTGTCACATATGCCTAATCCGCTAGAAACAAATATAACAAAACAAAAGTTGTACGCGTGTTTGGTTAGGCTGTGCTGCAATGTATCAGGAGCCTCGCGGAATATAAGATCTGTGATATATGCTAGCTACTCTCGAAACCAAGGTTGCCAGATATTTTCCGTAGCTTATGGCCAAAATCTTAATAAAAAATGCATTTTTTTGGAGAAGTTATGGCAAAAATTACAAAATCCTTCAATTATGTTAGTTTGCATAATGATAGAGGACTCAAAATGTTCGGAACGCAGTAACTTTTTGCCAAAAAAATTTAGTTCTGCCAACGAAGCAAGTTTTGGCCCTAAACTAACAATTTCTGCCATAAACTCAAAAATGCCCGTTAAAGATTGTCTTTCTTTATCTTAGTAAAACTTACAACCATATATACACTATTGTGGATGAATGCTTCAATTCTAAAACCTAAACCATTTCCGTTAAACAGTTTGAAATTGACTTTCCAATCCCATGACAATGCTAGAAATCTCTTGATTTTGTGCTCCAATTATACGAACAAGAGATAAAATTCATGAACTGCATGAAGTTGATGATGATTCAATAAGCACATGCTGAAAACCATCAAGACCACATATGTAAATGAAACGGTAGAAACTCTTGAGATCAACCACTGAGCCATATGACAGGTCCGACTGAAACAAAATCTGCTGATTGCAAGGGCTAACTTGTACAAAATCTGCTGGTTGCAAGGGCTAACTTATACCAAATCTACTGATTACAAGGACTAAAAAATTACTACACACTTTAAAGCAATACAAGGTAAAAGGTTAAAGTAGTACAGTAAGTGTAATCTTATTGTAAAAATGATGCGAAACTTCTAATAGTAAGATCTAATCAACAATGCAAAATGCTTCTACTAAATAACATTGTGCATTCACACAGCTGAGTAGAGCAGTCTTCAGTTACACAGTACAATTGTAGCAGCTGCCAATGGTACCCATAAGACTATCACTGACTGAAACACTTGTATAGTATCTACTAACTGCAGTTGAACTAAATCACTACCACACTTCAAAGCGGTTCCATGACTATTGAGTCCAATTCATTTGAGACGTTTCATTTGTGACCATTCCTTTGAGACCACGTTTATTTGAGACCATATTCATTTGAGACCAGGCTCGTAACCAGGGGGGGCGAAGCCCCCCTAGAAAAATTTTTGCCCCATCTGGAAAAATGCGTTGGACATAATTTAAAAATATTGGACATAGTTCCAAAAATTTGGGCCCCTCTCAGAAAACTCTTCGCCCCTCCTGGTGTCCCAATCTGGTTACGGGCCTGTTTGAGACCACATTCATTTGAGACCACTTCATTTGAGACCAGGTTTATTTGAGACCTGTTCATTTGATACCACATTCACATGAGACTTTTTCATTTGAGACCACATTCATTTAAGACCACATTCATTTGAGACCACATTCACATGAGACTTTCATTTGAGACCACACTCATACGAGATCTCATTCATTTTACGCCACGTTAAAGTGTACCTGTTTTTGATTTACTGTGAATCGGATTTTTATGATCTACCTTCCACTTCTTTGCGGGAGACCCGAAGTTTTGTAAGGTAACCGTTCATTTGAAGTTTTGCAAGGTTAGGCCCTTGCGTGTCCAGGGGTGACTCACGCTGGGTTGTAAGTGCACTCGCACTTTAAAACACCGCCAGAAAACTCTTTATACCTCAGGTTTGGAAGAGAGCGTTGCACCTCTGAAATGTCATTTGGCCCATAACTTGATATTGCGTAACGTCAAAGAATTACATGTTTTGCGTTCCTCCCCGTTTCTTTTATCGAGGCACGACAATAGTTTCAGTTTTTAACTGAAAAATGAAAGACGAGAAAAAAAAATGTCTTTTTGCGTTGGTCGAAACAATCACAGGAGAAAATGAAATTTCATGGCTTTTGAGAAGAGAAATGCAACTGGGTATGAGCAAAACGTCTGACGCGTGATCTCTACAAATTAGACTGTTGTAGCAGAAAACTTTAATTCCGAAGAAAAGCTCACAGTGTCTGAAATAGCACATTGCTGTTGAGTCAAACAATAAGAACATGTTTCTCGCCCGAATTATTTGAAAAATATGAAGTTGCGGGGTCTTCTTCATTTTTACTAAATATGTTTCAAGATGATCATCATTTCAAAATTTTTAGCGTATTCTGCTATTCTTCGGAATTAACGTTATTTTGCAAGGGCGTGATCTTGCAAAACTTCAGTTGAAAAGTCACCTTGCAAAACTTCAGATCTCCCGCAACGAAGTGTAAGGTAGATCATAAAAATATGACACAGTAAATCAAATCAGCTTCACTTTAAGTCGCGTAAAATGAATGCGATCTAAAATGAATGTGCTTTCAAATGAATGTGGTCTCAAATGAATGTGGTCTCAAATGAATGTGGTCTCAGATGAATGTGGTCTCAAATGAATGTGGTCTCAAATGAATGTGGTCTCAAATGAATGTGGTCTCAAATAGATGTGGTCTCAAAAGAATGTGGTCTCAAATAAATGTGGTCTTAAAGGAGTAGGTCTCAAATGAATGTGGTCTCAAATAAAAAAGTCTCATGTGAATGTGGTCTCAAAGAAACAGGTTTCAAATGTCGTAGTCTCAAATGAACCAGGTCTCAAATGTCGTGGTTTCTATTGTCTGCACACCCTTCAAAGCAATACAAGGATAAAGTACCAAAGTGCTACTGCAACAGTCAACAGTGACATGAAGTTCGTCCACAAAATATAAAAAAACTTTTCAGTTTGTCAGTGTAAAATTTCGTTTTCATTTCACAGTGACAAACTGAAAAAATGGCCAATTTTTTCCAAATTGGCCATGAAATGGCCAATCTGGCAACCCTGCTCGGAACCACATACACTGCTCATTGCAATTTTTGTTGGTTTATTACGTGACACGATGATCTGTTTACAAAATATCGTAACTAGCAATTTCAATAAATAGCACCGTTCACCACATAAAATTGGTTCTAGATGAGAAACTACTACCAGATCCATACATTAGGCGCACCGCATTATAAGCGCACTTTCGATTTTTGAGAAAATGAAAGGATTTTAAGTGCGCCTTATGGTCCAAAAAATACGGTAGTTGAAGCATCTTTTTCAGCTAATATGTATGCCCCTTTGTTTTTTTAACTTGCATTTTTAAATCTCAAACCTCTTCTCTGACCCCGTGCACTCGAAGTGTGACATTTTGCGGTGTATTGGATCAATGGAGGTCATGAGCTCGAGGTCCGCGTAAGGTCAATTGCGTCACTAACCTGAGGTCGTTCAACGACCTGCTCGACAAGCCCACTGTTATGTTAATAAACAACCATCAAATAAATCGCTGGCTAGCAAACAATTTCAAACATGCATTGGCGCAACAGCTTTAATGAAACAGCGTAGGTTAAGGTATAACAGACGCTTAACAGAGAAAACGTGGAAATGAGAAATTGCATCTTTGTAGTTTCAAAAGAATGAGAAACGCACCTATACAAAGTGTTAGGACCAACAATCAACTACCTTTATATTTCATTGACATAAAAAACTTGAGCGTTTTGAAGCAATTTTTTAAGCCATTTATAGCCAGACAGGCTTGCGGGATTTTTACATTTTTGAATCATTTAAGCGAATAAATTCGACCAGTACAATAGTTTCATGTCCAGTGCACGATGAGTACAACGAGAATACCGGTCGACTGAGTTTAGTGCTGCGAAGAAACGTCGCGACAGGTTTAAGGCAAAAAAATTCAAACTGCCTGTTCAGTCGAATACGCAACTGAACTTTTGATATGTCCAAGACTCAATCAACGACAAGGTTTTTGATTCTTTAATTCAGTGGTGGTTTTCAACCTTGGGGCGGCGACCCAGGGGGGTCGTGAACCATTTTGGAGGGTCGCGAGTAGATGTTTAATGTACACAGACACAGCTGTATTACATTTGCTTTATTCAAGTTTTAGATGGGGGCCGTTGAGTTATGGCGGGTTGCTACAATGGGTCGCGACTCACGGTACAAAAAAGGTTGAAAACCACTGCTTTAAACGTTCAGCAGAGTGAAGGTATCCACAATTGTAAAAAATGGGACATATGACTTTTCGGTGATCAAACAATATTGAGCAAAACAAGTGATCGATAGACCGGATTCACCAAGGTAATCTTAAGGTTGGGGTTTTTTATCCGATTCCCAAGCTATGGCAGTAGCATTGGGAGAGATGTTTTACCTCCTTTAGACTCGTGTATTAACCCAGTTGATTGCAAATGGCGAGACGTTCCGATATAATTTATACGTTGCTTAGTTTGGAATAAGCTCAAGTACACGCGGGTGAAACGTGTAGTAGCCCAGAAGTTAATACTGAAGGATCTTGCGTTATTTATGTAACTACCCCAAGTAACATCTGTTACACAGCTTCATAGGCGTAACCATGGGGCCATGGCTCCCCAGTTTTTAGCATATCTAATCATTTTGTGCTTTGAGAGGCGGTGTCCCGAACAAATGCTGTTGCTCGTTTAAAGTCAAAATATTTTCCCACCAAATTTTTGGACTGCCTACGCCACTGCACAGCTTTGGGCACACAACAAAGCTGATCAAACAATATTTAAAACTTTTCTTTCTGTTGCCGCTTAACTGAGTCTTTGGAACAACCAATAAATGCGTTATTACCAGTGCTAGTGATCCAAACTTTCTTAAATCATTTGTTTTTTTCGGCGTATCTTCGGTATGCAGTACAACAACCAAGTGAAAGACGAGCTCACGAAGTTGGTGCGATGTTTATCGTTGTTGCACTGATATTTTAGAAACAAAGATCAAATCTTCATCTGCCATTTATAACATATTCATATTTGTGTCTTGCACTGATGATAAGCTTGTTGGGAAGATATAGATGAAATCTAAATATACAACATAAGAAATGTATTAATTTCACAAAAAGATCAAAATATGACGATTTTGTTTGTTATGAACCCTCTACTTGCATTTTTGTTAGAAGTATTTGAAAAGTCACATCATTTAACTTTCGGAATGATCAACGCCTCTGAGAGGACGAAACTGAAATTTGAAGTAAATGTTTGCATTTAATACAGATTTGTGCACGGCCATGCGCGTAATTGGCCAATTTTTTTATCTTCACGCATCTATCACCGCCACTACATTTGGTGAGTGCGCAAATGACAAATTAAACTTCTTTTCATGAAAGCTTTTTTATTTTTATGCGTAGTTGGTATTAATAAATGGAAAAATTAAAGAAAATTAACATTATTATTTTCAGATGTTGAAAATTCTTAAACAGTGTGTTCGACCAGAACCTGAACAAGTGGAAGATACTAGTGCAGCAGAGTGGTGGCTGCTACATGCGGAGCGCTAATAACATCCCTGGCCGTGCAAAAGCCATCGGAAGCTTCCTTTGGCCTGGTGCTACAGCCCGTAGGCGAATCATTTCTTTACTAGGTCTTTAGATGATAATATCCAGACCTCGATAAACCTTAAATGTTTCTTAGATTTTATTGTGTGCGTTTTTCCTCGAAAAAATGAAACAATTTTCGTGTCTTTTAGTCAAACCCGTTACTCACTGTAGGACGTAGGCGACAAAAACTTCATGGGCTAAAAACCCGCCGGATTAGAACTCCATCAAAAATATTTCATTTTCAAGCTTGTTGTGTTGGTAATACGTTCGCATAGACTTGTATCACCAACTGGTCTGGGCCAGTGGCATAGCCGGCCCAAAATTTTTTGGGGGCAAAAACCTTTGGTGGGGACAAAATGTTTGACTTTCGGCGAGCAACGGTATTTTTTTGGGACGCCGCTTCTCAAAGCACAAAATGACTACATATGTTGAAAATTTGGGGAGCATGGTCTCCTGGACACTCCCTGGCTACGCCTATGGTCTGGGCCCTAACTTAGGGGAGCAGTAAGGGTACTGCTCGTGGTCTTCCTAATTGCTTGCAGATGGTTTTGAAACATGTAATGCTTCTTTTGCTAGTTTTCACTCAGCTGCGTTTGAGTTTTGATAGGAATGGTTGCTTTTGAAAAGTTTTTGGCTTTGTCACAGCTTGGTTAATGGTGCACATGGAGGGTTAACATTAGAAAAAATACGACATGATTCTGTTAAACAAAAATCTTTATCCAACACATCCATGCACTCTTGGAAATAATTGGCCTTGCCCGTAAGCCCAATAATTGCCAACAGTAGACAAATTGGTATGCTACGCCTAGCTAGAGTCAGTGATGGTGTTAGCCACCACAGCAGTAGTATCAGTTGCAATGTTGTACTTCGTTCAAGATGGAATAGAAAGTTCCGTACAGCGGGTATTTGTATAAGGGGAGTCCACGACTCTCACGTTAGTCTCACCACAAAGTGTTGGGAATATTCCAGAAGAGCAGGCCCTTTCATACAATGGAAAAATCACAACGGCTTACCTGTTCAGAACGTTAATATCTGCCATTGAACTCAAGTGCCCACCGGCGATGATTCCACAGGGTCAGTTGCAACAAACTTGAACCTGCGAAAAAAGTTTATCCAAAGACATCAGAAGGAAGTTGGCATTTTTCTCCGGCGGTTTTTTGTCCGTTGAGGTTTTTATCCAGCTGAGTTTTTGTCAGGTATATTTTTGTCCTGTGGGACGTTTGTACAGAACATAATACGTTGCACCAGTGGAAGTATTTCAGTGCGAGTGGGTTGCGCACCCACTAGTGTTACATTTCAAACTACCCATCAAAAGCTAAAGCTGTAGGTTCTTCTTTGTATGATGAATGGTTGTAGAATTTTTGATATGCTTTATTGCGCTTTCCTGATTCACAGGCAGTGACATCGTTCCCTCAGATTTATAGCAAAAACTGCTGATGTTGCGTTTCAAGCTTCTGATTTGCTCTTGCTGGATTTTTGAAGTCTTGAACGATTGTGCTGCTATTCGTGGTATGAAGCACATTTCATAGATTTTTGAGTAAATGATAAATGCCAGCTAATGGCGGAAATTTTGCGTGATTATACGCCAAAAGGATATCTTGTAATTTTAATATTTACTCAGAGGTTGTCTTTGCCTGCTCCGCTAAATTTTTTACAAAACATATACCCCATATTTGTTTAAAGCATTTGTGTAAAACAGTGTTAGAGGACGCTGTATTAGGACACTGTATTAAGATGTAACCTATATTTATTCAAAGTATTTGTGTAAAACAGTGTTAGAGGACGCTGTATTAGGATTGGAAATGAAGTCGTATTTGGTACTCTGTAGCGACCAGATGAAAAAGCGGTGCTAAACTCAAAAGTAACTTCCGCGCATGCAGGCGTAGTTGAAAACATGACAGATTAATCTCAGCTGTAAGTCATTTTCTGGGAGAGCATCATGACCAAAAGCATCGACTTGATCTGTACTAGTAAAAATCTGTTCTTCAAGCTGCAGATAGATCCTGTAAACTGCACCCTGAGAAAAACAGTTTGGCTCAGTCTTCAAGTAATTGTTGGTCCAGTACCAGAGATAAATTTGTGGATTTGACCGTTGATGCACTTCATAAAACTCCACCAGGGTATGGTCCTGATAGTTTTAATTCAACAAAATGGCAATTGCGAGCACGAACATCAAGATCCACCCTTGCTCTTGGTGCATCGCCAGGGTTTGGAGGATGGGGAGCCACTATTAGCATAAAGCCAAACGAATTAAGTCGTAAATCATTTTCAGGAGGGAAGGAACCAATTGCAAATGAAGAGACCCCACACCAACCATGAATTTTTCAGCTTTTTTGAAACTAACACGAATTTTCGTTTCAGCTTTTTTGAAACTAACAACATCATCTATTTTGCAATGATTTATTTCCTCACGCGACTCTTCACCTTACAGCTGCATTTTAACGTTGTTTTGTAGGACAAATTTTGGGACATTCTTGGACTGTAGCCTACTTGCGTGCTGGTTTGTCCAAAGCAGCCAAGTTTTGCACCACTGGTCCAAGGGACGAGAATTTAACGTAAACCCCCTCTTTACTACGTGCATAACACTGAAACTCATAGCACTCTTGAGTAACTGTTACTTTTGCTTCAAATGAAACAACTACCAGGGTCTACTCACATCCTTTATTACGGTTTTTATTAAAATATAATGTTTGAATGTCGATCAACACGAGGTGCATGTTGCACTGAAGCAGGTTTTTCACGATTATGGTACCAAGGAGTTTTGTATTTTCGCACTTTTCAGAATTTACGGGGCACAAGAAAGCTTTACATGGCTATGAATTTGATACCGAATCCTGGTAATGTGCAATGGTTTTATTATTTTGCGAAATAAGTGAATGTATGTTTATCACCACTGTGGCTGATAACAATACAGCTTTTTCTCGAGCAATACATATTTTATCAGGCAACACGTTGGTTGAACCCACCTCTACAGATTTTAACAACGGATCTACCACGACAGCGCCAGGTGAATATGTTTGCGTTAATGTAATACGCAAATGCCAACTTGTTGCGTAAGTGTGAATTACTATCTTTGTTCTAGGTCAACCATCTGGAGATTTTCAAGGATATGTGGCTGCAGTTATTGCCGTTTTATTTTTTGGGAGTAATTTTGTCCCGGTGAAAAAGTTTGAAACTGGAGATGGTAGGTTGAGCCTGATACTGGGAGTGGCTGCTAAACTTTTCTTCTGTTTTACTGTAGATATTTGTTTTTTATTTCTTTAACTTTTGATAACGTTATATTCGTCTTCCTACCGTGTTATTTGGAAACTGTTATTTATATTATTTGATAGTATATGACTATTGTTATATTTCATTTGACCAGGGCCGCAACCGCCTGATATTTTCTGGGGGGTAATGATTGTAGCTTGTTATAGTACTATTTTCGGGGGGTTAAAATGATTGTAACTTGTTGTTGTACCTAATAAGTAAACATTCTTTTGAAACTTTTGGGGTGGGCAGTTGCCCGATTACTCCCCCTTGTTGCGGACCTGCATTTGACAATTGTTGTTGTTGGCCTCGTGATGAAACACTTAGCCATCAGTGTTTGACAGTCGTTTCATTTATTATCTTGTTATGGTTTTTTCAGTACCGCACTGGAATTAGTTTGTGTCCAGTCTTGGAACCTTGACCTTCTTGTTCTTTTGCAAAGCCTAGTTCAGAGGCTCTCAACCTTTCCAACCCCAGGGACTCTTCTTAAAGAGATTGTCTCGGGACCAATATCGTGGCTTACTGTGACATGAGTTTCATAGAAAACATATTGTACTCCTGGGGATCCCAAGTTTTACCGGAAATTCCTAGGAAACCACTGGCCCAATACGTTGTATCATACTGTCTAAGCTAAGGTCTTTCGTACTCTGTAGGTGCTGACCTCTCATATTTCGAACAATCAAAACCTGGCATGTGCAAACTATGGTATTTATGTGGCGACTTGTGCTATATGCCTTAAACATTATGTTGGCCAAATAGTAAAAAATTTTGCAATATATGATCAACACACCGACGTATTTGGAACAAACCAGATAATTGGGATGACAGCGCGAAAATGACCTCATCGCGGCAGTATTCATGGCATCATCATAATCAAATGTTGCTCCATCGCATCATAAATAAACCACCTATACACGAAGCTTACACTGCTACTTTTGTAGAACAACCTAGTTTCCTTCTTTTGATATCTATGAAGACAAACACCAACAAACGTAACGCATTAATTAATATTCAAAACATGATGCTTCCTCGAGTGAAATAATTCTTGCACCCCTTTGCGTTGTTCATTTTTTTCCGATTCGGATTTATCTACATGTTTGACCTTTATTTGCAGCCATGTCGGTTAGCTACTGATATTGACACCTACCTTCACAACGTTTAGCATAAATTTTAAAGGCTCTCTGGCTAGGCATACCATATTTTTATGATCGAAAACCGGGACGCTTCGGAACAACGAGCTTTATCAGATAAATGTGGTTTATATCTTACTTGGAGTATGTAGCTATTTTGGATTCCTAGCGTTCTGTTGGGGCTAATACTTGTGTAGGGCCATGCTAGCTGACTGAATGCCGAACCGGGACTTTTTGGTTGACTGACCGGGACCAGAACCGGATTAAGGCTCAGCTGGCCCTAAGGCATATTTTGATGAGTGGCCTGAAAATGCGGATATTTCCGTCTCAAAAAAAAGTTGGACCTGGCAAAAGAAAATATATTACACAATATTTCAGAACAGCCAATATTTTCAACAGTAATTTTGATAGGCAGCCTTCATATGCCCAGCTAGATTACAACTTTGCGCGCTTTTGAAACAGCAACTTCATCAACTATTTTCTTAGGTCAATTTTTTAAGCAATTACTGTCAATACGCAAAACTACCAGTGTACCAAGACGTTGTTGATCCATTGTTAATCGTTTGACACATAGGTGTAGGAGAAAGCAAATTCTCGGGGGTGCAAAGGATTTTTGCCCAAATTTTCCCAATCTTGCCAAAAAAGTTGTCGTGCAACATTTGCCGACCGTTTTTGTGGTGTGACCCCCCAAAAATGGTCTTTACTTGTTTTTCTGCAAACCTTGGACCACATTTTTTGAAGTCAAACAACGTTGGGCGCTATTTCGCCCAGATTTTCAGGGATTTTGTCTAGATATTTAGGGATTTTGTTCGGATTTTCAGGGATTTTGCTCAAATCTTCAGAATTTTTGACAACATTTTGAGGGATTTTGTCCGGATTTTCAACAAATCTAAACTTTTGGGGGTGCGCTTGCATCCCCTGCACCCCCACCTCTTACACCACTGGTTAAACATCTTTAATTCTTTTTAGTTGCGTAAAAGAGCGTTCCCCAGAGCAATTCGTAGCCAAGTAAATTCGGAATGCTACTTCCGTGTTCGGAGATGCACGATAAACACCAGTAGTGTACAGCATTTGAAACATCATCTGGGCACTTCCAGTTGATGCTATTTCATCGTGTCTCTGCTTTTTGATCCAACATGTACATTGACGAAATTTTGCTGGGAAATCGGATGACAGGTCCTTCCAATACATACCAACATGTCTTGTGATAGCATTAGCAACATCAATATCTTCATCTCACGTAGATTCGTACCCCGTTAAAACACCAAATATACTGCAGCACCAGGGAGTATGCCTCAATACATTTCTCAAGGGCGTTCTTCAGTTGATCAATGATGACATAAAAGGTGGTAACTTTAAACGTTTGCTGACTCGACATCCCTTCCACAGCATCGCTGGCATCTCCATCAGGGTGATACCTCTTGCGCTTGGGTACTCGCTGCCTTTCAGATTTGTATGTGCTGCTGCCACAGCGATCACCTGCCTGCTGCTCATAATAGTCAAACGTCCCTCGGCATTCATCCAAGAATTTATCCAAGCTCTTCAGCAGGCCAACAGCTGGTGTTAATTCGATGATATTACTTTACAGCAACTTACTGCTGCTGTTGAAGCGCTGCAAAATGTCATTCCAATGTTCACACATTAGGGCAATTTCAATGGTGTTCATGTGTTTGACCAATACATCTGCTTCATTTCGTGCGGTGCTATGCGGAGTAGCATCTAGGGAGATCTCCTGGAGAGCACTTTGAAACTGGTAACAACCCTTGTAAAATGCTTCTGAGGCATCAGCTCGAGCAGACCACCGGGTATCCGATGGGTGTTTTGGAACAAGGCATTCAGGTTGCTCTCTAACATGGGTCATCAGGACACCCAACGACGTGTTGACGATACAAAGAATGCATACAGGCGTTGAAATAAATCAAAGTATGAAACTGCTTCGACGCAACAATCCACAGCTGACTGGCGAACTAGATTTTGCAACATTTGAGTGAGAAGTACAAATGCGATTGAAATAAAGCAAGTTCTCATCAGCAATATTAATCGTGACGATTAGCAAATAGATAAATATATTTATAACAATAAATATTTATTTACATTGAAAAAAATGAAATAATTTTTGTCATCACCATGCCTTATCACAATTTTCTTACTTTACTTTTCTGTGGCCTAGATTTTTTACTGGCCCTAAGGCACGTGCCTTATTTGCCTAATGGTTAATCCGGCACTGACTGGGACGCCGGGACAAAGCCTTTAAACTGGGATTGTCCCGGCTAAAACGGGACGTATGGTAAGCCTACCTCTGGCCTCCAATAGAGTGCGTTTGCCAACCTTGCGAAAGCAGTACTGCTTCCGCATTTTACCGGCGCTCTGTTTGCGACAAAGCACGTGGTTCCGTCAACGTGAGGTTGTTGTATTGCTCGGTAATTGGCGTCAGATAGTTTTACAGTTTCAGTAAAAACAATTGTTTGAGAACGACACAGATTACAGTTTTTCACTTGTCGCAGTTTGTGTTTTGACTTACTCATCTTAGTCTTGAATTTACTTCCTTTCTCTGCTCTCGCTTTAGCCTTCCTGCTTTTACCTGTAACCATTGTTTGCAGATTTCAGGACTGAGGATGCGTAGTGTTATGTGAAATCAATTTCTTAAAATTTTCTGATTCATTATACTTCGGTTTCCTTTTGGAGACTAGTTACTTGCAAATTTTAGTATTGGCTTTTCTTGTGCTTCTGAATTTTACAGTTGCTGATATGTTGTGGATGGAGAACTTTGCAAATGAGATCTGCATGCTCTGCAAAACCAGAATAAACAAGCGTTTCCCAGTTTGTGCTCAATTAATAATTTGATTTTGCTCGTTTTTTGAAATGCATCTTTTAAACTCAGTCACTATGACACCACCGGAGACACACGATGTACATTTGGGATAGAAAAATACCATCACTGCTGCCGAAGTCCTCCTATAGCCGTCTGCATGAACTTTATCGCTCTGTGTTGACAAAACGGGAGCTTTCAAACATAGCAAAACTGTCAGTGTTTAAATGGGTCCTTGTTTCTTTCCTCATCTGTGGTCATGAATCTTGGGCGGTGACTGAAAGTATGCTATCCCGAGTGCAAGCAGCAGGGATGTTTTTTTGCGAAGAGTTCACGTACACGGTGTCACAATTCGCGACAAAGTGCACAGCTGTAAAATTCGTAAAGCTCTGAAAGTCGAGCAGTTTCTCCGAATAGAAAGATCCCAGCCACGTTGGTTCAGCCATGTGTACAGGATTCCCCTCGAAAGACTTGCGAAGCAAGACATGCTGGCTACACCCACGGGAAAGCTCTCCAGAGGTCGTCCATTGATCAGATGGAGTGACTACATCTCCGACTTTGCTTAGTACCGTCTTGGTGTGGAGCCAGCAGAATTATCTGAGGTTGCTGTTTACCGTGACTTTCTTCGAGCCCTTCTAGGGCTGCAGCCCCGTAATTCTCTCCATGCGAAAAGCGAGCAGGAAAATGATTGAATGAACAAAATCTGTTTAAGACCTGACTCATCGGCTTTCAGCTAGCTTGCTAAAAACCCGCAGAATTGTATTTTGTAGACATTTCAAAACTTCACCCAAGTGAAAAACTATGTTTTGCTTTGTTTTTACACAAAGAAATAACTGTTGCTGTAGAGAAAATACCTGTCTCTTGCATACCAAATTCATTTTACTACTAAGTCCTAATGAAGGGTCGTGACAGTTTTGACTGATATTATGTGTTTCGGTCAGAGAGCTTTATTTACCCTGGTAGATATTTAAAAGAACCTTTCAAAATTTTATGTTTCAATTTTCTAGATGTTTAAAAGAACCTTTCACAATTTTATGTTTCAATTTTGTTTTCTCTTTGTTTATTGCCTAACAACTAATTTATTGTTGCTTACAGGATTTTTTTTCCAGTGGATCCTTTGTGTTGCAATATGGGTTGCCGGACTTGTTACGAACTGCGTACAAAATTTTCCTAAGTTCTATCCTCTTGCAATGCTTGGAGGTATGTTGCCATGAAATTAGGATTTTCATCAAATATGTACTTTGAACCGTTACTTTTTTCAGGTTTCTTGTGGGCAACTGGAAACATATGCGTCGTTCCAATCATCAAAACCATCGGTCTTGCTCTTGGGATACTAATCTGGGGCGCTTTCAATTTGCTTTCAGGCTGGGCAAGTGGAAGGTGAAGTTATTTTTGTAATTTTTCCAAGTTTTTGCTGTTTAAACGGCATTTAGAGTCGAAGCTATTTTTCAGTATTTTTTCTTTTTATTATAACAGGTTTGGCTGGTTTGGAATAGATCCCGAAATACCTAGCAACACAGTCTTCAACGATATTTCAGTAGCACTTGCTATGTTGAGGTAACTTTCACTTGCAAAGCGCAGCTGTCGTACAAAAAATACGAACGATAAATGGTGCAGGGTGTATTTATCCTTACGTATCTGTTAGTTCCGTGTTTTAAGCTCTCTGCTAATAAGTCTCAAGCGCTATAGAACGCAACAGCTTTCCATGAACCATGCATTCAAGTACATCAGTACATCTGTGTCTATGCACGTAAGCTTTTAATATTTCTTAACACTTTTTGACAAGTTGGAGTAAGAGTTAAAGACCTCCTCTATTTTGTGATGCATGACAGAACTTTTTACAAAATCGTGTTTTCCATCTGTCTTAAACCTCAGGTATCACATGAATTTGTGAGTGGATGGCAAGCGTTGAATTCCATCTGTTTTTCCCATAAAAATATTACTCTGAGGTTAACACAAAAAGCTTTGATTTGTTAAATTCAACGTGCCGTGTGAAGTCAGGATGTTTGGAAAGCGATTAAAATTTGGCATCACGAAATATATGAGTTGTCATCAGTGTTAGCTAAAAATCCGCTACAGACAGGAAAACCTACTAGGTTGCAGCAATTAACACATTAAACGTTTCAAAATTAAGTCAGGAGAACAAATTAGTCTTTCCTATCCAGAGTCAAAGATCCGCACTTTTTCTTATAAAACAAGTTCCAAATTTACTCGCATTTCTCTAGCCGTGCTAAGACATAGCACTGTTTGTTTGAAGAACCACAATGCAACAAGTTATGTCAACAACAAGGTCGTTAATGGTTTACTTTGCTTTATCCCGCAATCTGTAACTTTATTGTATTTGCGAACTGAATGGCGGTGCTGAGAGCGTGGTTTAAGCTCATCTACTTTTGTTTGTCCAGTGGAGTGCTGTGGTTATTTGTGGAATCAAACGTCAGCGATCAGGCATCTCCGGCGAAAGATGAAGAAAATAATGGGCTGTTGCATGATGTGCGTTGGCTTTTCGAAGGGTTACAAACTTCCGAAACAGTTTGTATTAGAGTCCTGCGCGGGTTGAAATTTTTGTCCGCTCCCTCCCCTCACCCGCAAAATTTAAGCTCGCCCCGCACCCGCAGGAATGTGAAAAATCTTATTCGCTCCCGCCCCGCACCCGACCCGCACGCCCTCCTAACCCTCGCCCGCCCCGCACTGTTTCCGTCCCAAACCTACACCTGTCACTGTGTGTCTTAAAACCACTGAAAACTCGTGCAACGTGTTTCACCGCTAGTGGCAACTTATTCAGTAGTTCATTTCAAAGCCAACAGTATCTCTTAAAAAACACTGTAAAGTGAAAAAACACTGTAAAAAACTACCGATTTCGTCACTGTTTAATCAGAAATGTAACAATGCTCAGTGTATCAGATGATAACAAATCACAACACCTTAGCCTTAACTACAAAAATTTCTTTCGTACGAAACCTTTTAGACAACCTTCAGCGCTTCTTTCTCAGAGCACTGTTGTAAAAGAGTATGCCTTTCACTGACGAGCTCTTCAAATTTCCTCCTCTGCTATTCACGACATGATCATCCATACTAAACACTTGCTCATTGGAAACGCTTGTTGCTATTACTCATAACGTATTTCTTGCAAGATCACTGGAAGCCGGAAACTCCAATCTGTGGTCTCACCACCGCTGGAAATTTCTCTACACCCTTGCACTACAAGCTCTCTGTAGCATTGAATTTCTTGCTCATGTCACTTTCACTTGTATTAAGTCAACAAGTGAACATTCAGTTACCCGCACAAAGAATTTCTTATCCCACGCCCGTCCGGCACCAGGTACAACACGCGTCCGCCCGGCAAATGCGAGTACCCGCAACCCGTGTAGGTTCACCCGCCCCTCGCAGGACTCTAGTTTGCATACAACGGTCATGGTATTACTTACTCTAGCGAAGCTCATAGCAACAACACTTTCCAGCAAGGGCACTTTGCAACCACTGGTGTTCTTAGAGTGAGAGACATTGGTCACTGTCACTCATGAGTACCTTTGCTTTGGGGTTAATAGCAATGGCGTAACTGACGGGGGCAGGGGTGCGAACATCTCCCCCTGGCAAGCAAAATGTAAAAACAGGGCCCCCACTTAGCTTATATTTGGGCAATTAGTATTCTTTTTGTTTTCAGTGGGTTGTTGTTTTTTGCGTTTTTCGGAATTTTTTCGGGATGTTTTCCGGTAATTTCGGGTTTTAGTTTAGAAATCCACAATCGGATGCATTTTCATTTCCCAAATTTTTCGAAGTGTTGCCAAGTGGGTACGGTGGCCAGTGGGATCCCTCCAACTAAGTTTCCCCTCTGGATGAAACCTCTAGTTACGCCACTGGTTAATATGCATTTTCCCCTTACTTCTGATTTTGAGATTGGGTACTCAAAATCTCTACTTCACTTATCTCCAAAGACGACACCACATTGCGTCGCTGCGTTTGGCGCTGAATTAGCCACGATGTTGGAGTATTTACGAACCACACGTTTTCTACATCTTTGAATCTTATTAGGATTAACTCATAACCAGAAGACTACAAAGTTAAACTTGACTGTGACTTTACTAGACACCTTTTGACAGCATATTATAGTGCTTTTAATGATAACCGCGTGAAATAGTGTCTATTAATGATAATGATACCGCGTAAAATATTACACTCTATATTTACGTTCTATTTCTGCCGGCTTAGTCATCGTTAAACTTTGTAGAAATGCGCCGTGACTTTCTTGTGCGATGTCCTCCTAATACGGAATTTAATGTTTCTGTCAATTTTCGTACTGATACCCTTCTTTGGTGATATTCCAACAGATATGTTGATGTTCTACATTTTTGTGTGTTAAAATTTTGACCCCTCAACAACATTTCAGAACAGAGGTTCTCAACTTTTTTGTTATGACCGATCGCTTTTACAGTCTCGAAAATAATTGTGGACTCCATCGTCTGCTAGCGTTTTTTTGATTATTCAAAACTATGATTTCATCTGTGTTTAGTCAGAAGTGTAGCAATTTTCAATGTATCAGATGGTAACCGCAGCACCTAAGCCTTAACTGCTAAATGATTTTTTCGTACGCACCAAAAAAAACGTATACCGGTAAGTAGTTTATAAACGAAAAATCATTCCTTTCAAAGCAATTTTACGTACTGTTAATTAGCGCCTACTCCTGCAACTCGCAGTCAAGTCTAGCAATTCGTGGTTGCGTTTACCAGTTTATTTCGACACGTTGATTTGATGTGCACTAGTCTGGAAAATCCGTCTTTGCAGAGGTATGTGGAGCAAATGGAATAAGACGCAATGTTCCCAAGTTGGATAAGTTGAAGTAAAGATTGCACGAAGTTGCCTGAAAAAAATTTTTCAATTTCCACTGTTAATTTCAATTACAAACTCTTAGCCTGCGCAAAAGAAACTGTTTCGAAGATTGAAACGAAGTACTTTAATTGCTGTAGATTAAAACAAACTTGTACTGCTTAGATATGTTTTAGACCGAACAGTGGTTGAAATACTCTGTTTCCTCTATTTCCGTCGCGTCAGACGGTGCTTTTCCATTTTATTTAGACTTGCATGTTTTTTTGTTGTACAGGCATTGCGTTTATTTTATCTAATTCTTTTAATTTATTTTAATGTTTGAACCAGACACGAAGTTCATAGAGCATAAGCACTGTCTGGACGACGCAGATTGATAAAATAACAGACACAGAACGTTTTGTAACGGCGTTGGGGGCAGGACTTGGGATTACAGACAGTTTCTTAACACAATTGCTCGCTAACTCGTAATATTCGGTGCAACACTAAATCCAGAGTAGGACAGGAAAATCGTATGGTAAGAATAAGTGTCCAACCCTGGCTAAGGCCAGATGTAGTACGAATGCGTTGTAACCTGCACACGTCCTCAACGTCTGGGCACTCAGTCACAAAGTAAGAAGCGGTTGCAGTGTTCAAAGAATAAGAACGAGTATAAACAACCTGACTGCATCCAAGCGCATAACTATACGTTGCTAGACTTTCTGCATCGTTCAAGAAACAGGTAGGCTACACATTTTTTTCTCAATAAGACCTCGGGTTCAATGATTGAACCTGATGACTACTAACACTCGCTGGCGACGGCAGGTTGTATAGAGCTGTGCAACCAAAATTATAGGTCACACGCTTTCTCTGGGTGTATGCCTTCCTGAAATCACACCATAATTGTGATTCATACGTGGATGTACAGAAGGAACGAAAAGGTACATTTTTCACTGCGTTCGAACATCGGGAAAAAGAAGCTCGCAGCTTGTTTTCTCCAAAAGTTTGCGTTATATCTTATATATATTATATTAATGTATATATCAATAGTATATTAATGTGTATATTAATCTGTACCTTGATAACTTTTAGTGGCCCGACGAATATTCACAAAATACAACTTTGTTTGCTAGGAGCTCTGTTTCAACAAAATGTTATATAAGGAAACGACATTTAATTCAGTGACGACATGTTTAAACACAAAGAAAAATAACTGCACCACTTTCAAAGTCATAAATTCCTAAAAACGTGAAAAAAATCTGCCCCACTGTGGTAAATAAAACCGTGAAATTTTAACCGATATTATGACAACACCAACAGCATAACTACCAATGCCGCAAATACTAATAAATTGGCATGGCGGACTCAACAATCGTCTTCAAACCGCGCTGAGCGAACTCAGGGGCGCACGCAGGGGGTGGCTGAGGAGGTTAGAGCCCCCCCTTAACGGACATCGCCTAAACACAAATTTGTTGCTGACATTTGTTAAAACACAAAACAATTCCGCACATGCATACATAGCAATATACAGATTTCGATTACAACTAATGGTGTAGTGATCTGTTACCTTGTTACGTTACGAGTGTTACACTTCAATTGCAATAAGCAAATCGTGCTAAGACTATAGGAAACCCTCGCTGAATGTCGCTTTTCGATAAAGACGTTGCGATTCATGAGTCATAATGGCATTGAGAGAAACCGCTTCATACATGCTATGACGTAGAAACTCTGCACGTGTTGCGCAATGCGTTACGATTGGAGTTGTTCCTCCTGTAGTTCGAATT
>Ga0210059_1005317_pt1 | contig 20737 bp, 13 predicted proteins | sample Ectturendosymbi2_FD_188042 | JGI IMG/M metagenome (GOLD analysis project Ga0210059, IMG submission 188042) | Ecteinascidia turbinata endosymbiont from Florida, USA - Sample 2 (SPAdes) (version 2) | ecosystem: Host-associated > Tunicates > Ascidians > Unclassified | place: Key West, Florida...
GCTACAGACAGTACCAATTTGCAAGGTCTTGGTAAGACCCAGCCGAGAATCAAACTCTCGACCAACCAGCACCGAAACGGACGCACTTACCACTAGACCACGGGCTGGTCACCCTTGTGATATGGATCACGAATCTGACTCAAAATAAATATTATAAAAAGAACCACAACTTAAAGCTGACCAATGGCCCAGGACGGAAGTGGGCAAACGTTTCGATTTGCTTTGCGCATTAGTCCTAGAACTTGAAAAAGGGCTGGATCGGGATTGGTTGATTGTTTCACATGACTTAGCTAATAAACAGTAACAATACAAACAGTAACAATACAAAGCATATGAATGGATTCATTTATGTGTGAACTTACATTAAGTATATGTAACAACAAGAATTTGCTTTATTAATACAATCTGGTCATGTTCTGCGGTCGGATTAGAGAGCTTAACGAGCCGTACGTGGCGCGCGAGTCGTAGTTCGCCCATACCCGACAAAGATCAGCGTCTTGATGAGATGTACTTGAACTTTAGTTGCATTGTCCATCCACATATTGTGACAAGACGGCCTATTGATGCAAGTATCCAGCGAGTATATTTACTAGGCTTTAAAGAACTGAGTTTCAACATACTAGAGACCAGAAAATAGTCATGACGATAGTCGTACGACAGAAGCAGCCAGCGCAAACGATGCAGAGAACATAACTGAATACGAGGCAGCAAGAACACTTCGGTCAGAGCGCAGTAATCACTCACGCCTCAATAAACGAAAGGCGCTCTACCGATAAGCAAGACGGCTCCGGGCAGCTGCAACAATCAATCGATCGAACTACAAGCAACGACCATGCACGTACGAACAGCAACCATCACAATATGCACCACCACGAGTTGAAACTGGACAGTAACAAAGCTAATTCAACTGCTGAGGGGCATCGACTAGACAACCTTCCGGTTCCTTCAATGTCCTGGCGTCCTTGCACTGATATGTGTTTTTTCTAGCTGAATATTAATTATCGCCAAATAAACTCAACTCAACTCTGTTTCTGTCAGGGGAGGGTTGTTGGTTCGACTCTCACTTTGGTTGTCTCACGGCGACACAGCATTGTACAGTAACTGCAACTATTCATCGTGGCTTGCTAAAAGCATTGTTGCGATCAGAAATCCCGAGCGGCATGTGCGCAAAGCTTCGCACCGTGGCAGCAAGCAACAATAGAGATCACTCTATTATTGCTTGTTCGCGCCACATGCTGGTATTTTTGTACTTCGCGCACATCCCGTTCGTGGTGAATCACACAATCAACGCAACACCACCGGAGTAGTTGCAACAACATCCCCGCCTTTTTACAACGAACCACACCGATCGCACGTTCTTTGTGTGAAGGCTGAACTCGGCACGACCTCCACATCCTCGTCACAGCACCATTTTGTTGCGATAGGAAATCCCGAGCGGCATGTGCGCAAAGCTTCACACTGTGGCAGCAAGCAACAATAGAGATCACCCGACGAGATCACTCTATTATTGCTTGTTCGCGCCACATACTTGAAATTTTGTTCTTCGCGCACATCCCGTTCGTGGTGAATCACACAATCAACGCAACACCACCGGAGAGGTTGCAACAGTAACAATGGCCTAATGCCGAAACCGTTGAAACTGGATTGCATCTTGATCAAAGTCTGAGCTTCGAAGGCATACAAAATGTATATTCACACATTCAGGTTTGAAACTGTGCAAAAATGTACAATATTTGTTTAAGTCTACGACTGAGACTGCAGAAAAGGTCATAAGTTATATTTGTAATACACCAAAGTTATCGGGGAGGATTTTTTGCTTTGGTCTTGAAATGCAGCACACATCACCATTTTGTGGTATACAGCACGTCGGTGCGCCAGTATCAGCTGCAAAAATGTTACTCTTTGTTTTTACTTGCCGCGAGTGATTGCAAGCGGTCAGATACAAGTTCGCATTTCATGAACACCTACTTCCAAACGGCGCTATAACGAGAGTTTGTCGTTATATAAATTGCCAACAGTTGCACCACAAAAAACACTTCATTAATCATGGACAAATTGGCAAAAATATTCCTTAATCAGGTTCGACTAAACTCTCAAGTGGTTCTCAAGCACTTTTCGTTGATTTTTATTGAAGTATCTCTTTCGCTGATACATCAAAGGTTTGATTGACCCTTAAAAATATTGTGTGACTTCGTGGAATTGCTTGTGTGTGTGCATAGCCCCCGATGCTCCCCCCAACTAAATGCCTGCAAGACGGTTGCACGTTCGACAGAGATACAGAGCGGGCTCTGTTCAGACACACTTGCTTTTTTGGGCAAGTCGTTCCTTCAACATAATTTGCAGACGAAAAGAGAATTAACGTTTAGGGCTGACTTGTTTGGTAGCTGATTTTTTCTTTGTGCTCTGTCGATCAGCCTTTTAAAATATGCATAGGTTTTGTATTGTTTGCGTAGGGGGAAATGGGCAACGTGGCCATGTAAACCAACGGTGTGCAAACCGCAAACCTGAAGCTTTGCAAAAGGCAATATGCCCACTTTCGGCAAGTTAAATGTGAAATGTTGATGCTCAATCAAGCATATGTTTGAGGCGCGTCAGTGCATTCAATGCAATGAGAAGCGGATTCGACGGGCATCAGTCAAAGCCTGTAATGACTGGATAGTATGTGCGCCAATTCAGAAAGGCGTTGCCACTGCATGCATGAAATCACTTATTTGTGATTCATAGCGTACCCCTGAATACTAGGGTTCTTGTGATAAAACGTGCCAATTTGAAAGAACTGCCCTTGCAACCTCGTGCAAATTATTTCAAACAGGCAACAAATATAGGCTGTACAATGGATCAAGTTTGATTTACCCGGTAGTTGGCGATAAACTTCACATGTAAGCATGGTCATTAGAAACAGAACGTCCTTATTTTTACACAGTATTTTGAAGCGGTTTGGCATATCTTTTGCTGGTATTGAGCAGTCGCGGATAATTTTCGGATATTTATAACATATTTTAACCAGAGCCAGAATGAGCTTTTCAATGGTTGTACAGTCGGCAGCACGAAGTCGAATTTTGTACATGGCCCACAATTTCTCAGTTGGGTTCAGGAAGGTAGAATTCCTAGGACAATCAAAAATATGTTATGTTCCATATCATGAAAATTGTGACCAATTTTCATGTGTGTCAGGGACCAAGATCCTGCGGAAAGATCCCAGAACCATCAGAATACCTCTTTGTCAACGCTCGAAAAGGTCTTCTTATTCCTTCCATTGGCTCAAGGCTTCCGACATCATAGTAACAAAAGGATCACCAAAACATCTTTGTCTGCAGTTCTTAACGATACGATTGATACAACAGGGGATTCTTGAAACTTCTCTTTACGTGATCTTTGAATGTGCTGAGTGTTGAAGCAATCCTTGGTATCAACTTTCCAAACTACTTGACGTTGATAGTTCTAAATGCGCAGTAACAAATTTCGCGATTTATTCGATCTTCTGCAATGAGTCTGCATTCACACTAAACAGTTTCATTTCAAGGAAGATCAATTATGGTCGCCTATTGCTAAGGCGGTTTTCTGAACAAAACGAACACGGTGTTAGCAGATGACAAACAAAAAAACCCAGTCAATTTGATCTGAAACCTTTCATATTGTTGTATGAAAAAAAATTCTTAAAACTCAACAAAATTTGCAGGCCAACTTAGATCATCGGAATGATTTTCACAATGCTAAGCACATTGCAAATGACAGTAATTGGCGGCGTTTGCGGATTCTTTGAACCGTTGTGGATTCAAAATATACGAACCATATTTTGTCGCAAGCTGTCCATGGCTGCCGACAGGCAACTGGATATGCAGGTCAGGTTAAAGGCGCACAGCGACGAACTGATTTCACATTTGTTTAACCGCTGCAGGTTGTGTTTCACCAGCGCAATAAACCCACCTCTAGCTCAGCTCCCGATTAGTGACGTTTATGGTTCCTAAGTGAACAGGCCCAACCGAGCTTTCTGAAAAACATAAAAACCAAATATCTGAGCTATTGAAGTCATATCGTTTTGGCATGTACGTGCACAGATGGACTTTTTAGAAGAATTAGTTGTCGTGTCTTTGATCTCGTGTACTTTTTAATTGGTTTTGCACGCTTGTCTTGCTGAATAGCTCATAGTGAGATCTTCTTGCTCCGTTGAGCTACCCCTGTTAGAATGTTACGTGGAAGCAGCTTGCAAAAGCGTTACCGGGAATGAGTTTGCAGAAGGAAAATTCCTGGGTATCTTTTTATATCTCCACCTGGCCACCTCAAAATCGAGGACAATGTCGATCACGTGGCGCATCATAAACTTGATGAAAAATTCACGCAATATTGGTTACTAACGAAACTGGTTATAATAAGTTATAATTATTGTTAATAATCATTAAGAAATCGCAACAATACACCAAGTACTGCGAATGATTGACCAGATCTGCCACCTGCAAGAAAACGTGGTTGAGAGAAAGGCCTTTGTGAATGGCTGCGCAATCCAAGACGCCAAGCAATTTCTTGCTAGACGTCCTTTCAATGACCAAGAGAAACCTGTAACACACAGCTTCATCCCTTCACAAAGGAACGATGGCGATATTGAATTTCTACCTTTTGTTCCGGTATGTGGATTTCAAACGACAACATGTGACGGCATCCTACTTCGAAACTTTGGTTGTTGGAGGCTGCTTCACTTTTAGAGACAGAACTTGTGGTACGCTGTATTTGGACTCTGCAAAATACTTTCACAAAACTGAACAGTTAAACCTGCAGAAAGAGTTACGACAGTCGTCTACAGTAATTCACAAAATATTTCCAAATGGAACGTTAGCCTCTGTTCTTAGATCAGTTATATTATTTTAGATAAATGGCCAAAAGCTTTTAAATATAAACATCAATATTGTGCTCATGAATTATTATTTGGAATTGTGACAAGTACTTTGCTTTTTCATTTGTATTTTGACATTTTTTACGACCATATATTGAAATGAAGTGCACGTCAGTCCTGTGTTTGGTTATTCCAATAACTTAACTTGTTCAGATGTTTCTGTCACTTTTTATATTTTATTCAGAGCAAAAGGGATTGACTTGAATTCATTGCTTCTTGAGGAAATGGCAAAATCAAGAATGAAAAACAGGAAAATGTTTGTTAATTCTTCATTTGCTTTAATGCAGAACTTCAGCATAATTTGCTCAGGTTGATTTCTTACAATGTGTCATTGGTAACTCACTGGTATCAAAAATTAAATGAATCAATCTCAGGCCTTTTTAAAGTGCCTGTTGCAAAGCTCTGGATTATCTGCATTAATACATTGAGGCTTGTTTATGTCAACCTTCATTTATTTACTAGAGACTTTTATAATACGTCTTTTATTGCCTTTTAGTCAGCAGCAGTGAGTACAAAAGTCATAGATTTTTCCCCCGGAAAATGTTTTCGCGTAATTGCAAACAGCGGTGTGTACACATTCAGCTGTAGGGACTTCAAAACTGTGTGGAACGCGTAGTAGCTTGCGATTTCACATGAGGTATCTTCTTGACGAGGTTTCACCTCAGTTGAAGTAGAACGTGTCAGCCGCCCAACTAAGCGACCTGACCTCTTTAGGTTGCCAAATCGAAGCAAGGCGGTAGAGCAGTGGTGTCAAATACGGGCCGCGGGCCAAATCCGGCCGTTGCGTGGTTGGATCCGGCCCGCGGGATGATTTTGTGAAAAAAAACTTCTTTGTTTGCTTGAGAAGTCTATCCAGTTATACTTCAATAACTGGTGACTATAGATTTCAATTACTTGCAACCTTAACGTAATTGCTTATATTTTATTGCTTTTCTCTGTTTTTTTCACGTGAAAATTTCCCGTTTTCTGCATATTTCCTTTTGCATGTTCACACCGGTTTGACCTTTCAAACAGGTATGCACATGCAAACGTTCATCTACCGTGATGACGTTTAACACTAGAACTCCGGGAAAAACATACCTTGAGCTCCATCGATGTCCATTTCGAAACCTTCGGAGTTCTAGGTACAACTCTAATTGAAATTTGCCACGTACAGTTTAAGATGGCTAAGACGAGGTGCCGTGCTAAAGCGCATTTTTTTAATTTACGTGAGGAAATTGAAAACTTGATGAAACAAATGCAAGCCAGTGTTAGAATTTCATCTCACAATAGATGCAAAACCCTGCCTTTATGGTGGATATTTCGCAATACTTGAATATTCTGAACAAAATGTTGCAAGGCTGCAAAAGACTTGTCATTCAGTATTACGACACCATAGGTTGCATTTAAGTTGAAGTTTTCCTTGTGGAAGACACAACTTTCCGGTGATGACACTGTTCATTTTCTTTGTCTGAAAAGTATGCGTACCACGGGACTAAACATTGACTTGAATCAATATAAAGATAAAATAACAGAGTTGTTGCAGGAGTTCAAGCAGTGGTTTCACATTTTTGACCAACTTGAGACGGACTTCCAAGTCTTTTTCTCGCTATTCACATTAAACGCCTCTGATCTGCCCGTGGACTTGCAGCTTGGAATAATTTACTTGCAGTTTGATTCAAATTTGAAGACCAGGTTTGTCTTGGCGAGATTGGACACATTCCATCAGTATCTTTTTCCAGGCTACCGATGGTGTATCCAGCCCAAAAATTTGGGGAGTGGCAAAATGTTTGATTTTAGGCGAATAACATTATTGTGTTTGGAAAAACGCTTCTCTCAGAACAAAATGACTGCGTTCTAAAATTTTTGGGGGGCATGGCCCCTTTGCCCCATGGCTGTGCCTATGCAGGCTACCCCAAAGTGACATCCCTTCCTACAAACGTTTTGTGCATGTTTCGGACGACATACCTTTGTGAACAGGTGTTTTCTGTTATGAACATCGATAAAACAAAGCTGCGCTCAACCCTCGCTTAAATGACATCCTGAAAGTTGCTTCTACACCGGATTTGACACCTGATATCGATACACTAGTGAAAGCTAAAAGGTACCAAGTTTCAGGTGTAGGCCTAAATCGCTAACATATTTAATGTGAACTGCTTCTTTGCGCCCTGAAATATAGTTCTGCAGCAGTGGGTGTTTACTAAGGAAATATTTCAAGATAATGAACCCTTCAACAGTGAGTGAATTTAATGTTAGTCAGCAGATTCATTACAAACGTTTGATGGAACCAGGGATATCTAGAAACTCCAGGGATATCTAGGAGTTTCAAGATATCTTTGGACGGAACCATACTGTTTGTAGATTGTCACAAACTGTATGTTTTGCCTAAAAACATGCATTTCCAGAGTAGAAGAAAAATTCAAGTTTCCACTAGTTTGTACAATGTGGTGCCATTTCAGGATCGTCAGGATTACTGCACTTTGCTGCAGACGAGCAGGGGTGTTCGAAACGGAAAGTTGACAGAAACCTGTTCGGATTTTCCGAAATATTTTGCTTCGGATTATTTTTTAGTCATTGTGTCTTCGTTTCGGTTGGTTTCAAAGTCATTAATAATAAATCTTGTTAGTATATCGTAAAATTGAACAGACTTTTCTCAAGAAACGTCATGTTGCTGCAGAGTTTGGAAAGGTTGCTCCTTAAATGAGCTAATAATCATTTTCAGATAAGCTTGAAATTTTAGCATTAAAGTTATAAAAACAGTTGGAAGTTGGCATTACTTATAACATGATGTTATGCAATGATTTCACTGGTCCGGCCCGCTTCAGATTAAATATGCCTGAAGTGGCCCCGGAACTGAAACGAGTTTAACACCCCTGCGGTGGAGTATCATGGTTCTTACAATTTTTCAACTCCCGAGTAGCATTTCATTTCTTCCCTTGATGATTCATATTCAGATATGCAAGTTCTAAATGTATCAGAACAACATTACCGAAAACGGTTCATTGTAGCCTACAGCAAAACATAAGAAAAGAAAAACCGTTGATGGTTTCAAGGAGCGAAGGGAAACAACGATTGTCTGCCGTGATGAATGTTAGCAGGCTATTAAATCAGACATTTCAGAACTCGTGATTATTCTCACTTCTACTGTATGAGCTTGCTTCCGTCAAACCATTTCGCCAAGTAAATTTTGCGTATGTGTGCTGGGCTGTTCATGCATAGATTCCGTGCGCTGACCTTTGTTTCACCAGTCGATGTCCCGTACTATAGCGCGGCGGCAATGTTTGAATTTATTCGTTCTGCCAAGCGGACGTTTCACGTTTTGTTATTCAGTTGCCATGCTGTCGTCGAAGCATTTTGTGCTGCTGCAGAACGAATAAATTCAAACATTGCTGTCGTCGAAGTATTTTCTGAATTTCAAACATTGCTAAATTCAAACATTGCTGTCGTCGAAGTGCTGTCGTCGAAGAATTTTCTGCTTTTTCAGAAGCGTTTTGTAAATAAAGGAAATCTGTGAAACGATCCTGAAAAGGGTGATTGAGAGCTTAGTCCTTGCCTCGGATCGGTAAACGTAAAATTTCAGGTAGCTCAGTCGGGAGCCAGAATATTACTAATATAATGAATGGACTTGTTCTTTACTTTGTACCGTTTGAAAAAACCAGCAGTTCTGCATGGAACGATGTCCTTCCTCACAATCTACCTCTGCGACGGACATCCAAACCTCTAGATTGGTTCTTCAGACTGGGAATGTTGCGTAAACTCCTAGACCGGGAATTGAACCAGGGCTGCCTGGATTAGAGCCAGGAATTTGCAGCAGGGTTTCACTGCGTTGCGTAAGGAGATCAAATAAATTTTATTAACTATGGTGCGATAGTGCACGGGATATTCAATAAGGGAATGTCTAAGAGAAATTTGTGTGTATGTCCTGCTGTTTGTTTGGATGCGTTTGAATCTCCAGTTATGCGCAAATTTTAAGTTGCAAGGTCAGTTACAAAACGTTCTGCTGTCACTTTCAACTGCTGAGAAATCGACAGCGAAGGAAGAAAAAATTCCTAATTTGAGTTTAGTGTGCTGCACTTTTCGTCGGTTCATTAAACAAACGGTTGACTATAATTTATTGCCTACAGTATTCGTTTAAATGCAACCTACATCTCATAAATGATGCTGATCCTGAAAAGTTTTTGTTTCTCTTTTCCTACACCACACGAACCACGTCATATGAGAATTCTTAGACTTCGTTTTAACGGTTCACATGCAATAAATGTCAGGCGAAAGCAGTTTCACAATTCATAGTTTGAATATTGCACTACATCATCGGCACAAGGTTTTTTGCGATAGCCACATAGCTGTGTTTGTTGAATAACAACTGATTTTTGTTTTGCCCCATTTAGAGCAGTGTTTTGAGTCTACTGCAGCATGCTTGAAAAACCATCGTTGCTTCAGTGGTCACTGACAATAGTGGACGTCTGTTTCAGTGTTTGTATTGTTGAGGAAAATCATGTTTAACCTTTTACTTCCGAATAACAATTCAATGCACCAATGCATTTTATAAGGTTGTCTGAGATGTCCGCATGATAGATTTATGGTGAAAGTTCTAGCAGCGAGGTTAGAACGCTTTGACAATGCGAGGAAGAGAAAGCAAGGAAATAACCTGACTAGAGATGTAGTGCATACAAAAAAGGTGTGGGAACGCATCAAAAAATAGCCATTTTGACACTTCTTCCAACTCATTTCAAAGCAAAACATGAATAAGAACGCCGTCCCCACGCGCTCCCACTTCACTAAACCCCTGAACATGACGCATATATTATGAAATACACACACTAGGATCATAGTATGTACTTTCCACGATGGGTGTAAGTAAGGAATCGATCAGCAAATTTTAATAGGAAATCGCTTTCACGTAAAATTACGCATCCTAGATTCTATTCGAATAAGGACTGAGGATGCGTAATTTTACGTGAAATCGATTTCCTATTAAAAATTTGCTGATCGATTTGCTGCTGATCGAAAAATTTGCTGAAAAATTTGCAAAGAAACTGTGATGGATTAACTTGTGCATATCACTACTGTGGCTTTTCGATTAAAAGTAAATAATAAATACAAAAGGAAAAATGCAGAACCAAGCAGCACAATCCTCAAACGGTTTGCGGCCAGGCTAAAGCCCGTCTTGTTGGTGGCAAAGATGAGTCATAGGCACCTCACCTTGTCCGCAATAAACATCTGTTTTGATCTGAATATTGAAATGAACTGCTGTCGATAGCAAACTAACGGATTGTAAAAAAAATTCCAGTTTCGTTATTGTAGCTTCACGTGCTTTCGGTCTTTTTGATTGAAATTACGCAGCACATCGTCACGTTTCAGAGAACTGACAGTTCATACAATACGCTTCGAATAGAAATTTGGGTCTCATTTCATATTTAGAAGCAATGTCCACGGAGTGCCCATTGATTTTTATTTTGAGTTGAGTATTTAAAGGAAAATATTTTCAGTGCAGTCATCTGATTATCATCACATATACACATGCAATCAACGTGAGTAAAATGCGACTTCATGTGACAAAACAGGCAAGAGAGCGTATAAATACTTACTTTCACTGAGCTCTTTTAGGTTCCAACGCAATTTATGTTTAAGCAACTGAAATTTAACACATATCACGCATTCGTTGCTTAACTGAATTCCAGACCAGTGGTTAAATTTATGATACTTTGCAAAACCTAAAAAAAGCACTAACTTCATAAAGAAGCCACCTTTTTGTAGCAATTCTCTAGACTGGGAGCGTCATGGACCTAAATCAAATTCCTAGCTAAGCACCTTGCGATCATATTGAGTGTCTCGAACTGATGCTGTCTTGAAGCTTGTTGCAATGTCTGTGCTCAGTTTTGACAAAAAGGGACTGCCTATAACAGACAAAAAAGTGGCATACACCCTGAATGAAGATTATGGCAATGAATGGTTTGAAATGCGACAAAGCTGAAACTGAAAATTTGAAGTTTATTTAAAATCTCTGAATATTGATTTCTACCGCAAATATTTTTCTTATACGCTTGTACGAACACTTTTGAAATATGCAGCGGCTCATGCTAATGATTAATACAAAAACTGTGAATCAGAATATGTTATCCCAAAGCGTGTTTATTTTGCATTGTATTGATCGCTACGTGAACACGCCATCCTTCTCTAAGACATCTTTAAAAAGATAATTTGAATGTATTTGCTTAAGACAGAAGAAACGTATCAAGATGTGAACAGAAACGAACTTTTTTTGAAATACTTGTTTTTCATGAATACAGCACAGAATTTGCTGAACATGGAAAAAATTATTCGGAATTAAAAATACCGCATTTGCCAATACGGCACCATACTGAATCATATTTTGAAACATTTTTCTCAGTTTTATGCGCAACTACTTAAAAATTGCAGCAAGCTCAGTCTGCGTATTGTCAGTAATATGCTTGACCTCGAATGCATCTTGCTTTCGATTGTACCATATGCACGATTTTCGCTGTTTCTGAAGATTTAAAAACTGTCGGTCCTATTTCACCGCTTTACCTTGCATTTTGAAACACAAGATTTTTCATACACAGTAACTGGACTTCCATATTTGTGCAGCAAACACGCAAAATATTTATGATTTCAACAAAGCGAAATAATTAGATTGCGTAGTAATTTCAAACGTGGGTTAACCATAAAAAACTTGTAGATTTTAATCCACATGTTTCAAGCAGTGTTTGATTTTTCTATTGTTTGAAGTTGTGTTTGATTTTCGAACTAACGGAATCGTGTTTTCAGAGGAATAAAAACATGGCGAACGTTGTTACTGCAAATATACTGCCTGTTGCTATGCCTGCTATACAAAGCCCACATCCTGGAGCCAAGTATGCAAAAATGTACAAGTACCTGGTGGTAAGAAATGTTCAATCGATGGCACCACAGCTTTGTACTGCAATATTTTCTTTCAGAATTACCACATGTTGAAGTAGAGCAACCACCGTGTGCAAAAGGCCGAGCTCTGTGATGTCATGGTTTGCAGTGCAAAATCTGATAAATAAGCTGTGCCTTAAAATTTTTCGTCAGACATCACAATTGAAAGAAACACCTTTTAAACCTCTTGAAATAATGTTACAGTCTACACAAAGGTTACGCAGTCGAATCAGTCACCATTGATCCTAATGTGAAAACGATTTCACGCAACTTTTGGCATCCTGAAATCATATTAAAATTAAAGTTGAAGAATTCAACAGGAAAAGAATCAAACATATAAACCCACATTGATGACAGACAAACTACATATATTGTTTCTGACAATAAAACACACTCCAATCAGAGGAACGTAACATTTTCTATTTTTGAACACTAATCCATAAATTTAAATAAAAATATGTTTTCAAATTCATTGAGACAAGGCTAATATTTTCAAGCATATAAGAATATCACGTAACTGTTTTAGTTGAAAGAGACATCCGGCAGTAAGGGTTATAGCAATTTGACTTGCTAAAATCGTTGTTCTTCTAATGAAATCAAGGAAAAGGTAAGACGTAAAATATTCACATCTTCGTGGCAAGTCTACCAGCAGAGTACACAGGATTTGTTCCCATATTTCCGAAGGTGTTGCAGAGATGTTTCAAATATGTTCACTCTTGCTTTTCCGTGATTGAAACTAACTAGAGAATGATCACATTTTCGCTGTTGTTCTTTTCAGTCAATCGGTTTGCTTTTGTAGGGGACAGTGCGTTCATTGCTTTATTTCAATAACGGTTGACACTTTTGCAAAAGTTTTGTGTTGATCCTCATTGATTGAAAGTATGGATTTTTCGGGAAAGAAACACGTGTTTGTTTATGTTCAACAGGTTGCACGAGCCAAATGAGTTGGTGCTAGTGCAATGTAGTCTTGCAAAAAGCATGTTAATGCACACATTGTGAAAGCAACCTCACCTGGTATGATAAACATCTGGAGATACAATGCGTTTTTCATAGGTTAAAGGACCTTTGAGATATTGCTGTTGAAAATTTATTTTGCGGTTGTTGATCGTGAACAATTCTCAACGACCTTTCAGAAACAATGTGATTGGAAATTTCCAGAAAACATGTTTAATGTAAATTTTGCACCGTGTTGTTTTTTTTAGAGTAGTTGTGCGTGACATCTCAAGCAAATATTTCCTGAAAAATATTCAAAGATTTTCGAGAATTCTGATAAAATATATTTTGACCTGAATTGTTTCATGATGTCACTCCTACTCAACGTAAAATCAGTGTAGTCAATACATAGCTTGAATGAGAAAAATTTCTACATACCTAGGATGAGAATAACGTTCAGAGAGGAAAATATTTTAGGCGATCTTCAAATGATATTGAAATACGTGGTACCCATTGCAGAATATGAGAATATATGTGGAACCATGGCAATCTTACCTTGTGCATGGTACATTTGGTAAAAAAACAAAAATATTTACCAAAGTTGAAAGTGTAATTTCAAGGAATGACTCAACAGGTGCAAAAAATGTTTCACCTGATGGACAATTATGCATTGAACATTAATTTGTTCGTAATTCTTTTAGGAATTTTTCTTCAGAAGTATCCACAGAGTCGAAACTGGGTTGTTCTGCAAAAGCAATTGTGTTAGTTTCATACGTAGATGGTTTGTTTATGATGTACCAAACGACTACACTGGGGCGTCGTAAAGTCATTTGTTTGCTGTAGTCCTTATTACCTGGTTTGTTCAAATCCTTCCTCGAGACGACCCAAACATGTGATTTATTTGACCAAAATTGTCTTTATGGCATAAAACACAAGCCGCACGTAAACGTAAACCTTACCCTTAAATAACATGGTTTAGACATTTCAGGTTTTGATCCAATGGGAAAGTTTTTTTTTTCCGAATTTGTAAAACAGTAGGGACCCTAGATTTTATGTGTTTTCCATGACAACCGTACAGTGTCAAGTGCTTCCCAGGCTCTGATGTTCCATCAGTTTGTTTTCGTTGTCTTACGTAACGCAAGGTGCTTGCAAAGTTTCTTTGGTATTTGTTCATATGTGGCATGTCTTTCGTAGGTAATCATAGCGTTTCATTTGAGCTTTATCCTTTCTCTGACAAATTTAACGGGTAGGGAAAAGAAGTACTATCTTTCTTGGTGATAAAGAGCACTAAACACCTTTCCTACTCACGTGAACAACAAATAAGGTTTAAAGTAACCCATTAATAAATAATAAAATGCAAACTGTTCATTCAATTACGTTGATTACACAAAATACACCGGAAACGTAACCCTTGTTCCGTGATTTGTGCACTAATAACGTTATTCTCTACTTTAACTTGATGCTGTATTGATGAAAAGGAAAACCAAACCTGAGTGGGTGGAACTCAAACCTGAGGGGGTGTGACTCACCCAATTTTGTGTTCAGAAAAAATTCAAATATCTAAGCTTATTAAAAATATATATTGCATTTGAAGAACCTATCCTGCTCCACGCTGGTAAGGAAGGACGTCTTGCGTGAATGACAGCCCTTAATTGTCACAATTGCAGCGCTATATCACATGGGAGAAAAACTAACAATAACGATACACTGGGCGATTTCAACCGGAAAACACGAACTTTTCTCCATTGGGGAAAAGTGCAGACAGCGCGCACGAGGTTACGCGCACCAGTCGGGATGTCAGACAAATAGCCGCAGCTACTGACGAGTGGAGGGCGCTGCTGCGTTTGTTTACATAAAAACAATATTACGGCACGCCTGACGGGGGTTCGCTCAATCTCGATCTGACATTGCAGGGTGAAGCAAGATGTTTGTAGATGGTTAGTATTTGTCCACACGTGGTAGGTCTTTCTCAGATAACCAGTGACTTCGTGTTTAAATTGTATTTTTTTTTATTTTATTTCACTTTTTTATCAATAATTATTCTGTTGTGTAAGAAAAACACGTACATCGCACGAAGAATCAGCAAAATGAACTTTCTTTCTCCTTCAACGTTTGAAAATTGATTTGGAGTACAAAAGGAGAAGACATTGAAAAATAATTTCAAATCCACAGAAAAAATATGAGCATTTGAAAAATAATTTTGCTCCCATGAGGAGCTTAGAGCAAATTCTCAGATTTTCATTAGTAGACATAAATTTGTTAATTAAAATAATTACTTTCTGCTGCTTCTTGAACAAACAACGTTTGCAAATTGGAAATAAGTCAAAAATATTTATGCTTTCTACAAAATGAAAATCTTTGTCGACAATTCCACTCAAAAAAGACATGTTAAGTAGACGTCCAGAAATTTTTTTCATAATCATTTGCTACACCAGACACATTTTCTATGCATTGCAAAAGCTAATAGCAAAATCATTTTCAGATTACTCAGGTTATTCTGGGAACTCTATCCATCATATTATCCATCGCTGCCATTGCCGTCGCCGCCTCAAAAAATAATGGCAGCCCTGTGAGCTATGTCAGTTCCGGTATTTGGTGCGGACAACTGGTGAGCAAAACTGTTAATTTTCAAAGGTTTTTAGATGCAAGGCTTTTTGTTTCAGGTGACTTTACAGATGTTTCCAATACGCTTAGAATTCAAGTTTTTGTGCCAATATTTATTTTGAAATGTTCCAGAAAACTGTCACCTTGGTGTGCAGATACAATGGACAATATGTTTGAAGTAGTGATCTTTGCCTCAGTCCGTGTTTCTTATCTTGTTTTGTTTGCATGATGCAGCCTGTAGCTGTGGTAGTCGTGATAATCATGCTGATTCGATAATCGTTTTTCAGGTGTTGGTGACAGCAGTGCTTGAAATGTTGTCAAGAAGAAGACCGCATTCACCTCTGGTGGGTTTAGTTAGTCAATCTTCCGATTTGCTTTCAAGATCTCTATAGAGGTTATAGATCAATCGCTGCTGAAGAAAATGCTTAATGTGTGAAATAATGCTTAATGTGAAAACTCCAGTGCGTCATCATCGCTTCGAGTGAAAAGAAAGCTTTGTCACTGCAGTGGGCGTCGGATGGGGGTGCACAGGGGCCTTTCCCCAAGTATTTCAACATTTGATATTTTCCTATTTATTTTTTTTGTAGAAAAATATTTTCCAACGCACTTCAGTCAGTAAAATGAAATTTCACCATGTTTTCTCCCTTTTGAAGAAATGCATTTGCTCACCACTTGAAACAATTCGTTGTTTCTCCCCTGAAAATATCCCTCTGACGCCCACGCTCACTGTCTTTGCAAAGGAGTACATAAGTAATGTTTCGCATATGAAGAAGACCACAATAAATGTTTGTCACAGACAGCAGTGTTCATTCCTTCATCCATTATATCTGATGAATCTAGTTTCCATGACTAAACCTACGACTAAATACACAAAAAAATTTTGAAGCAAATCACTTCTGAATTTTCTAGTTTTTACGGAAATGGGATCTATCTGTCACACACAAAAAAAACAGTCCAACAGTGTCATCTTTGACGATAATAGTACAGTAATACTGAATGTGTTTTGACTAAACTGGTAGCAGCAAAGTAAAAGTCACGCACTGAAGTGCAGAAAGGTTACTGTAATGAAGATGTTGGTGGCTATGAATTCACGGTCTCTGATAACAATTTTGCAGTCCACTTACATAAACCTTTGAAACCACTTAAGCAGATAGCATCTATCATACAAAACCTCTTTTGTGTCTTTCAGAAAACATGCGGTGTTGGAAAACCCCTTACTTATTAATTTTATTGTTTTTTGAACGTTTTATGCTGATATTTTTACAATTCCTCTACATTTTTTAAGATGATGATCTGGTGAAACTCTATGTGCAAGCATGAATGTATTGCGATTGGCATGTCAATGAAGCACTATTGAATGGTTTCCATTTACCTGTTGATTGTATACAAATACCTGTTGATGCTTTGATTCAGATTCCGCATTCATTGCATATAAGACACATCATTGCCGTTGTTGCAGGAGCTATGTTTGCAATAGAGGTTACAGCTGCAATTCTGAACAGTGGTAGAGAGGTAATTTGCAAGTTTTGTTTTATATATTTTATTTTTACAAGCTACAATTTGAATCAAACCATTATTACCGAAATATTACCAAGTATTACGAAAAGATAAGATTTAATCTTGAAACTGGAAGAACATTTTGCAAGCCTTTCCAAACTATGCAAGCCTTCCAAACTATATAAACTATTCTGTGTGTGGGTCATGCTCATGTAATGTTTTTCATGATTTTCAGCCCGCACTAACTGGAATTCATGCTGTCAATTCATTCATCGCATTTGTTCAATTGGTGCTTTCCATTCTTCACATCGCTTATTTCAATGCAACCAACTGCTGTGGATCGCAATCTGAAGAAGATGTGGTAAACCGCTAATGCTGATTGAAGGTCACCGGCAATCAGTTCAGAAATTCATTTGCATTTGCTTTGTCCTTGATCCCCAATTAATTGAAACAAGAATTGCACATACATTCACTCAAAGTAACGGCAATCAAATCATTTCAGCAATGCTTATTCAACAGACATTTAGTTTAGATAACTTTGAGCAAAGTTTTCAAACTTGTTAGCATTTAACGTATCTCACTGTATTTGAAAACAATGTAGCGCATTAGATCATCCAAATGAACGCAAAATGATTAAGACTTTAACAATAGTCATCGGATAGTACTTTACCATTGAAAATAGACTTGTTGAAGTACATTACAAAGGTTTGCATTTTTGGAAATCATTTCTAGCTTCGGATGGCATGCAAGCACGTGTTTATTGCAATTTTCGGGCTTGTTTGTCAATAAAAAAAAACAAGGAAATCGGAGACAAGTGCTCTTAAAGGACAGCAAATCATTTGCACTTTATAATTTTTTCCAAACTCGTTTCACACGTTTTATGTGTTGAGGTCGGTTATAAGTTTTATTTCTTTCATCCCTGCATGATTCAACCAATGTACCAACTGGAATAAAATTTCATGCACGTTTTCACACCTTAAAGTGGGAGAAAAAATTAACTTCGTACACGCAAGCACTATAATGTAAGAAGCACTGTTTTGGCAAATGATGCGAAGCATTAAATATGAAGCTCATTTTTGACTCGTGCGTTTTGAAGCTGCATGATAGAAATTGGAATAAAACATAAATGTATTGCTTGTGACGCAACAGTGATTGACACATTTTCAACGGTCACCGGGCCTGAAACAGGTGACGCAGTTTCATGTGTACGTCACAGTTGCACAATGAAGCTGCTTTTCATTATGAAATACTTTATTGTGGAGTGAATTCAGCAACTTTTCTGCGTAATGTTGAGCTTATTGGTTAAATGCTTAGCAAAGGCTGCAAGGAGAACCGCATGTAATTCAGAACCAAAACTTGAGAAAATAGGAAACAGGTTAAAGTTTTCTGCAAATATTTACTGATTTTTGATGAGCAGCTATATCAGAAAAAAGCAGAAGAAACAACACTTCTTTAGAACAAATGAAATATTACTGTGCTTCTTTCTGGTTTTGGAAAATAAAGAAAATGATCTATAGCTATTCTTTCGAAACCAATGTGTGAAGCTAGGTGTTATAGTACGTAACATAGTGCATCACTTTTTTTCTATTGGATAGGTTTCAATCACAAAGCAACAGCTAAAAACACAAAAGGGTCAATTGAAAACATTATGTGACTGGTTACGAGAGGGCTTAAAACGCCAAACTAACCACGTGCATTAAAATGTTGGTCAAGCGAAGCGACTACAATCTCGCGAGAAACTGCGTATCAGACACAACAACGCTCAACAAGAGAATAATTTCGAGAGGCTAATTCAAAACTCGTTTAATCTCATCAGCATTGATCGCGCTGAACGTTAATCCAAATCAGCGCGTTAAACGCTACAACTAAATTTCTCCTTCCCCATTAATACATTCTGTACCAGGCAAGTATAAATTTCCAAGGTCAACAATCTGATTTACAAAGCACATTGCTAAGGTAATGCGATGAGTTGTGTTCATGCAAATCGCGCTGAAATATTTTGATCGATTTGTTTTGGAGTTGTTAGATGTTCAGAAATCAGAATTGTCAGCTTTCTAATGTTTTCTTTTTTTCAAATGTGTTTATATGAAAATGTTGTAAGCTAACAAGTAAAGTCATGCTACAACGATTTTTGCAGAATTGCTTTGTGTTTAAAATCGACACATGAACAAGACTCTTGGTTTACAGCATGCTCCGAAGAAATCTGTTTTCACCACAGCAACCATGCCTAAACATTTACCGGAGATACCGATACAAGACGAATCACTCAAATCAGGTGAACGGCTGAAAACACTATGAAAAAGAATTTGTTTAGGCTTGATTGCACAATTGCTTTACATAAAAAAATACATTAATGCAATTTTCACTTTTAACATAATTTTTCACTGCCACAAATGTAGACACAGTGAAACATAGCAAAGAAACATGTTTACCACGTAAGTGAAATGTAATTGCTCAGATCACAGTAGGTGCACATATATGTAGATGCCAATTTCGATCATTGGATGGATTTTGTGCTTTGGAAGACGATGTGTTAGCCATGGATCGTGCTTAAACGTTCGAAATGTTTTCTATTTGACATGGCCATAGGAAGCAATGCGAGGTCGTTAGACAGATTTGGTGTAACTAATAGAATTGTGTTTTTCATCACACTTCAGTCGTATCTGGGGCGTAATTAGCAGGTAAAGTCTCCTGCAAATTTCGTTGATTCGTTTACCGCAACCTTTTGCAGATCGTCATCTGTTTTGTCAATGAATTCCAGGTATCATGTACAGAGCGTAGGCCGTGTACATGTATCAAAAACATGGAACGGCCCAACAACCTCAAACACAACATGCACACACTTCCTTCTAGCGCGATGCGTTCATCAAAACAATTTGCAGGCTGAGGACCCACGAGTATGTCCACTTCAGCCTGGTCATATTTTGATGGTTCGACAATCGAGTAGTAACGTTTCAACCCATTGTCCAGTTTTACTCGAAAGTCCAGTATCAAAAAAACGACGTTTTGTCGATGAGATTCCAAAATCATCCAGGGAATATTCTTCGCAGGCCCGTCGACAGGACGTAGCTGCAGGTGGGGCCAAAAACCAGAAGGAGGGGGGCAGATTTTTAAAATACAGTATTGCATGTATGCAGCAACCGGTGGGCCAAACGTGAAATGGGGGGGCACTGATTTCAAATGGGGGGGCCGGGCGCAACTGCCCCCTCCCGCTAGCGACGGCCCTGACTGTTCGGTTTCCTCGACGAATTCACGTTCTTTCCCTGTGAGTGAAGTGATGGTCCAATTTCCAATCACAAGCTCATAGCAAGATTGCCGTTTACACGTGACTTTCGGAGAGCTGCTAAAGAGACAGTCGCGAAACATCACAAATGGTCTTTCTGGCTAAAGTCTGAACCCGTTCCACGGTGACGTGAGCGACGATCGATATGCAGTGGATTTAAATAATTTTCACATTTGCCGCCCACATTCTACAGTTGGACACACCGGTCCGGCCATTCACACAGCAGCATTTGCGATATCAGTGACACCACGAGAAAAAGGTTGTGTGGAAAAATTTTTGTCGGAATGGCTTTTCACTGATTTTATTGCAATTGCAGTCACGCGGCAATTAGTTCACCTGAAATAGAGAGTCTATAAATTGCACTTTAATGTGTCTCTTTCAGGGACAGGCTATGATTTTGTCCCTTTTTCTGCCACAACCCCCTGATCAGATATTTTATTCCCTGTAAAAATCAGCGTTACATTAATGACAAAATCGTTCATCGCACTTCAACTCTTTCGATTCATTCATTCAGCGTGCCGTCTTCGACTGACGAAGGTTGACGACCATAGCTCTCCATAGGGTCCTGTCGTTAGCTTTCTTAACACAGTTTACGTAATTATCTTGAGTACACAGTTCAATATCCTTCACCC
>Ga0210059_1005318_pt1 | contig 20737 bp, 10 predicted proteins | sample Ectturendosymbi2_FD_188042 | JGI IMG/M metagenome (GOLD analysis project Ga0210059, IMG submission 188042) | Ecteinascidia turbinata endosymbiont from Florida, USA - Sample 2 (SPAdes) (version 2) | ecosystem: Host-associated > Tunicates > Ascidians > Unclassified | place: Key West, Florida...
CTCAATTACATGAAAATATTTAACTGGGTGCGAAGCCAGTGGCGTAGCCAGCCCAAAATTGGGAGGGGGATATGTTTGATTTTAGGCGGATAACATTACTTTGCTTAGAAAAACGCCCCCCAAAGCACAAAATGACTATATTTTCTAAAAAGTTTGGGGGGGCATGGCCCCTTTGCCCCCCCCGTCTATGCCTACATGCGAAGCTCTTTTGAGGTGTCAGAGCTGCAGGTTCATTGTGAAATGGATTGCATTGCTGAATAGCTTATTGAGCTGCAAAGTCGACAGCTGTGGAGTTTGACTCAAATTTGAGTGGATGCCCAAACCAAATCTCTCTGATCGGTGTCGGCAGACAACAAAAGCTCTTTTTCTTTTTCCAACTACATACCGCTTTGAAGCTGTTTTTCAACAATATAACTATTTTTAAACCAAGCACCGATACCAACTTCAAGCAGAAGACGACATCAGGTGGGCATTGACGACCACAGGCTCTTTGTTCGTCAAACTTGTGAAACAAACTCAACCAGACAAGATTCTAATTGAAATTTGTGAATGTGGACGATGAACTGAATTTGCTAAAACTAGTGTTTATATCATTCTCGCAGCCTTAGTTTATCTTGCGTCCGCGAAGGTTTATACTGGTCCGAAAATAGTACGCGTCTTAAAAAGGTTGAGAAACACTGCCTTAATCTCATTGCAGGTGAGAAAATGCCTGCCAAGCAGAAGCGTGGACATGTGACCGCAAAGTCGGGCGTGGCCCGAGATGTTCTGCAGGAAAACTTCGGTTGGTTTCCTGTGAGTGGTGATCATGTAAAAGTCGGTCACATCCTTCATGTTTACATGACTTCCGCTGAGTTCAGCCGAGCGGAGTGCGACCGACTGTTACGATCAATAATACAAACCCAATTCGGGATCACTACTGAACGCTCTTACAAGGCGGACATCCAGCGTATAGTGTCATCAACGATACAGAAATACAGGAGTCTACGGAATCCCGAAGAGTTTCGCAAATTCAGAATAGAATGCGAAAAACCTTTTGATATGAGGCTACCTCGTGATACACCCGAGTCTCTCCATCGTAGTGTTGATGACGACGAAAGTTTTACCGTAGTGTAATATCACCTATTGCAAATATATTATTTTTACTACCGTTTACTTCTAATTCATTGCTCAATGCAAAATATTGGTTTTAGCGATTCCGGTTACGTCATCAAACCTCCGCAACCAAGCTCCGCTGTTCACCAAGCTCCGCCTTTTACATGGTACCATATATTTTAACAAACTTGCAAATGATGTAAAGGTTTTGGGGCAATAAAGTAAATAACGAAATCATTTCAAGTAAGTAAAGCTACAAATTTCAACGCAAAAATGTTAAATCAGATAGTGATTTTTTTTCAAATCTAGTGAATTTTTTCGTGAATCTAATGTAGTGATTTTTGCAGAGAAGCTTGTGGCACCACTGGACTTGACAATCATCAGTTCGAGTTATACCATTGTTGTATTTGGTTCTTCTTTTGATGTACTTTCACAAGATCGCAAGTCAAACTTGTTGGACCCCTTGTGATGTACATTTCGAAAAGCAGACAAGTGCTTTTCAACTAGGGTTAGGTTTAGCATTTCGGATTAGGGTTTTGTGTTAGTGTTTGGTTAGGGTTTAGGGTTAGTGTCAAAGGTTAGGGTTTATTAGCGTTTAGTGTTAATGGTTAGGGTTTGTGGTTAAGGTAAATGGTTAGGGTTTAGGGTAGGCTATAGGTTAAAAAATTTAGGAAGCGACTACGGATACGCCTGGCCTGACACAATTCAAGTAAAAGTGTGAATTTGTCATTCAAACGGCATGGTTTTCTTAGTGTAAAGGTTATGCGCTATGGCCACTTATGCCAATGGTTTTTGGCTCAACTCTCACCTTGCCGACTTTACTTTTTTTTCTTTACGTTTTTCCAGGCTTACGTGTTACCAATACAGGTTAATGCTGGGGTTAGCTTAGCTTAGGGTTAGGTTGGGGTTAAGTTAGCCTTAGGTTAGGGTTAGGTTAGCTTAGGGTTAGTTAGGTTAGGGATAGGTTAGCGTTAGGTTAGGGATAGGTTAGCGTTAGGTTAGGGTTAAGATTAGGGTTAGGTTTAGGTTTAACCTTTTTTTGGTAGTTTTCAGAGTTGGTTATTTTTGGCTATTAGGTTTTTGCCAATTTTGGCTAATTTTTTGTAAGTTTGGCTATAAAGTTTTTGGAATCTGGCAACACTGTATGTGACAAAAACCATAATTTGACATTGAGCATGCAGAATAGATTTTTGTCACCAAGAAAATACAAAAAACATAAGAATTGTTTTATGTACTAAGCCTTCAAGTAAATGTTGCTTGTTTGCAAGGCACATTTCATCAGATCATAGCAGACCCTTTAGTTTTGTGTTTCACAGTGCAATATCAATGTGAAATGGGTCAAACAAATTATTATTATTACCTAACTTAGTAACTAACAGTACAGTCCAAATTCCATTATTGACTGCTAAGCAGTTCAAAAAAGTCGCGATCTGCTCATGCAATTGATGGTTGTAAAAATCACTGCAAAGTCGTGTTTTGATCTTGCCGAACTTTTAATCTTGATCTTTGATTCTTAACATTGTATTAACATAGGCACAGTTGTCTTTTGTCAGAATCCTTATTTGAGCCAAGTGTGTAATTCACCAGTATACAGGTCATGCTTTTTGTGTGTACAATGGAAATTTTAAATAATTGCTTGCTTTGTAATTAACCTATACAGTATTATTATTTCTGTGAAAGTATGTTCTTAATATTTTATGTGTTCTTTTTACACTGAACCTCACTTTAAGCTTATGTTTGCATCACAATTCTTAAAAAAGTTTTTGGCTAATGGCAAGCCACGATGTAAATAGGCAAAAAATGCCTGGGAGTGCAGACTTGAACCTTTTGTCCCTATATCAAGCTGGACAAGATACAGTGCAAGAGATTTCCCAAAAAGCCCAAGAACTCTTTCAAGTATGTTGCTTTTTTTGTCTGCTGATCATGATCTAGATGGCAATAAATTGTAATATTCAGTCTGCGTATATGAAACATTTCTTGCGTTAATGTGCACTAATGCTCCTTAAAGCATCATACAGCCACTATAGCTTCAACATATTTTTGAACCCATGATATGCACATTACCAGGATTCATTGTCACTTTTCCATATCAAGCCATTGACTTATCCTGAAACACTGGCATAGTGCTCAATTTTGAAGGTTTTTTAAGTGTGAAAAATCATGACCCTGTGAATATATGAACAGCCAGGTCTTCCTAGGGACCATTGTTTGACAAAATGGAAGGCACAAAGATTTGAAATACACATTGAATGCCTGTTGTGTCACAAAGCACAAACCACTTCCAAAACATTATAGCAAAACATCACAAAAGGAAACAAGAATTCCATGCTTCCATCCATGGTGGGGACAGTAACCAGAAATGAAGGTGTTACAGTGATGTGAAAAAGCACTTTGCATCAATACTGAATTCACCAAAAAACATTATTATTGATACCGATACCTTTGTAAACCCAGATATATAACAACGAACTAGCAACTACAATTTTTGTCTGCTAAGTCTTGCAAAGTCAACGCTGTGACGCTGAACCATAGGGTTTAGCATAGCTCATCCGTGTCATGGCTCAGAGAAGTTATAAATGTGAAGACAATCATACTTCATTTTTAAGATGATTTGTGTGTGTCAAACTGTCACAGTTTGAGCACAGTTATTGTGCTGTTAAAGTCATGTGCATTACCATTATATGACATTACAATATGCATAGTCGTTGAAAAGTAAAACACTAACATTTATAAGTGACATTGATGAGTCACTGAATGACAAACACAAGTTATGATGTGAATAAAACTTTTTTAGCAACAATACAGATATGTGGGGATTATACTGATGAACTACTACTCATTTTTCTGAGCCAAATATGTGAATAGATAAAAAAAAAGCTTGTTTCAGTCCAATCAGGTTCTAACAAGTTCTCAGTCTGACTGTAAACTGTTTAGAAAACATGATGCAGCTGAGTACAAGTTAACAGTTTCCCAGCCAAAATACAGATATTGCAAGATGATGAAGTAGGTGCTTTGACATCTCAGAATTGCGCTTAAGTCTAAATAAAGGCAGAGTGTCATAGTGCTGTGATTAAAAACTTACAGTGCAGTAACTAAAGGCAAAATTTTGCGTGGCATACACTGTTTAAATCACGAATATGTTCTATCTGCATAGTTACCAACATCATGGCATGTTTGCCTGCTATCAGCTGATGGGGATGTACTGTACTTACATTTTGTAATACTGTATTTAACTGTGTGCTTGGTCAGTTATAGCATGATTTTACTTCATTTTATCGTTGACAGTCCATTGATAAATGATTCGTAGTTGTATTACCTGTGTTTAATGTGATAGTATATTTTAAAGGTTTGGCAAGTGCCGCAGTTGTTTCCAAGTATATCTTGCTGTTTATGCTGAGTGCAGCACACATGGCCATCAACCTTTGACAACCTTGCTGAAGTTGGACAAACTATTCATAATCTTTCTTGACAGTCTCTTACAAATGACATTATGGATGTTTACTCCATGCAGCTGTTAGGATAACTTAATTTCTGTACATTCAAATAAACATCGCTTAGTGGCTAAGTTTCGATCAAAAAAATTCCCACCTGGTTCTTCCACCAACTGTTGTGTAAAGTTATTGTATTGGTAAGCATGATGATACTTAGTTGCATATACGTGTAAGCTAGTAATAATTAAACCGCTGGAAATTCTTGAGTGATTTGGCCAACTTTATATTTTATCTTTTACTTTGATATTGTTATAATTCTTTTTGAATATATATTTCAACACCTGTATCTGTTCAAAATACTCCCAGTTATATATTTTATTTAGTATATGAAGATTGTTGATTAAATTACCTCGTACCTACTGAACTGTTTTTATAAGCTAAAGATCCCAAGTTATTAAACTGAATCTTAGTCATTTTTGTGAAACAATGTTTTGAATTAATGCTTCACTCCAGGTATGTAACCCATATGTCTCTGCAATTTCAATAATGGAGAAAGATTTGGTGATAGTGATTTAATTGTAGTTTTTTGTGATATCAAGTGTACTATGGACAAGTTTTGATCAGATGAAAGCAGGTTTTGAAAGCTTTGGTCATCACCAAGCAATTTTGAAAGACCATGACTTTCCAGAGCATAAGCATTTATGTTGCAAAATTTTACCTGAAATAATGCACAAACTATATATAGCTGCGTGGCGTTTTCAGTATATTCTTCAAGCACGTTATGTAACTTCTGCATCCTGTAGCCTTACTGCACTGTTGTTTTTGTTTGTTAAATCACTGCACCTCTGACAATTTCCATATGTTTTGCGGTGAAGATACTTTTTAAAGCTATCTCATTTACAAAATGCATGATAATATCAGGGTTTTTTAAGGAAAATGTTAGGTACCTGGCATGGGCCTGTAGGGACCCAATTTATCTGATCCTAAGAACCCGAATCGGGTCCCTAAAACACTTCAAAAAACTAAATATTCAAAGGTAGCTACAGGTAGCCTACAATGATTGTATTTCAACAAAACAACTCTTCCTCTGACAAAATTGATATTTGCATGAAGAAATTGGTATTGAGTGACTTGTTCACATTCGATGCAACAAAAAGAATGTGGAGACATTCGCTAATGAATTGGCTTACAGTTTTTGTCCATTGAAACGTTTTGCATGAAAGCATGAATCAATGCACTGCGGGTCGGTTATGCTCTTTTATTTTACATCCCCATTTTTTGCAATTTTTCTTTAAAGATAGTTCAGTAGGAAAATTTTGCGCTATGTCAAGAATAAAAAATTCGTGAAGTTTTCATTATGATTACGGTTTATATAACATAGGCTTGGTGAAATGCATGTGCGCTGTGCTTGGTTATTCGTATTCATTGCATTTTTGCTGTATGCATTGGCATTTCTGCAGGCTGTGAAGTTAACACAACTTCCAAATGGAACTGCCCCAGGTTACAGAAATGCGCAGGAACGACTCAATAAATTGCGGGAAATGCTCGGAAAAATGGAAGTCCTTTTCCAAAAGCTTCGTGTTGTATATAATGAATGCCAGAGACGAAATGCTGACAGTGAGCAGCAGTTTCAGCTGTCGATTCCACTTGCCAATCATGAGTGGTGCGTGAGTTTTGCCTTGCTGTGCGGTTTTCTGCTGTTGGTTTAATTTTAGTGTTTGCGTAATAAACTGTCGTTTTTCACGGAAAAGGCCAGCAAATCTGTAACTGTATCCAGAGATGTTGCTCAGTCATTGCAAGTTCTTTTGTAACTACTTGCCAAAATGCTATGAAGTCACGAAACCTTTCGAAGACAAAATGAATTTACTTGGATTGCATTATTGACGTGATAAAACTTCAGCTGAGTAAATATTTTTATCAAAAAGACGCGATTCTTATTATCATCAGGATGTACTTTTCCAAGGGGGTGAGGTATATTGAACGTAAGGTCACGATTGAAGACTGCTTTCGAGGAATCAGCAGATTGGTATATGCTTTTATCTTTTTGCGATGATTCAAACCTGCAGATATCTATATTCAAGTAACTAGTCTCCACAAACAGTGTGTGAGGCCGTTTCGGTTTCTCCTATTTTTCCAACGGTCTCTCAAAAAACAGTAGAACCTCGCTGTGTAACCACCACCAAAATATACTAAAATCTCACTTTACGAGACGACCACCTCGGTATTTCCATGACATAGTTGCGGTCACTGTCCTCACGGTCTCCAAGGTCGACCTTAAAAAACTATCCACGAAGGTGAAGGGTTTGAGTCTATCAGCAATGCCATATTTTTGCCCTAACACGTGGTCCACAGGTGGAGACACACTGCTGTAGGGATTGTTTATAAAAATTAAAGGCTGAACGCTGTGACAAGGGTAACGCGAGGCGTTTTTAAATTGAAACGCTGAACACAACGAGAGTTAACAACAAAGATATTTCACTGGGTGGTGACATAGGCCAAACCACACCAAATGAGTAACACAAAAAGTGTGTAAGAATCATTTCACATGGGGCAGAGTCGTACTTTGATTATTAATTTTTATGTCCTCACAGGCATCCAGAGAATGAAAGTCGGGTTGTTCTACAAAAACAACAGTGTAATCTTCATGTAATGCTGGTTCATGTACTACATACCACGGGTCACTTTGAAGTGTCGTGATAAGGCCGATTGGTCGTTGTCATAGTTGCAATCACGTTTATTCCAATTGGTGCGGTGCGATGACCATCTCGTGTGCTAACGCACTGTTCATGGGGTATCACACAAGTCGCTACATAGATACCATAGTTTGAGCACGTCATGTTTTGGTTCAATAGGAAAGTTTTATTTTTAGTCGTAAGGTCACTATTACTGCCTTCTTTCCATTTCCGGCCGAAGATCGCCTTGCCGTTCGCCTGCCAAGCCAACGGAAACCTACCCTTTGCTGCTTCGGTTTTCATACATGTCTTTTATGTCATTAGAGCGTGATGGTCGCGTAGGTGTAAAATGCGCCGTTGCAGTACAGTAGCGCAGGGCGGCCTTGCTGCATTGGGCCCCGCGCAGAGTTGTAAGTCCGGACTTAAGTTTGCCAAAATGTTTCGGGCTGATTTCGCACCTGCGTACAAAACTTTTTTCGATTTTTTTCTTTCGTGAAGTACATTTGTTGTGCTCACGGCGATGACTTCTGTGAGTGAAGTGATTGTGACTTTTCTTCAGGCCAATTCTATTTGCAAACACAGCTACGTTCTTTTGTTCTCTGCACGGATTAGTCTCACATTCCTTTTGAGAAGGCGACAGCGGTGAGGAAATTAGCATGGGATGTCATTGCTTCGACGAGATCAATCACAAAAGAATAGTTTATTTGCTCAGATTGCGTTGAAGTAACTTGTTTTCAAGATCATTCAAAATAGACTACCATCTATAGATTTTTGATTACAGTGTTGAACTTCCAACAGATGATCTTAGTGTTAGGCTTATTGCGCCCTGCTCAAATATTGAAAAATAAGTTTCACCTAAGGTGATATTGGCCAGAAATCTTCCCAAGTTTACCCTAGCTTTTCAACAACTCAGCAATTACTCTCAAGCGTATCTAACCCAAAAAACGAACTTGCAGGATTTCAAAACATTTGAAACAAACAATTTCCTCCCCAAAATGTGGGAGGTACACATACTAAAATTACCAAAAAGACATGAAAATTGTAGAAATGTGACATCTGCTCTTATTGGCGGTGGGGTTAAAATCAAAATCTTATTCTATTGGAAGCTTACGGTTCTACAGACAACCGAGGCAAATCAGGTTGAGACATGGAAGTACTTAGGCCAACGTGTCCAAATGATTTACGACAATTTCATCACAAACAAGTCAAACACTTACACCTACATGCGCAAATTCGTTTTGACCAAAACAGTTTTTCTTGTTGTACGTCAGGTAACCCTGCCCAAATATCCTTTTTGTTGACACAACAGGTATCCATGGCCAAAATAGTTCCCTGCATTAAAAGCACAAAACTGGAGCAGATATCGACAGAACACATAAAAAATAAGCTTACTTACTGAAATAGGCAGCTCTGATCGGTAACTGCAAGTATTGAAAATATTAAGATGAAAATGGATAGCTTGATTAGCCTAGCACAGGCCTGCACAGCATACGGTCCGCGAGTGCTTTCTCACTTGAGAAAATGTTGTAAAAGTCCGACTTGGGTAATTACTTTTCGTTTCAGAATTTCTTCCAAACTACAACGAAATAGACTTCTGCGGCAAATCTATGTTGATCAATTTGGCCCTTGGAGCTTTCTGAGTTGTGCAGTCTTAGCCTAGCATACCAGAGCAGGGCGTGAACCAGTAATTTGTCGAACAAGTGCTGTCGTATCTGCTATGAGTTCACTGTCTGGAGCATAGGTCAGAAGTTCACAATGATGCGCCGCGAAAAGACCTACAGTAAACCTCGATTAATCCGGATTCAATTTGACCGAGAATTCCATCCGGTTTAGGCGAAGATCCGGATTAACCGAAGATAGTTGTTTCTAGCCTGACGTCATCCAGTACTGTGATATCGGTGAAAAATCACTAAAATTGAACACATGCACGACCCAACAGCTAACTTTTACTGAAAAAAACGAATTTATTAATGAATGCACAATGGTATATCAGACTGATAACTGCCTGATTCAGGCAGTTATGAACAATCTTAAGTTCATACAGTAATTTAAGATTACTTGGCTGCGAAGAAATCTGGGGTTTTTGACAGACGCAGAGATTTCTATGACTGGTCCATAAACAGTTCTATTTGGAAGGTAATGACAATGCCCTCCAGGCGTTATACCGAGTACAATACACTCTGGCGCACACTTAACACTGATCAATAGACTGAAACCGTGGTACGGCAGCGTGATATTCAATGTGATATGCTATGCCCGTGTGTGACTTAATACTCGTTCCTACGATTAGTCGAATGTTGCGCTCAATTGCAGCCGTTGTTATCATAATTCTAAACGTTCGTTGGTGATCGTGAGCACGCTTGTGTTGCGTTGAAAGCTGCCGAATCTTTCCTAGAGACCAGTCAGTACATTTAAGTACAGAAAAATCCGGATAACGAGATGTGAAAAGAGCAGATTTTATCCGGAATAAAAAATCCGGATAAACCGAAGATTTTTATAAAGAATAACGTTAGAAATCGTTCGTACCACCGGTTTTGGCGAAGATCTGGATTAACCTCGTTTACTGTATTTCTAGAGTATGAGTGGCATGTTTAAAAACGATTTTTATCTTACGCAGAATTGGTACGTTCAGTTACATGCGTATTTGTTCACAGGGAAGAAAAAGAGTCTGTTCCCAAGTCAGCAAAAGAAGTGGTATGATTTTCAGATTCTTGCTGATCGATTTTTTTGTAAAATTTATCAATTTTTTTACAGTAACACACCATTGTACACTACTGTAGTATCCCGTCTGAATTCAACATTAAAAGTGACTATGATCGTTTCGGGCGAATACCTGAAATCTAATTTTGCCATGTAAAAATATTTGTTGCCCAATACTTCTCCACTTCAAACGTTTGGTTACACAAGTTCATTTACGATTCTCCGTCTCGATTACTAAATTAGTGGCATAAATTGTGTCGTAGTGATGAATGCAAGCAGCATTTTGTCACATGCAACTTGATCAACAACGTCCTTTTGAAAGAAAGTGCTCTCGAGAATGAAGCCAATATCTTTTGATGATATGTGAGAAATATACAACCATGATAAGTATTCAGTAGGCATGCTGCACATTGCGTTGCAAATTTGTATTTGACCGAGAAACAAATACTTTGTGACGACGATAGCTTGGACTTGCCGTTACGGTAAACAAGTGCCTCGTTTGGTTTCAGCAGCAGAAAGAAACCTTTAACAATTTGGAAAATAACTGATACCACTTCCTGAACTTTACCGTGAAATATTGCAGCAGTTTTTTAACCTGCAGAGGAGACGCAAAGCAGCCATTGCGTCACTTTTATTAAACAGAGTAATTTGTCGAAGTGACTACCCAAATACAGTGAAAAGCATAATGTACACAAAACCAAAGAAGAAGATAGTAAAGTAACACACTACTAATGCATAATTGTTGATTGCAGGAACTGGAAAACAGGAAAAAAGAATTGGAACAAGCAATCATTTTAAAGAACAAGCAACTCAAAGTGCTTATGACACAAATGAATGAATTAGTATGGAACGCTAATATAGTTCTATCGTACATGCAACCGTAGGCAACCGAGCTTGTATCCTTCTCTTTGGTTACCAAAACACATAACCTCCGTCAGAACCGCCAAGGAGGAAGTCATTCTTCTTTTTCGTCACAACGACGTTATGTCCTTGACTATGAGCGATCTGACTCGCTGTGGGCATACATCCTGGTGGAGGTGGCTGAAAAAAAGCAATGAACAGGCCAATACATCTCGCCTTCACAGTCGCGTAGGTTGCACAAGCCTGTGTAAAAACTAAAGGCAGGGACGCCGTTTAAAAGGGGGGCACAGGTGCCCTTAAATCATGAAATTACTTATGATACTGTATGTATGATTTATCAAAGATCGACTTGAAACAAGTTTATTGCAGCTATTCGCGATGTTCACTTCAAGCTACGCAGGCGTTTTGTCACATGTGACTGTTGAACGCAGACGTAAAGCAGCGAGAAAAGAAGCGTTATGTTCGGCTAATCCGTCATTTGCAGTTTCGGTTTTGAAGTTTAATTTGGTTGAATTCCCACACGTGTTAACTGCTTAAACGATCTTCATCTGAATGCACGAGGTGCGAAGCGCGACCAGACTCCCCATTAAGAGAACGCAAAAAGATTTCAAAGAACAAAGTTTGAATAAAAAAATGGTTGATTTTTTAATTTCCTTACTTCGTGTACATTTTGGCCTTTGTCAAGGTCTTGAAAACCGATTTAACAGTAGGCAGGGAGCGGATTTCATAAATTTCCATTGCCCTATAAACTTTTTACTGCCCCCTGCCCTACCGATGTTCGGGCGTCCTTGGTTTCTGGTGTAATCCAAATACGTCTATGGATGGCATTTGGCAACTGAGAATACGTACTTCGATTCGCTTGGAATTAAACACTCTGCTAATTAAAGTATCAAAAACTTTCGTGTGTGTGTGCTTAATTGTTTATTCACCTGTCACTGCCTACGCGTTTCACTTTTCCTAGTTCAGCCTCGCGTATCGAGACTAGATTTACGCATGAAAAATACACTCAGTGTCAAAATTTACGGAAAGTAGTTCAGCATACAAAGCCAGAATCAGTTAGGTACGAGATCAACACAATTCACTCACTGGTATCGACGGTCCATTGACATCAAACCGAGCTCCAGCATCGAAACCACCCTTCACCACCACGGTTTGTTGGGGAGGTGGATAAAACTGCTGCTGGGTTGGATAAATCGGCTGCAAATATTGTGTGCAAATCGTTTACAACACGTCACGCTTCAATATGTCCATCCCTTTTTACTGAACGCATGCGCTAAGTAGCGGTTGGAGGGTCCCTTCAGAGTCAGCTCTGAAATAGCTACTGTACTTCAATGTCAAGTACTGCCACTCCTGCTGTACTTTCAATCGCCCAGTAGTGGGCAAATCAACATTACGTCGCAAAAATCAGAATATCAACTCTAGTTGCAAAAGCATGTCAATATCTGTTGTTGCAGCTTAAATACAATACCGATGAACAGAAAAAAACTGTTCTGCAAGAAATTAATATAACGATAAATTTTGATTTTCTGGTAAATTTTTATTTTTTTTTGAACTTTGTGAGTGGCACATGGTATCAGTGAAAATTGATTTGTGGACGTTTTTCACAACCTTCGGAAAAGGCAGAAAAAATTGTCTTCACTGACTTTTGGTGGCCCTATTTATGAATACAGACTAGAGGTGTTTTGAAGACTTTCGCAGAAACACAACGAATTTATTGGTGTATTTGCAATGGTACACCAGACTATAGTAAGCGCCATATCCAGGCAGCTATGAACAAAAACAATCTTGAGTTCATAATTTTAGATTACTTGGCTGCGAAGAAATCTGGGATTTTGGACTGACACATCCCTGCGATTCAGTAACTCTATTTGGAAGGTAATGCCCTCCAGACATCTTACCGAGTACAGTACACTCAGGGATAATGCTCTACACACACACACTCAACACTGACCAATAGGCTAAAACCGTGGTGCGGCGGCGTGCCTTGAGCGTCATGTTCAATGTGATTGACATAATAACCTTTTCTACGATTAGTTGGATGTTGCGCTCAGTTGCGGCCTATGATTGTTATAATAATTCTGAACGTTCGTTGGTGATCGTGAGCACGCTTGTGCTGCGTCTGAAAGCTGACGAATCTTTTCCAGAGACCAGTCAGTGCACGTTGGAACGAGCAGATTTTACCCGAAATTGGCGAAGATTCGGATTAAGGAATCTGAATAAACCGAAGATTTTTATAAAGAAAAACGTTACAAACCATTCATTACCAGTTTTATCCGGTTTGGGCGAAGATCCGAATTAACCAAGGCTTACTGTATAACTATGTTGAACCTTCTCAGTGACGTCAAGGGTTTTACTGACACTGGATATTTCTTTTGTTCGTTAGGATTGATTTACGTCTACGGCTTGATACCTCTAGCTTGGTTTGGGTTTTTCATATGTTTGTTCTTTGCTTCATTTGAACAAAAAGATTTTCAACCTATCGCTTTCATTTCTAGTTTACGCTTTGTATTTCCGCGTTTCAATTGCAAACGCAGGAAATTGATATTATAAAATCAAAATTTTGCGGTTTTAGGTCAAAAATTGGTGACCCTATTTGTAGAACTTCACCTCTGCGTCGACGCGATGACCAGTAGTGGTCTTAGCAATTTGGGGGCCCTATCACGGACCGAGTTTGCTAATCGCACAAATTATTTTTGAGTTTTGATGACGTCACCATGTTCACTCAACCGTAGTACGACCGTTTTGCAAAAATGGCAAAGTAGTGGAGTGTATCTATGGCCCAAAAGCCCCCTGGCTACGCCCATAGTGCAGTACTAAATAGTTTACTCTTTAAAAATCTAACACTTTCCGTCAGACCATCTCATGCACTAATGAGCCTTGCAATGATCTGTGTTTAACGATTTTAAGCTCAAGGATAAATGAAGTGGAGTGTAGGCCCAGGACACATTTACTATCTGCAAGAAGCATAAATCTAGCATCTTCAGGCTTCTTGTTCCAAATCACTGAAAGAGTCTTGTCAACCATCTAGAGGGGCAAATTGTTTCCAGGGAGTCAGGCTGGATGGCTTCTTCACCATGTGCATGTCATGTGGCGATGTGCACCTTTTCAAATTTGTCAGATTGTGTGTACAGTTTATCAACAGGCCCGTCGCCAGGATATAGCAGCAGAGGGGGCCACATTTTAAAAATACTGTATTAGATGTACGCAGCAACCATGGGGCCAAACGTGAAATGGGGGGCACAGATTTCAAATGGGGGGGCGGGCACTACTGCCCCTCCCGCTGGGGATGGCCCTATTTATCAAGTTCATGTATGTGGTTTTCACTTCCCATATATGCACCACAATCCACTACACAAATAACACAATGGGATGCAACATACCTGTACAGCAAAACATAAAATCCCACAGCTGCTTAACTTAATAGGCAGAAAATACTTCAGCAAAAGGTTAAAAGTTAGTCATATTTATTGTGAAAATTTAACCGTTTGGTTTGGTCGCAAATATTTTGTTTGACCTGGAGTATTTTTGGAAATTTGACCTGATTTGCATTTGTCCCCACATTCCGGAATTTAAACAATATGATGAATGTTTCCGTGTGCACTATCACAAATGCGCTTCCCTTTCTGATAGTTAAACCTAGAGAATGAGGATAGTCAATGTCGCATAATGATCATCGTTATGTCATCAATCGATCGAACTTGTAATTTGCAGTTCATTTCCTGAACGCGCTAACGAAAGCTCGCGTTGATTCCGCTGAGCAGTAGCCTATGATAAAATGATGGAAGGTTGATGGGCACGGTGAGATCATTCGATTGAATGGTCTGCAGTATGTTTAAACTAAATCACATATTGTCGATGGCTTTGTGGAATTATTTCAGGGAAAATATTTGTTTATAAAAATAAATAAAACAACAAAGCTTTGGACGTTCATGAGAGTTCGCTTGCCCATTGCATTGATGAAGTATCTACCAACCCTGCTTCAGCATATCCACCTTCATTCGTTCGTCTTGCACAAACAACAGGGAATCCTTTACGAATATAATTGAATGATGTATGAAGAAAACGTACTAATACTACCAACGTTTATTTTCTACATCTCTGCAGGTATAGGGCAAAGGAAAACATTAGTTGTTCAAGAAAGTAAGGAAAGCTTCCCCAAAACTATTTAAAGCATTTAGTTCTGACTCAAAAAGAAACTGAAAGCAATTGATGCAACATTGCATTAGCAGCTATTGAAGCATACAGCAGACATGTAAGTACACACATATACATATAGAATTCTCTCAGTCAATACCAGTTTCTCACATATCTGTTTGAACAATGGAGTTATCCTTGAGCTTTGTAAGAACTTATTGTTTTTTAATTTTCATTGTCCAAAAGTACAGGTCAACATGCCTTTTATGTGCAGTACACCTTGAGAAAGAACAAACCAACCATAATGTTTATGATGAGACTGGAATGAATGATGTATGCAGTATTGACTCACTCACACGTTAATCAGATTTCAATGTTGTCTTGACCTTTAAAGGTTACAAACACTACACTTCTGGCAGTAAAAACTTAGACAAGTTAATATCACAAACTATAAATCTCTGGTAGGGTATGTCGTTAAAAACAGGTTTACTTCAATGGCTTTCTGTGCATGGTATTTTGCTTTAAGGATATGTACACTGGGTAATTAGTAGATTTATAAGTAATAATGGTAGGCTTCCAGTTAAGCTTTGTAACTAATAGCAAAATGATTCATAAAAGTAAGGGCTCTATCAATAACTATTGATTTGAAACCTCTTAAATTGAGGAACCCATATCTTTTTGAAGAGTATTGGGCACCTTTTCCATGACAAAAGAACAAAGGACCTGCTTATCCTTTGACTAGGATCCCTAACATCTTGATTGGTTGGGGTCATCTTATCATTCGTCTGGGGCCCCTTGTCCTTTGAACGTAGGCTACAGTAGGCAGGCTATTTGTGTTTAACCCAGGACTAAAGGCCTCTTTATCCTTTGATTAGGGGACCCTGATATCTTGGTTGAGGACCTTTTACATTTTGACTGGGGGCCCTTGTCCTTTGATCATACAGAAAGCTATTTGTTTCATCATTTCAGTTTGACTTCTTATCTTCAAGTTGAAAATACAAATGTGTTAAAAAACATTATTAATAACAACGTTAAACCAAATTAAGTTCTATTGTGTAAACATTACAATGAAAATACAATCATAAAGAAAATCTCACAAATTTTTGAAAGCGCGTAAACTAACAATGGGGGCCCCCTCAAATCGCGTAAATTGAAAATGGGGGCCTCATTTTGCACACCCTGCACACTCAGTAAAACCACTACTGGCGATGACTAAATTGGTTTCACACGAAGTTGCCCCCCACACATTTTACAACAAAATTGCGCCCATGCACTGTACCCGTCACGTTTTACTCAAGGATAAAAATGTCACATCATAGCTCACTTGTCAAGATATGTGTGAGGGAACAATGACAAATCGCAACAGGCTACGAGTTGACTCGCCGATTCGTAAGGCAGGTAGTCACATACTTGTATACACGGTAAATGGTACATTCAACTGTTGATTAGGAAGAATTACCTGGAATTGGTATTACACTGGTTGTAGGGGCGCTTTCTAGTCTAACGATCCCAGAAAAGATTTGGGACTGATTTCAGAACCCGGGGAAACAAGATGAAACTTCAAGACAGATAATCCCGGTTAGGACAATGCCAGTGTTGCGATCGGGAAGCCCGAGCGGCATGTGCGCAAAGCTTCACACTGCGGCAGCAAGCAATAACAGAGATCACGCGCCGCGGTCACTCTATTATTGCTTGTTCGCGCCACATATATATATATGGGTGTTGTTATTCGCGCACATCCCGTTCGTGGTGAATTGGACATTCAACGCAACGCTAACCGAGAGGTTGCATTTAAGAGTAGGCCTACCATTGCCGTAGACCTGTTCTATAACAAACTGGCATTGCCCTAACCAGGTAAATAGTAGGCCTACCATCCAACCGGAGACGACTACAAAGTCACGAGACCTGTTTTTTTTGGAAATGCTGGTAATTGAAATATAATTATGGTTTACTGTCTGGCGTTCACTTTATCGAAAACCTGTGTTTACAACCTTTAATTTTTTAACGAAAAGCTATGTTTTTGGGATGCGTCCTCTGGGAGGGGGCACTTCGGTGCGCTCTAAGAGAGCGAACTGCTGGTAAAGTTTCGATTAATAACGTTTGATGTAAGTGAACATGCCTCTAATTAAAAATGTGTACATAGTTTTTTATGTCCCTACCAAGCGTTGATTTGAAAGTTCCGGTGAAATGTTAACACAGCGGTTCCCAAACTTTTTCTGATCGCGTACCATTTGTGGTTCTGTATTTTCACAGAGTACCACCTTGAAAACACGTTGCTCCAGGAAAAGTCCATCTACCCAATATCATTCGATCAAAAGTTTGACAAACCAGACTTGACGCAAATGCGGCATGAACAACATGGCTGTGAGAAATTATAATATGGCCATTTTAAAAACTAAAAGCGAAGTACATAAATATGCAGGAATGTATTAACAGAACCCCACTGAATAAAGACTGAGGATGCGTAATTTTACGTGAAATCGATTTCCTACTAAAAATTTGCTGATCGATTCCTTGCTTACACCCATCGTAGAAAGTACATACTTGAAGTGCAAACAAAATGTATTCTTTTTGTGTAGAAGAACAGAAGGCCTTCGCATACCAGTTTGGGAACCACTGTGCTAACATCTGTACAGGGCCCCGGCGCAAATTGTGTGAATGTTAAAGGCCAGGCATCTGAAAAATTCATGCTTTATTAAGAAATGGTCGGTGAACTATTGCCAGTTTAAGAGCTGAAACACTGTTCTTTTAGTACCAACAGCATCATCTTACATTTTGTTGAGGAGGAACATAATATCCTGGGGCTGGTTGCGGCGGTGGAGCTTGGGGATAGACGCTGTATGGAGGAGGAGCACCAGGTGCAGGCGGACCTATAAGTGATTGATCTGTTATGTAAACTTCAGTAGCGTCACCGTCATGAAACACATCTCTCTGCTGAACATGTTCGTAAATTCGAATCAGAGTTAACATGTTTATCGCACGTGTAACGGTTCAGTTCACAGTCTCGTTGGATCGCATGAAAACAGAAAAAGAAACGAGAAATCACAGCAGAAAGTTGAAATCAGCCAAACACGCCATATTATATGCATTATTTGCACACCTTGCTGATACCCAGATGGTCCCGGTTGTGAAGGATAACTTGATTGTGTTGGGTAACTTCGTTGCTGGGGATAGCCTTGCTTACCTGAACAAAATAAGCAAGATAAATAAATCAATGCAATTTGAAATCAAAACTTAATTCTGCAAAAATACGACGGGTTTGAACTCACCCGATGCCTTTACGGAAAGCGTAACATCGTCTAAAACGTGCACAGTAAGATTTGTGCGCAATTTTGGTGTAGTATACACGTTAAAACAGGAATCGCACCTCGTGGTGAAACGCAGAACAGCGAGTTGACGAGCACGTGTGTTTACACGTCACCAGATGGCTATCGGTGATGGTTTTTTTTCGCAGACACATTTCGGTCATTTTCCAGTCGACACATTTTGATCATTTGTCTCACATTTGCACTAAAACTCGCCGTAACTGTGTGCATGAGCCTATATTTTCAGAGATTCTTACCGAAATGACTTAATGAAAAGAAATCTCGGTCAATTACCGAAAAAAAAAGATTCGGTGTTAATCTTCACACTTTAAAATATAGCCTGGAATGACAAAATGCAAAATCTTCGATAGTGATAAAACAAATTATTGAAAAAACAATTAATTTCTACTGGAGGCTTCACGTTCGCCTCTGGGAAGGCAAATGGTGACAAAGCAGAATGCTTTCACTCTGAGAGACTTCAGGAACACGCGCATACGGCAATCTGGACATAAGCTAGTGACTGGAAACCGGAACACCACCTCGCTCACACGGAAAGACCATGAAGTGGTCGCAGAAGCCAAACGGTATTCCCTGGATATTGTTGGCATCTCTTCGACTGAGCACCGTGGTTCTAACACTGCTAAGCTGGATGATAGGTGGTGGAAACTCTTCTATTCCGTCGCTGAGCCAGCAAAGCTTGCCAGGGTGGATTGGGTATGCTCAGGGTTGTTGCAACCTCTCCGCTGGCGTTGCGTTGAATGTGCGATTCACCACGAACGGGATGTGCGCGAAGAATAACACCCATATATTTATGGCGCAAACAAGCAATAATAGAGTGATCATGGCATGTGATTTCTATTGTTGCTTGCTGCCACAGTGTGAAGCTTTGCACACTTGCCGCTCGGGCTTTCCGATCGAAACAGGGCCTACGAGAGGTACATTGTACCCGGACCAGGCGCGTAGCCAGGGGGAGGAGCAATTGCCCCCCAATTCCAAAAGTTGCACCAAAAATTTCGTAATTCAGAAGCGATACAAGAATACAACTCTATATTATATTCGTATGTTGCGTTAAGTATCAAGGGGACAAGGGCCCCCAACAGCAACTGATTTATCTACAAGTTTGACTGTCTGCTAGTTTTAGTAATCGCTATTGAATAGCCTATAAGTATTTTCGGTTTTGTTGAATGCAAATATATTTCATTTCGCTAGTGACTTTTTCCTAATAATCGTTCTTTGGTATGGGTATGACTGTCTACTCATGCATCACGCCTATTGCACAAATGTCACGAAAACAACACTATTTGCGTGCTAAAAGCTAGTGGTTGTTGACTACTGTTTAGTATCAATCAACGTTGCCACTGGGGTCAGTCTTGTTGACATCAGATTGTTGCCTTCTTCAACATCAGATAACATCAAATTTTACGCTACGGTTTCACATAAGCTAAATGCTTCTGTTAACAAACCTAACAAAGCACGAGTACCCTCGTTGAATCCGAAACAGAGCGAAATATCGCCATTAAATGGAGCAGTCGTTTATAATTCATGTAAAATGTTAGTTTCAACGCAGCGAAGAGAGCTTCTTTAGTTTGAAACGATAACCAAACACACATTAGGGTCGGTGCCTTAACTGACAGGTGGCAAAGGGCGACCTTCCCCCCCGGCAAGCTCAATGTAAAAGCTGGGCCCCCTCCGTTGACATTTTGATATTTAGTATTCTTTAGGTTGTTTTTTTGCTTTTTTCGAGGTGTTTTCAGTTTTTAATCCAGTACAGACATCCACGACATCCAGAGATTCGCTATCTTTCTTAACTGTTTTTCTGAGTTTGGACTAGTGGGCCCCCTTCAACTAAGCTTCCCCCCAAGGGTCAAACCTCTAGTTACGCCACTGATTAGGGTGAGAGATTGATGAAAGAAACTTAAAAATCATGAATCTAACTTATTTTCGTCCTGAAATGAGAGGAGACGCGGAAAAAAACAACACCTCAGGCAACATCAGATTTGTCGCCAAAACATCAGACATTTATCTGAGAACATCACATCTGATGTCATGTTAAAATATCAGAAGTGGCAACACTGGTATCAATGATCCCGAACTTCTGATGCTGTCTCGAGGTCACCGCAACCGAACTGCACCTTTGTTTCGTCACAAAGGGCAACGTGTGGTGGAAACGCATTTTTCTTCCGATGGTTACTATCGTTGTGTTACATCATAAACACATGAAGCTATTCAAGCCATTTACACCACATGTGATTGCGTGGTCCGTCAGAAAAAGTTTCAATCAGTCAATTCGTAGAACGAAAGAGCAGAACACGAGGTTGCAATGTTTAACTAGCGCGATGCCGAAACCTGTCCTGTAATGCCATCAGGACATCAGGCGAGCTATGAAAAGCGCAAAGCTTCTAAAGGCCGATGCACACTGGGCCATCTACGGCGCGGCTGCGGCACCTATCGCGCCGAGGGCGCCTGACCGCGCGGGTGCTCAATGCACACATGCTTCGGGTGCCGCGGATGGCCCAACTACGGGCTGCCTGCGGGGGAAGTT
>Ga0210059_1005320_pt1 | contig 20733 bp, 11 predicted proteins | sample Ectturendosymbi2_FD_188042 | JGI IMG/M metagenome (GOLD analysis project Ga0210059, IMG submission 188042) | Ecteinascidia turbinata endosymbiont from Florida, USA - Sample 2 (SPAdes) (version 2) | ecosystem: Host-associated > Tunicates > Ascidians > Unclassified | place: Key West, Florida...
GCACTTTCTCTCACATTGCTGCGCGACGTCATCTCGTTCCCTTTCTGATCGGGAACTTTCCGCCGGGGAAGTACCCTTGGACTTAGCCGAATTTTGTCATGTAGTGGCCCTAGCGCCACTACACCATGATGTGTAAAGAAAGAAGCATTGGATTGCCACGGTATTCAACGAAAACACAAATTATGACTTTATTTTACTTAGCAAGCAAGCCCGCACCCAGCTGATATATTCAATTGAACTAAAAACTGAACATGTTTTTAAAAATTTCGGGGGGAATTGCCCGGTTGCTCTCCCCCTAATTGCGGTATCAGCTAGCAAGACATGCCAGCATCACTTAGAAACAAGAGCGGCAAAAGTCTTGGATCTCGTCTAAAGCGATCAATGAAACCTTGCTACACAAACCGGACAATTAAGCAGGTCTGTATGTTGACACGACTACGGACAAACTAACTAAAATTAGAGCACCACGCACGTTTTGCGAAATTGACCAGATGAATTATGAAAACTTACCACAGCAACTATAGCTTTGCACTCAGTATTCACTCAGACATCAGAACTAAACCTTAACAATTAAGACGTATTTCCACAAGCCTGCATAGATGTATTCTAACAAGCCACGTAATTTTATACTGTATGAAAAGAAGCCTGCATAAGTGCAGTTTGACTCACAGGAAAATTGGTCACACTCGCCCTAATAATGGATTTTTCAAACTTGTGGAAGCACTGCTACAGACTCACTCATGCTTCTTTTCACAAAGTGTAAATGTACGTGGCTTACCGCTATCGGCATGTCACTGTCTCGCTGCATTAACTGACAAGATGTGTGCGTTCAACAGCCTCATGCAACAAAACGCCTGCTACCGTAATATAAAGTGAACCTTTTGCAGGTTTGTTGCCACGGTATTGTTTCGCAATACAGACCAACAGTAGTGTAGAACAATCCGCTCGCGACTTTCGCAACCCACCTCTGCAGGCAAAGGAAGGGACATGGGTGAACTGCAAGTCCATCACTGCATGACACTATAACTGTGAACCTGACTCTTGTGCAGTATGAGTTTCATACCGGCAAAAAAATCTGTCATTGCAAGAATCAAATAAATTAATCGGAATTTAAAATGCCGACTTCAGGTTTTTCGAGAAATATTTGGTTCTTAAACCCAATTTCCAGGGGAGGAAACGGGCATTTTCCCCCCCTGCGAACGCCCATGCGATTATTGACTATTTTATATCAGGTTTCACAAACAAGGCCAGCTCATCTAATGAACCGAAGAAACGTTTTTGACTAATTGTTAGCACAAGTTAATTTTCAGTATCTTTAGCGTTTAAGTAATGTGCAGTACAAAAATATTTTTGGCGATGATTTTAAATTAAATCAAGTGTCATGTCAACACCTCTTTAGGTCTGGTGGGGGGATGCAGGAGACACCTTCTTAGCGTTTTTTCATCAGTAATTTCACCTTCACCTGATGGACGTAAGTTTCAATACAAACTCAGTCCATTTATTAAGAAGGTAGTGTTGTTTTTTAATTTGAATGCTAATACGGAATAAGCAACTTAAAAAATACACACACGGTGTCCGTCTTGTTCGAGGACTAAGATGGAAAGACAATGGGTTTTTGTACTGCCTTTTTGAGGTAATCCCATTAATTTTGTTTTACTAGAATTACAGCAGTAAAAACTACTGCCCCTTAGAACTCCGAAACATTTGCGTTGTGAAACACATTCATGTCATGATATGGCTTAAATTATTGGGCAGTGATTCTCAGGGTTCCCACGCGGTATTGAAAGTATTGAATTTCAAAATTGTTTTTCAAGACCTTGATACAGTATTGAATTTTGCCAAAATGTACATTAAGTATTGAAAAAGTATGGAAATTCTAAACGGAACAGAAATCTCAAGTACCTGAGAAGAATTTTACTGAAGGCAAAGCACTTCATTTTTATGCAGTGTTATGCAATGTGTAAAATTGAGTTTCATGATTAAGAATTTCGAAAAATGTAGAGAAACAGTGGTATTGAACTTCTTAAACTTAGTATTGAAAAAATATGGAAAATGATTTTTAAAAATGCGTGGGAACCCTGGATTCTTAACTTGGGGGGCATTCATAAACCTCAAGGGGGGCGCGAGCCAGTGGCAACATGGAAAGTTTGATCAATAAGTTTACCAATAAATACATTTGTTTTCACAGTTTATTTAAAGCCAGGGGCTGACTTGAAACAAAGGACAATTACTTAAGGGAGGCGTAGTAGAAAAAAGGTTAAGTACCACTGTTACGGCGCAATTGACTTAGGCCGATGAAAGTCTATGCGGCTGCTGGTGGTGGCTGTACATTGCCATATTTTTGTATATTTTAGAAGTTTGGCTTCATTCCTTACTATTGTTCCTAAATCCAGCATCATTATGCCATATTCATTGGATAATACCTTGAAACATTGTTTATAGTCTTTCAAACATTGAGATAGATATTACACTCGACGGAAAAATAGGTCCTATTGAATTCTTCCAAAATAAGCAAATGTCATACGATCGAAATTTTAACGAATAGACTGGTTTGCTTTTTGCCACCCCCACAATTTCAGTCGACCGCAAATTAGTATACTCAACTTTTGAAAGCCAAAATCACAAATGAATATCAAAATTTTTAAATGGGCAGATTGTCAGCAAAGACAAGCGTTACTTGAGTTTGGTAATACGATAGTGAAATAAACGAAGGTTTCATCCATTTGCAAAGCTAAATAAATTGCTGTAATCACCGATGCAAAACAATGATTTGCAAACGTTTGGATCATTATCCTTAGACATAACTTTGCAGAGCACCACGTGAGCGAAAAAAATATCTGTGCTTCACAAATAGATTTTCTATATTAAACGTACGCGCAAATCCAACCTAATCCGAATATTTTTTATATGCAACAGTTTTTTCAGCGTAGCTGTCATGGGAAAACTGCATATATCGAGCATAACGAAAGATTTGCAGAAGAGGCCAGACTTCGTGAACGCACAAGAAGTATTCACTTGTACAAAGCCTTCCAGAATCTTCGCAAGAGGTTGCCTGCGTTTCCATTTGAAAGGAGCCTTTCAAAGGTAAATGGGCGCAGGTGCAATAAAACATGTACTTTGGCACCCCTGGTACTTTCAATCGCAGTACTGTGTGTGAAGCTTTTTTTTTAACCAAACCATTCCCGCACGAGGCTGGTCAGGCCACAAATACCGTTGGTCAAGTGTTCGGTATGGCTTGACTCGACCGGGAATCGAACCCAGCCTACAAGCTTTAGCGGCGTATATTTACTCCACTGTATTACTTCCAAAACGTTTTTCTGGTTCTGAAGTTCTTCAAATATATTCTTACCTTTTCAATAAACCATACTTCGTTCTTCAACAAGGGTACAGCAGCGTTCTTCAACAAGGGTTCCGCGGAACCCTACGGTTCTGCAAAACATGTAGTGGGGTTCCGTGAGTGTTTCTCGTTTTTTAGCGGAAATGATTTCTTGCTTCAGTATGTTGATGCGTATCATGTATTTTTTTGATCACCGTGTCGCATTCAGACTCCAAGTAGGCCATGGTTTGAGGGGTAAAATACAGAGTTAGTTCTATAGAAAGTTGAGCGCAGATAGCGGAACAAGAAATATTTGTAGTTTGTGCGTCACTTGTTGTTCATTGTTGTGCAGTTAAGAAGAACGTTTTTGATGCATCATAATGATATGATGCTGCCGATGTACAGCTTACACTCACAGCAGTCCCGTCGCCACGGGGGGTCTTTGGTGGGCTAAGTCCCTCCAAAAAAAACTTCGAGCCCCCCAAATTGAAATATGAAACACTATAAATTAGTGGATTTTTGCCAAATTTGAATGTCAAGCCTCCCCTGCACGAACGCAAACCCCCCCCGCACAAACGTAAAGCCCCCCTGTTGACGATATTCTGGCGACGGTACTGACTCACAGTACTGTACATCGGAGTAATAGAGAGTAGACACAGGACTAGAGCTGTTGTTCAGCCTTTGTGGGAATAAAGTTAAAATAGGGTGAAACCCAACTTTTTACTGTTTAGTCAAACCAGATGAAGCAAAATAGCATATTTCGTTATGTGAAACGAAATAATAACAACAGCGAAGATGTGGACGGTAATGAGCAATGCGGTTCAAATGTAAAAGAGACACCTAATCCGAAGCGGACCAATGTAATTCAATTGCCATAGTTAGAAAATGGGACGACACATAGTTGAGATACGGGTTCTTTTTACCAAATTCTGAATGTAGCAGATACATTCCAGAAATGCAAGAACAACCGAGTCATTAAATTTCTTGCTTTTTAATTTCTGTAACAACTGTTTAGTTTTTGAAGTGTCTAATAAGGAAAAATTGGCTTTCTTACAAGTAATTCGTGTTTTTTGAAATTTTTTTGTTAAAGTAATTCGTGTTTTTAAATTTTTTGTTTATTCCATGACAAACGCGAAAGTAGGCTGTAGCAGGAGTTCCACGATGACGAAAATGTTGAAGAGCACTGCTCTATAGTCTGCTCTGGTACTCAAGTATCAATGTTTAAGCAGCTGCGTTGCATGCAGTAGCAACATAACCAACAGCATAACGACAGATCGACACTCTGCGACTTGCCACGGCCTACATCGCTCTTCTTCGAGATGTCCTAGATTCAAATAAAACTCCCAGTCATATCATACGAGATATCATCAATGAGAAAAAAGGCTGTTCCTCCAAATGGAGCATTGACGGTATGTGGAGAAAGCGATTGAATAGAACGCTGCTGAGTGGAAACGGCAAAAAAAACACAAATCAAACTCGCGTTCTAGTGCAGTTGCAAAGATTAGATGTTTGTGGTTTGGAAACACTTATCTTGAAGATTGAGAATATCAGCGTAACCCTGTCAATTCCGAAAAAGGTATCGTTTGTCCATATTGGCCCAGTTTTGGTCAGCCATAACTCGGGAGCAGATTGAGCTAGATCGCTGTTCACACCCTCTAAAGATGCGAAAAGTTTTGTAGTGCTGATTTTTTAAAAATTTTAAAAATAAATAAAAAAATTTTAATTTTCTGACTGAAGATGGATTAAGAATAATCCGAAACGTCTCGAAATAAAACATGTATAGTTTTTTGAAGGCTTTTTTAGTGTTGATAAAAAATTTTAAAGTTTTGGATTTTTGTTTTTTATCGATGACGTCATAATAGTAGGTTTACGCATTTTTGGATGACGTCATCAGGTTCTGCGCGCCAACGCCAAGATCCAATCTTTTGACCCGAGCTTTATTGGAAGGTAGGCTGTAATACGAGTCTTTGGAGGTTTTGATTGGCTTTCTAGCATTTCTGCTTCGAAAGTTATGGCAAAAAACGCAAATTAATGAATAAATTTATTAATAATGGCGAGTTATGTTTGTGCAAAGTTTTACAATAAAAATGGCGCAACAGGAATAAAAATATGGGTTGTACCAGGCCCGTAACCTGCTTGGGACACCAGGTGAGGGGAAGTGTTTTCTGTGAGGGGCCCAATTAAACTAAGTCCAATAGTTTCACACTATGTCCATTGTCCAACACACTTTTCCAGGAGGGCGAAAAAAATTCTGGTTACAGGCCTGGGCTGTACTATGGTAAAAACTTCGTACGCTTGTCAAAGTCACTACATGCACAGTATAATGCGCTTCTTTAACTTGTGACTCATAAGAAATAAAAAACCTTCAAGCTTCTGCGCTCTTCAAAGTCAATTAGTGGCATAGGGCGTCTTATTCAAGAATACAAAAAATAAAAATGTGTTTGCTGATTTCGCTGCGTTTTTTTTCTAGATTTAGCCGCAAGGCTTCCTTGGGTTGATTGGAATGTGAGCACGAAATGCATAAAGAGTTAAATTTCGTGAATGACTCTTCCGCATTGCTGCAATTCTCAACGATGGAGGCAAACTACTCATCGTTTAAATGGAGCTCAGCCTACATGGACGCAGACGCTTTCTTCGCTACGACGTAACAATAGCTGAACGTCCCTGCTCAAGAACAGCTTCTCTTGAAATAACCGCGTCGTCGTATTTTTGATCAACAGTCATGTTGCGATTCTCTCTGTTATCGTCGGACGCGTCAGTCGCATGACTCTCTATCGGCCTCGAGTCCGTTGCGCGGTGGGGCGAAGCATCCGGTTGCGGGGCAGTTTTGGTGGGCGACTGCCGGATTCCAACTGACGACGCCCTAGTTAAGGCAAACGGGTCAAATGAGACGGGAATAGGGACGCCGCCGGGACCTTCAAGCCTCGATGACGCTTGTTTGATGTTCGCAGCCTCGCGCTCTGACATGTTGCTCGTCGCTGTTTCTTTCCAAGTCTCCAAGTAGTCGTCAAAGTTCAAAGCAGTCGTCCACTGAAGTAGCTCGTCAACCTGTTGCAATAGTCAATACCCATATGCCCTGTCCGTGATAGATAGTGTGCGCAATATGGCCGGACACGTTCGTTGTTATGTTGCTAAAGAGATAGCCGGAAGTCACGTGAGGTGCACGCAACGGCGTCATGTCCGTGCTGCATCCACATTTCGGAGGGCTTGTTGTCATTTGCATAGTTGAAAGGCGGACTTCAACATAAAGTAGTAGGTAAGTCAACGTATTTTAACACAAAACATACAAGATTTTTTTAAACAAAGTGCTACTTTGGGAAAGAGAAATCTTACTGCAACCACGCGAAAATGCAATGATTGCAAGCCTGGTTACATGTGTCTATAGTATCGTCTGAACAGCATCGTAACAAACGACTCAGGTGATCAAAGCAATTTCGACTGCCGCAACGTAATACTGGGTCGAGCCGCCATCACAAGGTATAATAGAGAAGTCATGAACCGGAAACCCCGCACGCAACTAATTATCTTATTTCGGTCCACGTTATTTACGTGAAATATGCAATCATCACGTTTGGTTAGACTGGTCGAGATATGTCAATATTACTCCGTGCATTGCGGTTAGAGTAAGGTAATCCCTGGAACGAGCTAAGTCGCAAATAAACAGCGACTACGGACGACGATGCACAAAAGCGCGCTTTGCTGAATGATTCAAAATTTGAAATTATGACTTGTTCAGGAAAGAACAGTTAACAGTTTATCAAAAGACGACTCCACTCACCTCCCAATCCATGACAGCATCGGAGCCTTGGACTGCAACAGTGGAGACCAAGCCGCGCGCAGCTTTCGCAACAAGTTCGCTGGTTTCCTGATCGGTATCTTTTGCTTTCAGCATACCTTCCCTGCAACCAGAATTGAGTATTATGGGGCACTCTTGTTGGAAAAATCACTGTTTTTGGTTACCCTGTACAGCAATTATTGTTCAACTTAAAGAAACAGTTTGCGGCCACATTTCTTGATTAAAGCACAATAAATCTGATTGGACACAATATCTAAAATCTGATTTTTTAATATTGCAAGACAAGGATTACAAAGCTTCAGAATTTTGCAAAGATTTTGTACCAATAAATAAAATCTAGTGTTAAAATTGCAGAGAAGCCTTTATTGAAAAATGAAAAATACAGTGCACTACTTTTTTCAGAAAAAAGAGTAAGGTGTTTTGACTGCCAAAGAAGCATATGAGCCATTTGTTGGTTGGTTGGACTTGCATATAAGGGTAGTTCGTTGCATTTTAAACATTTGGTTTACAGTCCGGAATGATATGGGTTCACTTTAAAAGCAGTGAAACTCTAGGTTGTGATGAGTTCAATTATTGGCTGTAGATGTGGGCTTTGCTTGTTGCCTACATCATTTAGGTGAGTTTATGTATAGTCAGTGAGTGATCAAACATGGTAAAATTTTGTGAAAATACTTCTCATTTGTAAAAATAGTTTTGCAAACTGTGCACATTACATATTGGCAAAAACATAAGTCTAATAAAGTCTTAAAGGAAATGAATGCGAAAAAACGCAGGAGCCATTGGTTGTAGGATAGATGGAAGACCTTAGAAAGCGAGGAAGTCCTACAGGAAAAGATACGAGTTCTGCTGCAAGAAAAAATACTCGGGCGCCGCTTTTAAGATTTATTTGGTGAGCTCAGTAGAAAACAACATTCTGGAATCTCATCTTTGACGAGACAAAACCCGCAGTGCAGCGTTTTTCGAACTATTCATGGGAACGAACGGAGAACACGTTGGTAATGAAAGAAATTTTCATTAATGACTCCGGATTTCAACAAAACTGATAAAAAAGCAAAAAAACAAAACAATTTCAAATGCACTCTAACAAAGAAACAAGAAAGAGTTGCCTACCAAAACTGCTTTAACATTAAGCTCGAATTCTTATTGTCTTTACTTTATCAAAAGATCAAATCTATGGCACTAAAAAGCACGAACATATACATCTTCTTCATCCACTCAATTTTCCTTTGTCGCCGCTTACGTTCAACGTCTGCTTTTCGCTGCAGCTTAACGTGATGAAAATCAACAGCTTGACGGGAGGTTTCCCACGTGACCGGATCCTGCAGTCGAAGAAACGAGACATTACATGAGCAGTGCACCGACAGTGCCACTCCGGAACGCAAGCAAAATGTAATCCAAATCATCACAAAAAATTCTTTATTCACGCTAGATTGTCGCTCAAAGGATATGACAAGTACGTAGATCAATTTTACCATCGCTGAGTAAATAAGGCGATCAGACACCAATCTCCAACCGTTGTTTTCGTGTCTCTTGTACCATCCATCCTGTTGCGAGTCGTCGTGCAGATTCATGCGTCTGGCAACACAAAGAAGGGTATTTACTCACACGACAAAACGTGCCCGACAGAGTGTGAAAAAATCGACATTGCGAGATCGGCAATTCAATAAAGGTGGTGTATCGAGTCCTGGTTTCTTTACTACGCGTCCACTCCGACTCCAAAAACATTTGCTCCACATCGTCTCCGCCAATTAAATGAATTTCAAAGTCCCTCTCGCCTGGAACGCGCGACGTTTTAAATAGCGCAGAAGTATAAGCAGACATTGGATGAAAGCGAAACCCGCAATTTTAAGATTTCAACTCCGGTTAAAACCTGCGCGCTAGTCACCGCTGACTCCGCACCTTCGCTTTTCGGCCAACTCTGCCATACGGTCGACAGCCTAATTAAAGCAAAAGAACAGCTTGGGAGACTCCATCAAGGCTATAAAAACTTGCTGCGAGAATAAATCGTAGTAGAATTAAATAAGATAGGGAGAAGGAATAAGGGTTAGGACATTTTTGTGAACAAATCTAACACAAAAAAAGACTTCTGACAATTTTCAGGAAGATATTTTCTAGGTGCAAGTAACAGTCAACCCAAGAAGGCACTTTTTCGCCTTTTGCAGTTTCATCATCATCAGAGGAGCAGAGGATAAGTTTGGCCACAAATCACAACCACCTGGATAGTAGCGACTAGACTCTAAAGATAGAGAGTTCTCTTTGTGGCAACCACTCAATCTTAAGCTTTGCATCCGAAAAAAAGCAAAAAAAGAAAAGATGAGAGCCTAGTCCTTGAGTAGTTCACCGATTAGCACTTTAAGCAAAAATGTTCGCAAGCTCAAGTGGGCAACTTTTAAGCGGCACAGAAGCTATACTTCCGAAGAAAAACAATTTACCTGTGCAAGTCTCTTGTTCTACTGACTGCCGCTTATATGCGTAAGTTAAAGCAGCGTGGTCCAACTACAGGCCCACGGGCCACATGTGGCCCGCAGACAGAATTTTTATGGCCCGCGAGCTTTCTCACTATTGATTGTTGTGTGGATGTTACAGTAAGTAATTTTAATCAGAACACGCATAACATCTTTCAACAATAAAAACAATATTACCGGCGTTAAGGTCTCCAAATTCGGCCCGAGAAGACATTTCATCCGGCTCACAAAGACATTTTCTCAATAATGAAAAAATAATAGATTTACAAAAAATTTATTGATTTGATAGAATGTAACATATTCGAAGACAATCTTATTACGTATGATGCACGACCCTCGAACTGTTGTGTAATAGCTTTCGTGGCTCTCTGACAACAAAGTTTGGAGAGCCCTGAGCTAGACCGCAGAGAGCTTCTAGAAATTAATCGGCATAGATAGGTTTCCCCAACTGAAAAATTTCGCAATAAAAATGCACTAGGCGTGTAGAAGAACCTACATGTGTGAGAGTGGGCTACATTTTCTACTATGAAGCAAGTCAAAGCCAAAAACATAAATCGCATGGCAGACGAAGCACTGGTCAATAGTCTCCGACTTGCTGCCACTAACATATTGGTATTGATATAAGAACGAAAGTGTCAGAGAAGCCTCAACCGCAGGCATTGCACTGATAGAGATTTGTAATACATTTTTATTGCTATTGTGAAATAATTTCAATGACACGCTGGCTTTACTCACGTATTTTCCTTTTTCTATTTTAAATCTTGTCAATCCGTTTTTATACTCCATTTTATGAGAAGTAGCCCGCGAGATGTCACGTTTTTGTAAAATGGCCCGTAGGTCAAAAGTACTGTAGTTGGACCACACTGAGTTAAAGTAAGCTTCGAATTGTAGAAACATCGCAAGCCAGGGTTTGCCAAAAAATGCAGAAGTTCTACAAACCCTTCGCAAAGATCTATCCACATACTAGTCGGCAAAACAATTCGTTTCAATATTGTTTTTTGCAATTGTGTTTCCGCATTGTTTCGGTTTTAAGCAACAATCCTTCAGTCACGAAGAAAATCTAAGAAAATCTGGTGTGCTTTCACAGCTAGTTACCATTTGTCCGAAATTACACTTCGCTCCGCGTTTTCACTAAGTCCTGCCTTGCGCGTATTACAGTTGCCTGTCCATACATCCAGGTGACCCATTGCAGTTTAAAAATCTGAAAACTGGTGAAACTATGAAAGCTTGCAAAAAGAGAGGTGGAAAACGAAGCGAACGCCCCTCTTTGAGTCCGGCGTCCGCCACAATACTTGCACCAACTGTCGCCAACATGTACGGCCATAACTCGGCAGCTGGTTGAGCTAGAGAGCTGTTCAAACCCTTTAAAGATGCGGAAAATCTTGTGGTTTCGATTTTTAAAACATTAGGAAGTTTTGGATTTGAACCTTTTTGTGGGTGACGTCGCAACTAGAGCAGGTTTAGTTTTTTTGGATGACGTCCTTGGGCCTCAAAATCAAGAGGCAACTTTGTGTTTCTTGTTACGTAAAAACTAGGCGAAAATCCGCATCTTTAGAACCCTTAATTGGCTTTATAGCGTTTTTGGTAAGAAAGTTGTGGCCAAAAAATCGACAATTAATTTATTCCCTAGGATAGGGGATTAATTGAATATTTTGTTGTTGTTTGTTGCACGGGCAGCTCGGACCAACGAATTCAGTGTGACACTATTTAAGCAATAAAAGAAGCTGGCTTTAGAATCCTTACTTGGTATGAACTTGCTTCGCAGTTGGTTTCTTCGCGGCAGCTGCCGTGTAATCCCTGGGACTGTTCGCACATAAATCAACTATGGGTCGGTGAGTGAATATCTTGTAGTAAATGTTTGGTGGAAATTTTCCCTGCAGGCGCAAGCGATCAAACACATACAGTCAATAGTGAGCTACCAAGAAACTCAGACTTCAGAAAAATAGAGTAAACTACTGCAGCAGTTGCACCACCAACGTTTTTGACGCTGACTGTAACGGGGGAGGGGAAATGCCTCCGGGGTGGCACTTTTGGTGAAAAGAAGGAATAAGAAATGGTCTTTCACGAACGAACCTGAAGTTAGATTTAGGTTTAAGATTTTAGTTAAGGTTGTACCTATCATACGTCCCCTGTTTGGCCGGGACTGTTCCGGTTAACAAAATGTCCAGGGGCAGCACTTTTCGACTCGCCCTGGGGCGGCACTTCCCCATGTCGGGGTCCTGTAACCGAGCAACCAGCGGTGGGATTCATTTTTTTAAGAACAGGTTCTCTCACTCCAGGTCTCACTAACAACAGGTTCTCTCATTATCACCGTCTCCAGAGGCAAACCATGCTGGTTGGCCCGATATAAAGGTGCAAAGGTTGATCTTTTTTCTTGCCAACTGTCTGGCAAGATAAATTATTGATTTAGTTATTTCCCCAAATTTTAGTCTTGTTTTTCACTATTAAAAGTTCATAACAGGTCTATGAGAGGTTTGTCAAAATATCTTGTAAGTAAAAGGTGTTCATGGGGAAAAATTGAGAACCCCTGACTTAAGCCAAGAACCTGTTCGCGGGATTAAAACAATTCCAGAAACATTCCAAGGTTTTTGCGAACCGGTCAAATCCTATCACTGCTAACAACCTGAGTACCAGGATCACTGAGCAGTGGTTATACTCACGGGCCTCGGCAGGAGCAAAACGGGCATTTTACCTCTCTGGAAGTTTGATCAAGGAACCAAAAATTTCTAGAAAACCTGAAATCAGTAGCTCAATTCCGATTTATTGATCTAATTTCGTGCAATGACAGTCTATTTACCGGTATGAAACTCACACTGCACAAGTGCACTGCACTCACACACTGCAGGTTCACTGATCTGGTGTTATTCAGTGATGAGCTTGCAGTTCACTCATGTCTGCTCGTTGCCAGCTGAGGCAGGTTGCGAAACTTGCTAAAACTTTGTTCTACTGTTGGCCTTTATTGCGTAACAATGACATGGCAATGAATCTTTAATTCATTTCAAGTTACGGTAGTAGGGGACAGGCGTTTTGCCGCAAGTGGTTGTTTAACGCAGAGCCCAGGATTGACAATTTAGCGGATTTTCCGCTAGATCTAAGCGGATTTTAATCCTGTCAATCTGGAAAATAATTGGTCTAGCCGCTCTAGTGGTTATCATGAAATCTAGGGGATTTTTAGTTACAACTGGTGGATTTGTATCTGTTTTTATAGACGATATTTTAAGACCAATTTGTTCTGTTTTATTCTGATGTACCTCGCAATAATCGTTGTTTAGTTACCTTACCTGGATTGTGTATGAATCGTTGTGTAATATTTTCGTTTCGCATAGATCAGGGATCGGCAATCTTTTGATAACTGTGTGCCGACTTAAAGGTTTCAAATCATTCAATGTGCCAAAAACATGTGTCTTTTTATACACGTTAAGTTCAATATACGTTCTGTGTGAATCAAAACAAAATCGATATGTCAAACATGGAGCTGCTGCATGCCACTAGAAATTGTTTGGCGTGCTAAGTTTGGCACGCGTGCCGTAGGTTGCCGACCCCTGGCATAGACAGTTGTAATTTCGTGCAATTTGGTCACTTTTAGTCAGCACTAGCGGTCAGTCAGTGAACACTGAGTAATTAGGAGTCGGCACGTGGGATTGATGATTGGATGAGCACCTAAGTGCGATACTGTGATGGGCCATGGCGTAGTGCTCCTAGCCCACAGTTTACAGGAAAGAAGTGCACAGAACAGAACACGAGCTGTGGTACTGATGATATGTGTACAGGACCTTTCAGTTTGGTGGCAGGCAGTGGGTACATAATTTAATTTCTTATTCCACTTTTGTCTACTCAGCATGTTTTCTCTGGCTCATCACCTTCATTGCAGTCAATTTCAGTATTCTATTCAGTCGATCGAAATTGTTTAGCAGTGTTTTTTCAAAAAGTTATATATTTGCAAGTAAGTTATGTGTCGACTTAACTGTCCTTGTCTTGTTGATTTTTGCAGATTCAGATTTAAAAGTTTTGTCTATTGACTGCTCTGTAAGCTAGGAATTCTCCCTACAGTTGCATCTTTTTGTTTCTAGCTTTAAATTTAGCTTGTGATGAAAAAACTCTAGCGGATTTTTGCAATTTTTCCAGCTTGAAAGTTCTGTTTAGACTTGGCAACCCTGACGCAGGCATCTGGGCAGGTAATACTGTTAGCGGTAAGCCACGTAGTTTTATACTATGAGAAAGGAAGTATGAGTGAATAAGAAGCACTGCTGCGTCAACGAAGCGCAATTTTTGTGACTGTTGCCGAAATATAGAGCATTTTCTTTGAGGTGTAAAAAGGGTAAAGCGTTTTGTGAAAGTCCATATGCATTGCATCGTCAACAACCTGAAAAGGATAAGCAAAATGTCGACGTTGTCCCCTGGAAAATATCTGCAGACGCCCATGGTTATGCTGGTGGGAAACGCAGGGGCAGTCGTGTTTTTTAAAAACGTGAGTATGAGTATTACATGATTTAAACGCGAATAGTGAATACTGACTGGATTTGACACACAGAGTTGAAAAAACAAGCCAGGACAAAAGTTATATGTTTAAAGGCAGCATCAAAATCATGGGGAAATTGAGTCGCAACACAGAAATTCACAAAAATCTAAAATTTTGGGTAAACTTTTTCAATTTTATAGATCTTTAGTTACGCTTGGTAGTTTTTTACCTGAAAACATTTTACTTTTGTCTGCCGAGTACGTCTTTTGCATGCACAACACGCAACCACTAGAAATTAGACAGCGTCCCTCTACCGAACAGAACCACTGAGAAAGCATACGTGACGTCATTCGCAGAAACCATTGCCTAAAAATGATGAAGCATGAAAAGGAAATGAACATAAAGGATAAAAGCTACGATCCCTTACTCCTGCCAGACGAAATCGAACATGCACGCCAGCAGCAGCATCAAGAAGTTGGGCTTCAGCAGGATTGATACATCTCAACATTAAGCTGGGATCGCCTTGACCTCTGAAGTTGATCAGGTCTCTATAGTACCTAAAGACTTGCATATCCTAAAAACGACAGATATATTTTGGACGGCGCAATCTGTTGTTGAATTTTCGTAAATGACAGAGACAGCTCACGTTTCACAATACTCACGATGTGTCTTCTCCAAGCCCGTTGAATAACTACGACTGCTTCACTCTTTGAAGAAAAGCTTCGAACCGAAGAATGTGACACACCCGGCACTCGATGACTTGTTTGCTCTAAAACACTACAACCGTGAACTACAAGCACGTTTAGAACATCTATTTATTCGTCAATACTACCTTCCATTGAACTTGCTTCTTATTAGTGACTTTCCCGTAACTTATAATAACTCTAACTTTCATACAGTGAAAATGCATTCCTGTTGCGTTGCGCTAATCACTCGCAGAATAAAGTCTTATTGCCCTGGTTCTTGTCATCGCAAACCATAATGCGAGAGTGTAACTGATAAACACACCCACAAGCAAAATTTATGAAAGTAAAAGTCGTATTTCCAGCTCGACTTTAATCTACCGGGTAGACATATATTCTACCCTATGCTTGGTAAATATTCAAACCAGTCAAACCCTAAGCTAAAGATTGAGAGGCGCTTGTGGAAAGTTAAAGCCATCATCGCGTAGAAATCTTAGGCAAATGTGATCATCCACAAGCATGGGCTACGGCAGGAATATTCCAGAAAGGGGGCAAATCACAGAAAACAAATATATAATACCAAAGTTTCTAAGTATTTCCACATCAAAATACTAGTGGATACAACTCATTTACAGTTTATGTTCTTCTGATTACAATATTACACACGACAGTAAAGAGAAAATGTACAAAAGTGTGGAAATTATGGAGTTGTGACACTGCAAATGCACTTCTGAAACTCCATAGCATACCCCGAAAGATCACATTGTAAAATAAATTTCAGAATAATGAAAAGTGAGAACTAAACTCATGGCAATCGTTGAAAGTGCCGAGATACTTTTATTTCAAACTACATGTAAAGATCTGACGTTCCCGACATTAAAATAAGGCGCAGCCACAACGTAATGAAAATGGCTCCATGAAACAAACACCACATGGTGCGATGTGCAATTTAAATAGATTGACTCGTTAGAGCAGTGGTTTTCAAACTGGAGGTCGCGACCCCCAAAGGGGTTGTGAACCATTTTTGAAGGGGTTGCGATTTTATGTACACAGCTGTATTATATTTGCTGCTTTATTCGAGTTTTAGCTGGGGTTCGTTGGGTTATACTGGGTTACTATGCGTCGCGGTACAAAAAAGGTTGAAACCCACTGCGTTAGAGGGTGAGTTCCCTGCTACGAAACGAAAAATAGCCATTTTGGAGCTCAACTAACTGTAGTTTAACTCACACCCATGACCAATGAAAAAAACAAACACAAGCCTAGTTTAGTATTCCACGAATGCGCATTACTCGTTTAGCAGCGCTGCAGTTGCTACTCGACAGATATTTCTTGTGTTCAACAGCAACAAGCTACAAAAATAAACCTTGCTGTCATTACGCAGCTACACCTGTATGTTTGCGCAAAATTAAACAACAAAGAAAGCTACAGCTGCAGTTACTGTGACCTAGTTGTTCATCAACTGTGACACATTTTCTCAGGAAATATTTTGTACACAAACCTTGGAACAGTGTATGTTTTCGCAAACCCTAAGTGTCTTATTAAATTCAATGGTTGTTACTTTAGATTTGATTTCTCCAAGCGGAATAGTCATTGTCACATGTCGCCCGCTTTTGCAAGCAAATAGTTCACTAATTGTGCAGCACAATGTATCACGGTTTGTCAGTGAAGCATGTATAACAGTTTACAACAATATTCTGTACTCTGACCTGATTTTACTGTTGCTAAACAACCAATATTGGGTTTCGTTAGTGACGGTAGTGCAATAGTAAGGTGGACAGCAGAAAAAATAAAGCATTTTCAGATACAAAGAATAGTCACAAAACAAAATAATGTGCTTTATGCAAATAACTGGCTACGTATTTGTTTCAATATGGCTGCGCTGGAGACTCTTCTGACAAAGTTACTCCTTTGAAATGGTAGTGAGGGTAATGTGCCCCTCTTTGTGACCTGGGTGCTGCTTACGGGAAAAATTCGGTTAGGTTTTCTATACCAGATAAAAGCACTGTACTACAAATAAAATCAACCAGATACGAAATGTGAAAATGAAGAAGATATCTTAAGCTCCCTTGCCCCCTCCTGCGAACATCCAATGTCGAAACGCAGCTTAATTCTTAAGTGTAATACTACAGTTTTCACAGATAATTCAAATTAGTTCACACATCGAAAATGTCACCAACATACCTGATAAACGTGTTTGCTGTGGACCTCTTTCAAAGCTGGGCGATTCCTAGTGAAACAATGCAGTAAACAAAAACTGATGTCGTTATAATGACAAAATTGTAAAAACCATGCAAAACAATTCCGAGGAAGATTGAAAAAAGTGTTCAACTGCCGCTTGTGGGATATCACAGACTTTTGTATATTTTGATACAACCTGCAAATCATTCTAAATGTAGATAAACCCAAGCTCGACCACACAAAACAATCAACCTTACTTGTCAGCTGGCATTCGCTTATTCTACGTCAACCTAAAGGTAGTTATGTCCAAAGCATCCGCTAAATATGTTGATGACCTTGGATGAACGCAAAAATCATTACTTTTAAACCAGTCACAATTGAGTACAGCAGCACCTTACGTTGTACAACCCTTCCAATACTAGAAATCAAAAAATTATTAGCCTATAACCAACTTTGATTGACCGCATCATACCTATTGCGTAACGACGAAAAGCCTCATAAAAGTCAATCATGACACAAACGTCTTGCATTTTTATGGATTTTCCGAGCACGTGGCAGGCCTGGGTAGCACGATTTAGATTTTTACGTCATAGTTCGATCATGAGACTCATATGGTTTAAAAGCAAACTTACTTTTCAGGCACACTGCCATACCATTTTTATCAAACTGTTTGCTGCTTTAGTTGATATCAAAACAGAGCTCCATTTGTGTAATGCCGCGTGTCGTATAACTTATTATTTAAATCGCTACTACCGGTTGAGTACAACTACAACTGCTCTTGTTTCTTTTACCCTTTAAAGGATAATGAATAATTAATTCCCTAGTGAATCAATTAATTAATATGTTTTTTTAGGACATAATTTGCCAACCACTAACACTAGTAGGCCAATCAAGAGCTCTAAAGATGCGGAATTTCGCCTAGTTTTTTTTACAGAAAAAAGAAATTTCCCCATTGACCTTTTTCTCAGGCCCCAATGGGTTATCCAAAAATCCCTTGACCCCACCGACTCATGGCATCACCCCAAAAAAGTTCAAACCCAAAATTCCCGGATTTTTTAATCGAAACTAGGAGACTTTCTGATTTTTTAGAGTTTGAATAGCTCTCTAACTTTATCGGCTGGGGAGTTACGGCTGGTAAAGTCCGAGCCGATTTAATGGCTTTTGCAGGCCTTAAAGGGTTCAGGCTCTGCTGTCAATCGGACTGCTCTATTTTTTTCTTTGCTGCAAGGCCAAGGACGCAAATACGCAATCCAGGTTGGTAGGCTTCGGAACTTTGACAAACCTACCAGGACATAGTGCGACTGACCTCCGAACAAAAATCAATTTCGACAATGAGTCAAAAGGCATTCGTTCTCTGGGTGACTCTGTATAAAGTTTGCTCGCTATAACCGGACTGAAGAGATTATTGTTTGCTACAGTAATAAATCAAAACTGTAAGAAAAAAGGAAAAGAATGGGTTTGGGTAATTGCGCCGACACTTCTTGTGGACCACTATCATAAAGACAGAAAGTGAATGAAATACAAATCCGATACAATATGTCAGAGAACCTTTAAGCTTGCTAAAACCTAAAGATAACACCCTGTAATTTTTACTTTGATGGAGGTTTCTTACTATCGACAATGGCCCAAAGTTTAAAACAATGAAAAGAAAGATTTCAATACATTCCCAAACAGTTAAAATTGGGTCAACTCTATTTTGCCACGAAGATGTTAAAAAAAACGAATCACTGAAAAAACAAAGACTGCAGTCAACAGTATGCATAACCTTTTAATTTAAATCAACTCGACAGATTGTACACAGACTCAGCAGTGAGTATGCAATACTGGTTACGAAACTGCTCCCCTCTGCTTAGAGAATTTTGTACATACTGTTTCGACATCAGTGATATAGTGAGGACAAAACCCTTAGAAGCATAGAACAAAACGGGCTATCAAGCAACATGGTCAGTGGATGCAAAAAATTGTCCAAAACTGAGGCAAAAAGCAGACGTTTGAGGCCGAAAGCAAAACCGAGACGAAAGGCATTAGTTCGAGAGCAAACCCAAAGCCAAATAAAAAAACTTTTTGAAGTTGGAGAACATCTTCTGGAAATCAAAAACACATGTAATTGTGCGTTAAGTAGGGAAATTTTTGACGAAATGTTACACCGTTTGGATCGTAGAAAAACAGTTTCGCGCGTTCAATGTTAATGTGATAAATTGGAAATTAGTTTCAAGTTCACAGCAATTCCGAAGGTGAACCCCGTGCCATGCTAACGTAAATGTCCTAAAATGAGATCACTAAAGCTGGTCATACGAACAGAACTGGACTCTCAAAGCAGCGTCGTGCTGAAATTGCAACAGCCGCCTGAAAAAAAACAGTTTATCAAAAAAATACGAGTACAGGCATTGATTCCAACGCTTCACTCGTCACAAGCGGAGTAACACTTGCCTGGACGTCAGAATGATAGGAGCTGTGATCAGAATTTTGGTTGTGCTCGAGCTGTGAAGAACTATTATACGTCTGCAAATCCATTGCATTTAAGAAACTACACTCAGTTTCTGCAAAAATAATACACAATTTTTCTGAAACATGTAACTGTGAGTTCAATATGGAGCAGAAAGCATTAATACCTTTGTAAGTACACTGGATGAAAGTTATATTCTTCTTGATAAACTTCAAACAAGCTGGCGCATCTTTACCACTTACATTAAGATTGTTTTCTTTTTGAAACACTAAGCAATATGATCTGCAATACTATACAAACAACATCTTGTACACTTGAATTAGATGTTTAGAGTAGATACCAGTTTCATACATATTCTGTCATGTTTTTCATGCATTCATGATTTTGGTCATAACCACGACACTTGCATTGGTCTTTGGTAGATACAAACATTTTCATATGAAAAAACAACATTCCAAACAATTATTTGTTTGTTCCTTGACCGTTAAATTTAAGTACACATCTCAGCTTATATTTCTGAAAATTAGGAAATGCTTTCAAAATTTTTGCTGTAGTATCTTACCAATCTGCCACCACAAATACAGCAATTTGTTTTACATGTCCCTTAGCAATTAAGAAGTTTGCCATAAAGCTGTAATACAAGTTTGCCATAAAGCTGTAATATATATAGAATTAATCCAACAATAAAAAGAGCTATAATGAATTACATTGTGAAGTATAATGCTACATCATTACCAAAATCAGTCAGTATTTTTTATGTACATCCATCGAAACCAAAACTAAACGTCTAGCTCCAAACAACGCAGAATCTTCATGAAAAAAACAAAAAAATCCAATCATATTAAACAACAAAAAATAATAAGCAAATTTTGGCATTCTTTCCAATTTGAGTGGCATTTTATCACATGTTTTCTACTGACTACAACCTATAAACAAACATGGATCTTAATTTGAAGTTGCGGAACACACTATCTATTAACAGTGCACCACAAGATACAGGTTGCATCAACATACTGTACCATTCAACTGACTTGTTTCAAGTCAAAATCCTAATGAAAGAGTTGTGAATGAAACCAAGTCAATTGGTATATTTTGTGTCAGCAATGTTATGTTCACAATACTCATCCCATTGTTTATCATCATTTACATTTGTGAATACCCCAAGGTATCTTAAAGCAACAACCACCACAAAAATGTACAAATCAAGTATGGTTAAATGCACTTAATTTACTGGAGGCATTTCACTTTTCCATTCTGAAAATAATGTTACGGCAAGTAACACTGTAGAGTTACAGCGGGCTAATTGTTAACGCGCTCCTCTTTACGAAAACAAAAACACAAACGTTAATGGACACCGGCAGACGCGCCCAAATACACAACTCGCTTAACT
>Ga0210059_1005321_pt1 | contig 20727 bp, 15 predicted proteins | sample Ectturendosymbi2_FD_188042 | JGI IMG/M metagenome (GOLD analysis project Ga0210059, IMG submission 188042) | Ecteinascidia turbinata endosymbiont from Florida, USA - Sample 2 (SPAdes) (version 2) | ecosystem: Host-associated > Tunicates > Ascidians > Unclassified | place: Key West, Florida...
CCCCCCATTGCATATCATGCCCCCCTTTCGAGAAAAATGTTTTCTTGACCTGCGCAGTTCAACGCAATCGATTTTTGTAAGAAATGCGTGATAAAGACGCAATATTTATGTGTATTCAATGTAGAAGCGTCAATTATCGCGTAGTTTAATTCTTCTTGTTGATTTGGCTGTAGATATCCACGCTGCACCCTGGTGCGGTGCTAAAAATCTTCAAGTGCATTTGTTCCAAGCACAGTTACTTGCTTGGTTGTTCCACCAGTGGTCTCAGCGAAATTCATGAATTATGGAGAAATTATTGGATACATCTTAAACGTCACAACATTCACCAACTATTTTTTGTGAAGGTAAACTTTTGCGTATATTAAGTTGCAGCGGTCCGAACTGTAAGTAGTTCCCCTCTCCGTTCTAAATTTTTAAGTCGTGCTGTGATGAATGATTGTGTGATATATCCATCATCAATTTAAGTTTTACTTTTTGTTTGTATATTTTCGTGTTAATCTCAGACTCAAAGGCCTACAGCGGGGATCTCCAAACTTTTTGGTCAGAGGGCCACATGAGCTGTTACGCAGCAGTTCGAGGACCGGACATCTCCCGTGATGTGATTGTTTTCGGATGTTGCATTGTACCCAATCAACAAGTTTTTCGAAAATATATATTTTTTTCATTATTGACAAAATAACTTCGCGACCGGACGAAATAGTTTAGCCGGGGCCGTATGAAATAGGTGCACGTGCCGGATTTGGCCGCGGGCCGTAGTTTGGAGGCCCCTGGTCTATAGCAAGGGTAACGGTAGTACAGAAGCTTGGACACAAAACAAACGCGTGGAGGATGCCGCATTTGGCATGCGCGAGCAGTAATACGAAGGTGCAAATATAAACAACGCACCAGCGGTTACTGCAATTCCTCAACTTCTTACAGGAGTGTTGCGCAGTTGGAAAATCATGAAAACTTGTAGTAAAGATCATCTACCATTTAAGATGAGTTGTTAAAAAGTTTAGATGAAAATTGACACCGCTGAACAAATGTACAGATTGTTTCGAATCAAGGCATCAAATGTCTTGACGCAATAGGTAACTTGATGCTCAAAACCATTTGCATTTCGTTGAATAAAAAGCAAAACTCGACGGGCGTTGGAGGCTGATTGCAGTTATTTAAAACCTTAGGATCGCGAAAGCCAATTAAGTGGTAGTTCAGACAATTTCGTTCGTATCTAGCCGACCGGTCGCGCTAGAGAGTCAGTGAAGACATAAGTTGCAGAATTATGTGGATAAACCTATGGTGGTGCAGGCTTCGGGCTTTTTATACGTTTAGGAGGAAAACTTCACCGACTTTTTTTGTTCCACTTGTAAAGCAACTTCGTGTTCATAATCACAACAATATGCAGACGTTAAGACCACTAATGCTGGGCCTAATCACATGTATGTCATCAGAAAAGGCTATGTAATTTGCAAACATATCTTCATCAGTGCATCCAACCCTGGTAGAGTCCAGATTAAGTGACATCATAATAATAAACTGATGTCAAGGTAAACAGCAAATAGATATTGACTTAAAGGTCCCCTTTGCCTTACCCGTTACCGCTATGGTTGTTTAAAACCGCGCTTATTTATGACAGATGTAGTTGAAAATTCGTTGTTTTATGTCTTAGCCATGTCATGTAAAACGCTGGTGAAGTAGCTGTTTCTAGTGCTCTTGTGAAGGGTACAGACCGTGAGTACCCGGCTTTGTATATGACGTTTCCATCAACTGCGCTATAAACAAATCTTTTTTCTAGGTAGATATACACAGATGTTTTGAAACAATACCAGCGGATAAGCTTCTTGAAATACTCAGACAAGTGTTAAGCAGGTGTGAGACCAACTTTGTTCTTGATGCGAGTTGTAAAGCCTGTTTTTAACTCAGCTCTCGTCCGTGTTTAGATCTGCTGATGTTGACATCTCGTCGGTTTCGAAGGTGGGTCAGAAACTTTTTTTTGTTTTTCTTCGAATCATCTTCCGCTCGTTCATCTGACCACGCATTACGTCCAGGTTCACTCGAAGGTCTCGGATTGTGACGTGGATCTTTACCAGTTTTTTGAAAGTTCGCTGAAAGATGTCTTGATCACATTGCAGGCAAAGGTTAGTTGATGCGTGCTCTTCTTGCCAAAAACATACTTTTTGCTCAAAAAATGGCGGCCGTTTTATTTTTGACCGCATCCTTGCTAGTTATTTTCAAGCATAGGTCGTCGTCCGAATGAAGTTTTTTTAGCAGCATCCTTTTCTCATGCAACGCGTGCTTGTAATGCACTGTGTAATAAAGCGCTGGCGGTCACTTAAAAGCAAACGTTTCTAGCGTTTTTCAAAACTTGCCTATTTTTAGAAATACAGGAAAGTGCAAGGAATACCGCAAGGCTGGTGTTTGTCGACGATGTTGTGCAATATCTTTTTCGGAAACTTAGAATCCACTTACTTTCCCGACCTAGCTCGCCGAAACGGAAAGGCTGGTAAGCAAAAATACTGAAGGCTGTTGCCAGCAGTTCGAGCACGTTGCGTCTATGCTCCTAAATGGTGTGACCGCTGCGAGCTGGCTTGGCAACTCCCTACCGGCAAGGTTGTCAGTGCTAAAATAGCCATGCGAGATATTTCTTCGAGGCACCTACTCGCCTACAGCAGCAGTTCGTTAGTTTGTTTTTGCGCGCAAATCCCTGGAGAGTTGAGAACATGACTTTAATTCCTTTCAATAAGTTTATTTTTTACATTTACTTGCGATACACTGCGTTGCTGAAGTTTTTATGCGCAGTTTTCGCCGCCAGGTTTGCAAACGGAAATTCTGCTCGTGCTGCTGTCTTTTTTGGCCGTTTTCCGAAAAACTCACATTTTTCTGTAAACATCAGTCAGATTTAGATGTGTCGTGTCTGAAAAACAGCATGTTCCAATAGCAACGCACACGCAAAAACTTGTTGCGCTTTACTGGAGAGTACTTTTTATTAATTATCTTCGTGATAGAAATAAACACCAGCAAGACTGCTTGTGACGGAGGTCGCTGTTCGTCGTGGTTGCGTCAAGTAAGCTGTCACGAAAACGCTTGTTTCAGAGTTGGCGACGATGCTTGAGACCAAGAATGCTCTGCTGCTGCGCTACGTTGACGATTTTCTGTTCGTTTCTCACGAAAAAGGCGAAGCTCTTGCGTTTTTGAAGTATGTGGTTATCGAGAAAAATGCTTAGTCAACTTTGCACCGCCAACGCTTTTTACAACTTTCTGATAGAACTGTGAATGAAAGCATAGCGCAAAAGTTGGCACTACGCTGCACTTTTTAATTTCGGGTTTTACCGCAAAAATTGAAAACAATTTAAAATGTATTGAAACCGTTTTCCAAGCTTTTCATTTATTCAAGTTCAAGACAATTTAATATTTCACAAGACTGTAAACCTGGTAATGAAAGTTTTTAAAAAACCCTGAGCTGATAAGGTGATGACTGTACATGATTCCTGGGAACCGAATGCCAAGTGTTTCAAAATTTAGAAGTACTGCTTTGGGCGGAGACAGAACTACAAAAGATTATTGGAAATGCCGAATGGTGCCATGCAAAAGTTAAAACCTGGTAGAAAGCAAAAAATACTGTCGAGAAATAACTTAGAAAGTGCTCTTATTTAATACTACGACTCAACATATTGCCTACATTTATATAACTAGCAGTAGTGGCTGATTTTAGTAAAAGTAATTTTTTGCTCTATGTTTTTTGTAGTTGTGACGTTTTGTGCACAATATAGCATATTTTCGTGAAAAAAACAAACTGTATAATTGGCCAAATATGCAGTAGATTATGAAACGGCGGATGTTTTTGCTTCATCGCTATTTTTCGCGATATCCCCACCCGGTGAATCTTATCCGATCCAACATACAAAACGGCATTTTTGGCGACAATAAGTTAATTCTTTCCTACGATTTTTCAAGTCTCCAGGTGCGGAGCGATTCGGCTACGAATTCATTCAAAAAACGCCAGCTGTGATAAGCTGGTCGCAGGATTGTCAAACTTTCGTGTCATTGTGTTGTAAATATGGGGAATGTTTGTTGGCGAATTGTCACCAGTCTGCTCCGTGACGTTTGCGTGTGTTGCTAGTACCAACCAGCGCACCAATAGAAACCCTGTATTGATTCTTAGCAGTTTTTTACTGGTCAAAGAAAGTCGGTCGTCAGAAAGTTCAAAATGCTGTTATTTTCATTCTGAACAGGAGAATGCACGAAGGATTTCCAGACTACGGTTGTTACATCAACCCCAGCAAATCACTTGCCAACTTCCACTTCGACGGGCAAAACATTAACCAAGGTATGATAAGCAAAAAATCTGCTGAGAAAGGTGTCTTGACTTGGTGTTGACGAGAACATTTTGCTGCACGCGGTGGTTATTTGTTCCACAGAAACGGAAGAGACGATATTGTAAGTGCTTTTGCATTGTTTCACAAAGCAAGGATAATATGCTTTAACAGTGAGTTCTGAAAAAAGCTTTGAATTGTCAAATTTGCGCTAAATACGATTATACGAACAAATTTTCAAAAACTGTGGCAAGGTTTGAAAAAGCGCCATCTCGTATTTGAGAAGCACATACAACATTGGTCATCCAAATGAAATCGACAGCGGTGGCCGTCAACGTTATTAGAATTTCTGCAAGTGCCTTGGGTATTTTACGAGTCAGTTTTACCTGATGATACGTAAGAAAGCAATGCTTTCCAGGAGTCTCTCCACAGACAGCACCACGTGTGAATGATTTTGATGCAGCCAAATGTGGACTGCCAAGCTGTAAAAAAAACTCGTGCGTGCAGGCTCTTCTTGCGTATCTGGTTGTAATGGTCGCAAGTTTACCGATACCAGCACAGGGCGAAAGCAGAACAACAAAACACGAGTGGCGTGTGCAATAAAGATTTTCGACTGAACAACCGGCATTCTGCGCTTACAAAACAATGGTCTCTTTATTACATGTCTTCACATCCTGCGCCGACAAACTGGCGTGCGGAATGGCTGCAAGCTGAAGGAAAGAGTGCGCTCCAACTCACAAAGCAGTTCCAATGAAACCGCGCTCCTGCGCTAACGTTTCCGTAAAAACACTGTCACAGCAGCCTGCTGTGGAATAATGATTTCTTTTAATGTGTTTCCAGGCAATCTCGTGAGTGTCCTCCCCCAGGGACTTCCTTTCCCCTGGTTCGGCTTGCTTTTTCCAACAACAGTCACGCATCGAAATGCGCGCGTGAAAAGAGGCGAGTGATTGCACGTAACAAACTGCTTTTTTGAAAACAAAGATCTTTGAAATCAGCATCAGAGTTACTTAAAGCTTTTAACGGACTTGCCAGCAACACGTCAATACATCGTTTTAACTGTTGTCAAAACTCAATCCTTTTGCCTGACGCTTTATCCCGGGAAGGTCTTCAAAAATCTGATTGTCCATATGAGATGGTAGAATGGAGCGTTGGCGAATAGTTGGACTAATGATGTTTTGTCTTCGAGACAGGATCGAGTTTCGGAGGCGTGGCGCTCGATTTGCGCAAGTACCAGACGATCGGCAACATCCGGGACTGCATGACGGTCAGTAGGACGGCGACCATTCGCTTCTCCATGAAGAAACTGCATCGCAATGTGAAGCTGCGCACTACCATGATATGTTTTGATCCGAAGGTCAGATTTCATTATCTCATAATTTGGGGAATTGCTTTCGCTTCAAGGATTAGTCGTGTGGCTTAAAACCGATGTCCCGAGGCATACAACAGCATGCCCACAGCCAGGTGTTAAGGTTTGGGTGTGTAAAATACATTTATCGGGGGCAAGATTTTTGCTTTATTATGTTTGAAGCAAACTGTACAAAAATTTTCTGGGCACAACGAAATGTGGGGGGGGCACAAAAAATGTGTGGCATAGACCCCGTATGGCGTATTTCCGTTTTAACGTTGTGTTGTTAATTGACAGCCTATAGTCTTTGACTCCGTGATTAAAAGATTAGCTTTGCAATCAAGTGTCTTCAATTCGCCGATTGCGACCAATCTTGTCTTCCCAGATCAACTCAAAGTACCGCGTCCTGAGGAACCTTTTCGAACTGGCGCTGCTGACCGCGCTGCAGTGGTTGGGACACGACCTGCATCGGCATCCCTGCAACCGCCTCAGCGAGAAACCTGCTGTTGCTCTGATGAGCATCGAGAAGCTGGCGACCGACTGCGTGCTGCCGACAATTCGGCGAAAGTTGCCAGGTTTCTCAATAGATGGTTAGATAACAGTTTGCGTTCGTGCAAAATTGGTTTTAAGCCAACTGCAACTATAGAAGACCCCGGGAATTTTCTGCTGTCAAAACGAGAAGTTTAAGTGGAACACGAGCTCTTTTCTTCTGCCTCACGACTTCTCTGATATTAAAAAGACTCCTCATCAGGCGTGATTCACAAACCTATTTCCAAACGTTCCAACGCTAGTTAAGCGAAATTATTAGAAACAACACTATGCTTAATCTTGTTTCTCCCATGTCGTGAACCTATTGGTACATTAATATGCATCTAGTCAAGTTTTTCAAAGAGCATGCCATATTTTCTTGCTTGAATATGGCTGCCGGTGGAGGCCATTTCGTGTTTGAAATCAAATCAAGTAGCGTGGTGGGAGCTGCCGATAGTGGCGTTTTTTTCTGCTGGTCTTTTAAAAATAAATAAAGTATTCGTTTCTCACTTATGTCAAAAATCGCACTGCGCTTTCTTCGCAGGGCAGAACTTGCTCACTCGCAATTTGGTGTCGTGGATTTTCTGCAAAGCCTTTCTGATAAAACTCACCCGGCACAGCGCAGTTTACAAGCGACTAGTCCAGATGTTGAACGCAGGTATGCCGCATGCAGTGTGCGGGTGTTGCTGCATCAGTTCCTCTTACTTGTGCATTTCTCACAAAAATTCGAAACAAACGCACACGCTTGCATAACAGATTGATTTTTACTTCCCTCCGAAATAATGTAGCGCATCCGCACCACGATTGCAACACTCGCTGACGTATTGTTGCAGTTCCTTTTTTTTTCTGCGCATACCAACATTTATGTTGTTCCGCTGTGTCATTTTTAAGCGTTTTTTTGTGTTCCTGTGTGCTGCTGCTAAACCTACAGCTCCGGGCCCCGAGGTATCGTTCTGTCGCTTTGACGATATTTAGTGGCGCGAACCGGCATCGTTCAAATGTGCGACGTACAGGATATTAGATCTGTGCCACTGAAGCACAAAATTCCGCGGTTTTGCAGCTCTGTGCCAACTGACCCCGAAGTGGATGACGTCACCATCCCTGGTGCGCCGCAAGCGGCTACTTCTCCGCGTCACGTCGACTTTTCCGGAGCATTTGAAGCGTGTCACCGTGAACTGATTTGATTGGCTGCTGCCTCAGTGTTTGCTTGTCAGTGAAACATGAATTGGAGATATTCGTCGAAACAACTAATCTCTTGAACTTTATCGAGTTGGGATAAAACCAGGTTTTTTAAGGCGTTTTAGGGACCCGAATCAGAGAAAATCGAGTCCCTAACATTTTCCAAAAAAAACCGTGGATAACACTATCTTGATTTTATACTGCTTAAAAGTACAGGATAACATTTCTTCTCAGACGAAAATGCCCAGCGTCAAGGCTTCCAATTACCTCTGCAAAGCAATTTATTTCCCGTATTCCTGAGCAATTTCAAATGTGACTTTAATAGATTTTTGAAGTCTCCTACACTGTTGCAACTGCCATTGCATCCTGACAGTCCCGCAAATGACAAGAATAGTAACTCAGTACTAACTGGAAGACAAAAAAGTGACTTTTGTACGAGTATAGTTTAATGCGTTCAAAACGAAACGATGTTATATATCGCAATCTTTTCTATATATGGTTATCTTTTTTACATTTAGAATACACGCGATTGATCCGTATCGGCTCACACGAATGACAGACGCCCAGCGACTGAAAGATTTAACACTAGAACATAGTGGAGAGAGAGAGAGAGTTTATTGGCACAAACATTAAACACCAAATTAAGGCGCTGGGACACCGAAAAAAACCTGCAAAACAGGTTGTCTCGTCGGGCGCCCCTCGAAAGTTTCATAAATTTCTATCGTGGTTGAAAGTTGATGGCCCAATTAGTGCGAATTTAAGAAGGTTGTAGTTTTGAAGAGGTTGCAGTATGCTGGATGATCAACAGTTGCGCGGGAGTGCTGGGTCGCAGCCGGTATCTATCGTTGTTTGCTCAGTTCCGCAAGGAGCTGAGCGTGGCAGAGAAAGTGTAAACCCTGCTAAAATGAAACTCTGCCCGGGTGGAGTTGCCAAATAACCATGATAATAGTTTTCGGAGATGCATCTATTTTCAACCTGAATGGGAAAATCGGCAAATGTTCTTCTGCAACTGAAGAGGTAGAGACTCGCCAAAGAAATAAACGTGAAGATAGAGCTTGTTTGCGGTGCGTCAGTGCCAAATAATAGGTTGTCCTGACGAAGAAAAGCTTTCAACAGGAAGATATGTTTGGTGAACGGGACAATTGCGAGAAACCTGAACGCGCGATGTAAGAAAATGATACAACATGAAGGTACTATGTTTTTTTCCCACGAATCTTGTTGGAACATTAAAAACAATCGACTTCGAAGACCTTTTCATAGTGTTCGATGTAAGTGGCTTACGTTAAACCAGTGGCTCAAAAAGAATGACATCTTAAGGCACGCCCCGACCTAAAGCAACACGATAACAATCTTGCACACTCGAGTAAAATTTACATTGCTTATAGGACGTTGCTGAGTCAGGTTTCCGTCCTAAGATAAAAATATCAGCAGAAGAACAAGTTCATAGCAACTCAAAGCAACAATGTATGATAAAGATGAACGACCGAACTACTGAGCTGAATCATACAAATGGAATTTAAACTAATTTCGAAACGTAGGCGGCTACAATCGCGAGACTGAGTTTGTAGACAAATCAAAACCGGTTAATGCAGAATGTAGGTGCTTGCTGAATTGCGGATCCCGTCAATTATTTCCGAGTAACTACAAAACGTCTGCCGCAGTACAAATAGGTCCCACTAGTTCAGCGGTGCACAACCTACGGCCGCATGTGCCCTTCGATAAAAATTTATGCGGCCATGCACATGATTACGTAATTTAAAATATAGAAGTTATGGTGGTTAAAAAACTCTTTGTCTGCTTTATGAGTATGCAGCACTTAGTAGAAAGAAGGCCAAACAAACGTGTGGAAGCATGGTAGGCTTGGTGTGTGAAAGCAGAACAGAAGCAATGCAAAATATAAAATATCTTGAACTCACTGGCGACCGAATTTCATACGAGTAAACGTAATGCGGCCGGCAATAGCGAAAAGGTTGTGCATCCCTGCATTAGTTGAACCGTTTAGATCAGGAGTTCAACCTTTTTCCTCCCGTTTACCCCTTGCCAGCTTCCTACCATAAAATTTACCCCGTTTTTTGTTTACTCATTAACGCTGTACAAAACTGTACAATATCGTCATTAAATTTACCCCCAGGATAGGTAAAATTTACCCCCAGTTGAGAACCCCTGGTTTAGATTCACCTACAACGAAGACAAATCGGTGATTGGAAGCGGAAGTATGAGCAATATTTTAAATCACTCGATATGTGTTCTTTAACTTTTCCAGGGAAACAAGATTTTCTTTATCCGTTAACACATCAACCGCGGTGGAGCAAAGCATGCAGGAATTAAGGACCAGTGCTCTCACGAATCCGCCTGACTTATAGGATTTGCTTATGCGGCGAAAACTACATACAGTACAGTCAGTACATGTGCTGAATTTGTGATAGGCCACATAGTCCGATCGGGGATCGGCAAGCGATTACTTGTATGTGGGTCCAGGACCGGTAATTGTGTTCTGCAAGAACAGGAGACAAACATCGCTCTGGCTGGTTGAAGATACATCACAATGTTCACGAGTTTAAGGGCGCCCTTGGGCGATATGTTTTCGAAATAATCGTTGGGAGTTTGACGAACTAACCAAGTAGGAATAGTTTTATCATTCTGCTCCTTATAAGTAATCGTTACACGTCTGGTACGCGGGACGTGACATTTCGCCCCAGAAAGGTTTTGGCGAACTGTAAACGTCACAAATGACACTAGCAATCAGGAAATTTTATGCGGATAACAAGCAGCAAAATGAAAGTTTAATGAAGAACATACTCAGCATAAGCATTCGGTCTGGCAGAAGCACACGCCGACAAGACCGCTTCGATCGCGTTAAGTGCGCGAACAAGGTTTGGCTTTAGCTTGGATCGCTAAGTACGCAAACGCAGAGGACGCTTAGAAGTACAGAGCGATTATAACGTAGTCAAAACATCGGCTCCAGCAGAGAATGCAGCGTCGCAGTTGGAAAACGAGCAAAGTCACCCACTGAACACACCTTCTCGACTCGAACATAACCAACACCACACCACGTCCGTGTCAAACTGCACTACTAGTTGACAAAATTCCCAACTCAAATTGAATAACTTGGTTCCTTGGCGTTCGCAATGCCTGGACAGACTTCACGCATGGGCTCGCTTGTATTTTGCTCGACGGCGAGCTTGCGACATGGAAAAATACAGCTGAAGGTTCCGAACTTGCGTGTTTTTTCCACGCGAAACGTGCTGCAATCAAACGTCATTAGGCTGAAGAGATATACCATGCCAAACATCGGCAGTGCTCGTAACATTTATCACGCAGCCAAAACTTGAACTTGATTTTTTGGGCTTATAACAAACGAAATCTCAATAGCATTGTGACCTGGTATATTTTCAGTGTTAAAGACGTTTGTTTCTATAATTTCCAGCAACTACCAGCTCAAGAAGCACGTTCTTTCTCTTCGTTAAAGCCTCCAGCGTTTGATTTAGAGATTAATTTAGCGAGCTTGCTGTTTGCCCAGCATGCCATAAGGTGGATATTCACACGATCTTAAACTGACGGTTGCACATTATACGTTCATCGTTCACTAAACAGTGGCAGCAAGAAGTTCACTTGGCAAACAACACATTCAAATTATAATGCCCCTGGAAAACACCTACAAAACTTAGGCTGACTCGACATGATAACATTCACAGCACATGGACGCTTACAGGCGGGGCAGGAAGTACTTCCAACGTCATTCGCAACGCTGGGTCTCTCCAAACTGGGCTGCGTCAGCAAAGTTTAAAATACCACACCAGATTAAATCACACGGCGCAAAACTCGAGTGTTTGCAAATCAAGTTACCCAAAAAGCCTAGCGGCTGTTTTGACGCCACTTTTCAAGTGGAAGTTTCAATTATAAAAATCGATCTTCTCTCTCACATGCAAGACTACTTGTTTCACCATTTTCGGAAGATGGATTCGTTCGGTGAAATGCCAACATGCCTCATTTCCAGTCAAGTAACATTTATCACGCAGCTGAAGTTCACCTGCGTCACTGCCGTTAAGAGTTGTAAGCGCAAGCTGTGTCGCTATCGCGAAGTGCATTTGTTAAAAATCGTCAAATAGATCAGGACTGCAACGCGGTGCTTTCAGTAGACATCGGCAAGACCGGCTGACTTTCTTGCTTTCTGAATGACAGCGCGCAGCATGAACTGCTGACGAGACATTGCACGGACATGTTTCAGGAACGTGTCGACGTCGACCACGCCCTTGTGAAGAGCTTCCCCTAAATAATATATGGTGTCCTCGAGCGCTTGCTCCTCCGCAAAAGACGACACGATTTGTCTGTAAACAGGAGTGGTTGCCATGACAACATCGTCAACGTCAAGGTCGTCTTGTTTCTTTTGCAGTTTATCAAGCTCCTTTTCAAACTCCTCATTTTTTTGCTCGAGCATTATTATATTCGAGTCGGCATCCGCTACTTCCTTTTCTAAACGATCGACAATGGAGTCAATCTTCACCGTACCTGCTTTTAAATCATTTTCCGTCTTCTTCAGCGCCTGAATTTCTGACTGGGCCTGAGCCACAGTGTCTTTGAAGCGACGCTTCAGTTTGTCATTTACTGCAGTCATAAGAGAGGCTTTTATCATGTTTTCATCGATCGTCGACTCTTTTTGGACCTGTGCATTGACTTGAGATGGCTGCGGTGGATAAGCACTCGCAGGTGCCACGCTTCTGGTGTCAGGTGGGACTGGTGGGTATCCTCCATAGGGTGGGTACCCTGCACGCATCGGGGTAGGATACGGGGGCCTTTGAGGATTCACTGTTGGATATGGTGTCTGTGACGGGAAGGCAGGTTGGTAGGTAGTAGTGGGAGGTCCTTGAGCGGGGTATGTGGGGTACGGTGCACCATGCTGTGTAGAGTATGGTGTATGAGGTTGAGGAGGCGGTCGAACAGGTGCTGGCTTTGAATAAACAGGAGGCTCTTCACCAAACACGTGGCACATCACTTGCACACATCCGACGAGGTTGTGACTCCCCTGTCTCCAGTCTGTCAAGTAGGGCAGGTAAACCCGACCGTTAGCATCCACATGCCTACCTTGACGAACTTGCATGGTATTTGTGGGCTTAACATAGCAGAAAGGTGAAACCTGAGGATGGGCTTCTTGCAGCCATATTGCAACTGGGATGTTATAAGTTGTTCCCCTATACAAGACTGGAATTGTTCCTTTCAAACAAAGCAACATTTTGTTAGTACCGTCATTGAAAGTAAATTTTTCCATGCTAGGTGACAGGTCCTTGTAATGAGTTATAACATTCATTGCATCCATCCTCGCAGCATCTGCTTGTACGTATTTTCCACGCAAATTAGTTCGAAGAAAACTGTCCCATTTGTGAGCCATACTATCAAGAAGTCAAGCTACAACAATGTTCAAAATACTTTAACCTACAATGGTATGCAACCTGCAAAAGACACATTATATAAACTTAGAATTGATTGAAGCATTGGATGTGCAGCCATATTTGATAATTCGTATCTTGATGCACATAAAATAGTTTGAGGTTTTTTGCTGACTTGCTAAAACTGCAGCAGGTTATGTGTTTAGTTTTTCACTGATTTTGTTCATGCATTTTTTCAAGCTCTGTGGAGTTGTTCAGAGTAAAGTGCAATTAAAATTAGGTTAAATATTGAAGCAAATTATAACTACACAAAAACAAAAAATCTCATTACAATAATACTGCAGTTACATGAAAATGTACAATTGATTACATACAGCTTAAGAAATTATTGATCCAACTCTACCACATAATGAACATGCGGCATGTCTGGCAGACACTTGTTTCTGCTTACAGAAAACTGCAATCTTACCATGATCCTTGTACAGTTTTGTCATTTTCACAAGTTAAAAGATATGCAAGACCACTGTGAAAGCATTCATCAAATATAGTCAGTTGGGGCAAAAAAAGTCAAAATGCATGAAGTTTGATATGGATCATGCTCTGTGCATTGAATAAAAAGTTTTGTTTCCTAGTGAGGCTGGTGGGCAATGTACCTTTCAGAAAATTTTGGCTTACCTCTGCACATTAAAAAGAATATATACAAAATAGTCCTGCTTTTTTGACCCTAAAAAGAGGCAAAAAAAGCATGCATGCGGAAAAAGGGCAACTTCACTGAATCATATTTTGTAGTATATTGCCACAACTACAACAACATTATTCATATGCAAATAGTCTAGTAACAATGTTAGACATTGTTTACACCATATTTCTCGAGAAATGGACAATTTTCTTGCACTTTATTCTCTTCTTTGAATACAAAATTTGATAACCCACGCCTACCACTTTTCAGTTTGGCCAATGCTGGCCCCCAAAAACAGTTGGCAGTATCAACAATCTTTGCATCTTCAGTAGTAGGCCAATCCCAGCATGTTTATCTATCCCACTCTTATTCTGCAAAAATGTAAATTCTGCTTTCTCTGCTTGCTTGTCCACGTCGTCTTAAAAATACATTCTCAACTTTATGGCAGTAATATGTCCGTGGATAATTCCAGTGCACCGCAAAGTATTTTCCAATGTCTGGGTTTGAAAGGGTGACTTTTTCTTAGTTCCCTTCATCCTTGGGAATTCCTTTGTCACTATCCTCAAAGTCTACATCATCATCTGACTCATCATGCAGTGAAATCTCTTCACCTTCATTAGTGTCTGAAACAAGTTGCTTTTTTAGTTTTCTGGCTTCATTGTGTTTTCTTTCTTGAACACCTCTACTTGTCCCTCAAACCTTTTATTTATCAGGATACTTCCATTCATTTTAACTCGTATTCACTTCATTGGTAACTCATGGTTAGCAACAGTAGTCGTACCCTAGATTTAATGACACTCTCAATTGATACATTTTCATCCTTTGACATAAAAGAGATATGATATTTCATTCCTTCTGGAGCTCTGTTTTGCAATAGCTTGAAGAACTACTTTGTGGACAGCTGTGCACCTCTGCTCAGCTGTGTCTTCTCCAGAGAGTGATAGAGCATATGTGCTTACAAGTTGTATCACATGGTTGACACTGATGAGCACATGTGAATGGTTGGGAATCATATGGAGAGTCTCCTGAACAGCCTGTTGCTTCTGGAACATCGACAGCAAAGTTTAGTATGGGGTTCCATAAGCTCACACAGTGATCCTTTTTTATTTCCAGGAAGTTGGAGTTTGAATTTGTCTGAACGTGACAGCTTGTACTTGGTTTTGTCAACAGGAAAAGCACCAGCACTTCTAAACCCATAAATTATGTTTTGTGCATTTAAACCATGCCTCCATACACTGCACAGCACATTCACAAACTACGTTTTTTGTAGTGGTTGTCATCCTCCAACTCCTTGGATGTGTTGAAGTAATGCTTTTCCATAGTAGTACTTCAGTGGAACAAAACATTTTACATTGTGAGACTGCAACAAATCTGCGCAGTGTGCAAGAAGCTTTATGGTGGATAAATTTTCCTTTTTTCCATTCTATCCAATTCAATTGTTTCAATACAAGTGGAAGTGTGCATGTTTATGGTTAATACTGGTCTAGAGGTTTTCAAAAATCTTCTACAGTTACTATACTTGCAATGAGGAATTGAATTTTTGCTTTAAAATATCCACAATTCTTCATGAAGCAAAAAAACAATTGATTTTTTTGCCCCCATGGCCATGCAAAATTCATGGTAAGAAATCGACTTTGGGGAACAAAAAGTATTCATCATAACAGCTTTTTTTCATTGGCATACTGTCAATGGTTAGGAGACACACTGTCTAACAAGAAATTGGAGTAAAAAATTAGTGTGCAACCGCATCACACAAAAGTTCACAAACCCACTAAAAGTTTTTTTGGCCTATTTTTGCATTTTATTGGTAAAACTAAGCTACTACACAAATAAATGCATCATTAAAACAAGCAATACACACAGAGGCTTTTTAGATACTTGCACTGCATCAATCCAAAAAAATGCATGCAGTGCAGCCAGTTAAGGTTGTACGGGAGTGTCCTTTTTTACCGCAACTACCCCCTTGATTTTTTTGCCCCAACTCACTCTACTGTACAAAGTGTACATTGAAGACTTGATTGCAAGTATAATTCCATGTATTCCGTGAAATAAAACGCCAACTACTAACTACTGTACCATCTAACTTCCACAAAGCCAATTCCTATACTATCTCTTATGATTCTTTTAATTTATGGAGCTGCCACACATAGATTTGAATTTTGGGAAACTATGCACAAGGTGGGAGCAACGTAAATCCATATTTTTAAATGGTGGGTGCTGTAGAAAGATTTGTTTCAAATACTCATGACACAGTTACTCTGATCAGACATTGGAAACATTACCAAGCTACATCAACACATGCTGCTGCACCTAAAGTTTTAAGTTTAAATGTATTAAAGTTAACATGCAAGTCAAGGTGAAGGAGTTCATAATTAATTGCTTTCAATTAACATAACAGTGAAAAATTTGTCAGTATATATTGAAATATATCCTTAAATATAAAATCAAACATCATGCACATAGAACAGCAGTTCCCAAAGTATGGGTCACGAACCAAACATGAGTCCCAAAGGGTCAAAAAATGGGTCGCGCCAAGGTGATTGAAATCTGTCAAAACGAACTTTTTTCTTTTCATTTTTCAAGTTTTTTCAATTCCGTTATAGACTTAATTATTACATCATATGCATTTATTTTGGCTTCATCTAATTAAACTGGATTATTGCATCATGAGTGGTTTTCTGAGAGTTTTGATGGCAGCACAGCTATTAGCTGTAACACAAACTAGCCAACTAGCTGCTAAGTTAAGATTCGTTGATTATGGAAGTATTTTGGAGCTCAACAGTTCAGTAAATAGGTCAGTGGAGTGTCATGGTTTATAGTATGAAAGTTTAGCTATATAGTAGTTAATAGAGTAGTTGGAACATTTTCACTTCCTAAGCATGTAAAATACATTTTTTTGATGTTTTATGCTTGGGTCATGAGATGTTCATTAAACTCAGATTTGGATCGCGCATAAAAAAGTTTGGGAACCGCTAACATACAACATAATTTAAACCAACATAATCACCAATATTTAAAATGTAAAATTCCACACATTTGATGTGCCAACCAAAAAGAAAGCCAGTTGAAACTTCTATTAGACAGCTGTATACACTGAAAACCTGAAGCAAAAATCAATGTGAATTAAGATCTATGCCGATATCAAACCAAATGAAATCTCTGGATCATGCAACTCTTGGTTTTGTGTTCAATGGAATTTGGTTTACATATTCAGTACATATTCATATTCAGTGGTGACAAATTTTTAAAAATGAAACAAGTTAGCAAACCACAATACTTACTCATTTTATAATGGTATTTTGCTGATCATGGAACTAATATATCCAACTTAATGTTAGTTTATTTTTTGAAATTTAACAGCAAAACTTTTTCTGATTCTTTCACATACCTGAGAACGTATTAGATGTTTTGAAGAATTTTTATGGAAGGGTTTGAGCATACTTGAAAACTTTATTATTAACCTTGTTTTTTATTGGATATACAGGGCGGTGCAAAAAGTTGTATCCATTTTCAATAAAGTATTACAGTGCAGTGAAAGGAATACCTTGCAACTTTTATTCATAATCCTGTCTAATAGACATGTAACATCACTGTGGCATAGGTTTTTCCTAATGTACCACCATTTTGCGAGCACAGCTCAATAGTTTATAATGTGTTTGATCCAAGCTCATTGGTGCTAAATCACTGTAACTACTCACATATTAAAGTCTCATGACCCTGTGAAACATCTCATAGGGAATTCTCCTGATCTTTGCTACATTGTTATCCTTTGAAGCATTAGTTTGAGGCATATTAGCAAAGAACAGGGGTGCACAACCTGCAGCCTTCAATAAAATTAATGCGGCTGTGAATATATATTTGAAACTATAAGTTATGGCAGCAGTGCATCACTAAAAACTGTTTGCTCTTTGAGGATACTTCGTGGAAAAACAACCATACAGATGTGTGGTAGCAGGTGAGGCAGTAAGCTGAGTGTGCAAAAGCAGAACAGAAGCAACACAAAAAAATATCTTGAACTCACTTGCAGCTGCAATTCATAAAAATAAACATAATGCAGCTGGCACAGAGAAAGGGTTGTGCACCCCTGGCATAGACCATGTTTATTAGGTATTCCCACAGAACATAAATCCAAAAGGGATAGGTCTGGAAAATGTGCAGCCCAATGGTGGTCCGTATGGCATGAGATGAGCTTGTCTCTAGAGAAGAGGGAAGCATTGGAGCCATGCAGTGTAGAACATTGTGCTGATTCATCATAGTATCCATGTCCACCCCCCATATCTGCCTTAGTGTTGGGATGACTTTTTTCTCATTATCTCAATGTATTGCTCTAGTGTTCAGTTATCAGATACCCAACAGCATCCCAAACCAGTACAGCCTGATAATGCCATTACAGCCCAATGCACACTAAACAGTCATTTTCTTCACCCTATGAGACTGAGCCTTGGTACAAAAGTGCATATTCTCCTTGTGGTAATTTTTCTTGTCACTGAAAAAAATGAATTCCAAGAAATCAGGATAGTCTTCGATTCGCCAACTGATGGATTGCTTGAAGGCATGTCTCTCAGTCTTATCTGCATCAGTTGTAAAATTTGTATCTTCTGCAGAAACAGGTGAACATCCTGGTGCTATTTCGCACATAACCGAACTCCTTGAAAGATCTGTCTCCTGAGAAAAACATCTTGTGGATATCTTTGAAGACTACTCCAAACCTTGTTTCAAAGTCGCGATGTGATTTTTTGCCTCAGCTAACCATGGCCAGCCACTGCAATCATTTAGTGTTATACACTGTACACTTTCCATCCCCCTGAATTTTTCCACTATCTTGGTCTGCTCCAGCATGGAATACCTGGCTGCTTGATTAATTAAATCTAGGAAATATAACTTTGGAGCTCTAATTACGATTTATCTCAAAATCAGAAGCCTGGGTTATTTTAATATCAACTGATAGCAATAATAAACTGGATGCAACTTTTTGGACCCACCTGTATATTAGCAAATAAAAATAGAATTTTTTTCATACTTTCATTTTCACACCCACTTTGCCTCTCAGGAGATTACACAGGCAGCAGCTTCCAGAGTCATGATACCTCTCAGTTCTTATCAACCTTTGATATTGGTTCCACACCAACACAGAAATAATCCAGTCTGAAGATGTAATCACACTACCTAGTCCTTGGTCAACCCTTAGACAGCTTTCCCACAGGTGTGGCTGGTGGGACTCACCTTGCTAATCTTTGCTGGGGTATTTTTGTCATGTGGCCGAATCATTGTAGCTAGATCTTTTTACTTGGAGAAGTGGCTCAACATTCCGTGTTTCATAAAGTTCACAACTGCATACTTCGTCACAAAACATCACACTGTGCACTCATTGCAAAAAGCTGATTTCTGCCACTTATGCTTAATGCTCACTCTTTCAGTCATTACACAAGATTCATGACCATAAGTGAGAATCAGAACAAACATTGATTTAAAAACCGACAGCTTCATGGATTGTGGTGGTTGAAAGCTCTCATTTTGTAATTGCAGAGTGATAAACATGGCTTGAGAAAATGTAAATTTCCTAGGAAGCTTGTTGAAAATTCCCATGGGCTGCAAGTTTAAGACGATCGCCCCTTTGTCATGTCGCAAAAGAAATTTGTTTTCTTGAAAATGTTGCACTCAAGAGGACTTAACTATCATTGCGTCCACATGGATCAACTTCGACTGATTCAGCCTACTACCATCGATTCACATTCAACGTGCAAACTGTTGCATCGCTGCAGTGTACCATGCTACTGCTCGGCATACCAAAACGAGACACTGAAAGAGTACGAAACCGATAGAAGCGGCAAATTCTCATGCCTAATCCTTGCTTAACGTGCTTCTAAAATTTGTATTTCATGGGCACTATTCAATTTACAACGAACTTTTTTACTACATTAGAGTGTTACATAATTTATTTAAGTAATATGGACTGGTTACATGAAGCTTCGCCATATCATAGCTTGTAGACCACTGAGAGACTTCTACACACCAAAGTAAAGATATCCTATCCTATGGATAGTAAATTTTCATAATCTCTAACGCATGTGTTACGACAAGACTGTATGTAACTTGCACAGCAGGGTCGAGCAATTCCTACTCTCAAGTCACATATTCAGAAAATGCCTCCAGCTCTTGCACAGTTTAAGCCAGTGGTTCTCAACCTTTTCGCTGAAGGCAGCCAAATGTAGATCTACGATTTTTGAGAGTTGCATTAAATACATTTTAACGCAAATCAATTCACACGTTTTGTTTTACTGCAGAACAAAGTCTGTTACACAAAATATTAAAGTTTTACTCATAGGTGTAGCCAGGGAGGCCTATGGAGCAATTCCCCCCTAATTTTTAGAACATATAGTCGTTTTGTGCTTTGAGAGGCAGTATCCGAAAAAAATAGTGTTAATAGTTTCACCCACAATTTTTGGGCTGGTTACACTACTGTTTTATTGAAAGACTGCCAAGAACCACACAAAAGGTGCTTGAGAGCCACATGGGACTTTCAGAAAAGTGGTTTTAATTTGCTGGTGGTGCAGCATTTGAAGTGATTGTGGCATCGTGTTTAAACATTGATTGATGCGGCCAGTTCAGTGGTGGCGAAATTGGCTTAACCGATCTGATCTGTAGAACAATATTCAGACGGTATTAAAAGTTTCTATTGAGTCAGCGTTCTACGCATGAATGCATTTTTTTTAATGCAAGAGCGCTGTTACCAGAGTGAGCTTGTTGTGAGTGGACACCAGTTTGGGCACGAGTTGAACATTTTTGCTATAAACTTGATCGCATTAAAGCTTTTTTGCGTATTGTGTTACTTTCTGCAACAGAAAGTCTGCTGCATTGTGTTAAGCAAATATTGTAGCCCTAATTATTGGGATTTTTGTGCTGCCTACACTGAATTATGCTTATTGCTTCATCATATACAAAGCCAAAGATGCAAAAGTCAGCTTTGAGAATTAGTATCGACTGTCTGTGACTATGTTTGTAATAAATAACTGACCAATTTTCTGGAACAAACATAAAAAATCCTGTTTAAAAGTGCTAGTTTTGGTATCGGCATCCTCTAATGCAGTGATTTTCATCCGGTGTTCCGCGGAAAACTAGTGTTCCGTGAAAGATCGTCAGGTGTTCCGCAGGAAATTTGATAAGTTTGACTAGTGTTCCATCGAACACCGGTCAAAAATCACTAGTTTAACGCAATGAGCGTAAATATGTTTTCTTTCGTGAAAGTAATTAGTTTTAGGAGCAAACGAATAGGACTTTCTTGTTAATTTTAATAAATTAAAAGAGCCAAAACAGAACTAA
>Ga0210059_1005323_pt1 | contig 20724 bp, 14 predicted proteins | sample Ectturendosymbi2_FD_188042 | JGI IMG/M metagenome (GOLD analysis project Ga0210059, IMG submission 188042) | Ecteinascidia turbinata endosymbiont from Florida, USA - Sample 2 (SPAdes) (version 2) | ecosystem: Host-associated > Tunicates > Ascidians > Unclassified | place: Key West, Florida...
GCAGACTGTAGCGGCCCGTAGCGGCCCGGAGTGACGTCATCGCTGAAAAAATTGCTAGCGGACTGTTTCAAAACCGTAGCGGACGGCCCGAAGACTGGACTGTTAGCGGCCCGTGCCATCTCTAGTAGCAACACAAATCTTCCCTCCTCAAAATGCTTACATGGGCCTCCTAATGGTGATTTTTGAAAAAGAGATTGACGTGTTGCCACGTTCTGAGGCCGAATGGCCTTCACAACAAAATATCCTAATTTTTACGTCTTCTTATTTCACTATTTTTAGTTCCATTTGCTGACACAACTTCGGCAGAACCGTCGATAGAAAGTCTTTACTTGGCACGTCGTGTTTCTGCAGGGGGGCAAGGCATTCTGAAAACTTGCATTTAATTCACAACACAGCATTCAAAGTTGCCACTCTGTTGACAAGTTTCCCCGGGTCTAGTGTACAATGTACCCTCCCTAGCTTCCCGAGTGATGACGCCATTGATGACGTCATCGATTAAAGATGGTGGTGAGAGAAAACTACACACCAATTTGGTGATGACGTCATTGCTACGTCATGATGGCGTCATTACTACGTCAGGGCTGGAACTAGAGCAAAACACAGTTGGTCATACACATGGTGTTGGGGTGCATAGCAAGCTTGAAAACATCAACAAGAAGAGTCAAATCCGATGAAAATTTGCCCAGACAAAATAATATGAAAAGTTTTCTATATATGTAAACAAAAATGAGAAATATTGAAGACAACATACGCTACTCTTAATGCGAAAATTTTATATCTTACAACAAAAATCTGCACTATCTACCATCGGACAAATCTCTGCACTACGGTTTGTCGACGCAAATCCCGTAACAAGTCTCATTTGTTCAAAACATTTTATCAGCTCCAAGCAGCTGGTAAAACTTTCTCTTGCCTGAGTGGGAAGACAGGCTTCCTAGACAGCAAGAACGCCATCACCGACAACACCGGCTGTCCGGCTTAATTAGACTGATTTTAAGTAAGCCGGAAGCCCGTCGAAACTGAGAAAATTCACCCGGATACAGCCAACGGAGCCTGCGTGAAGACTGCCGTTGGCCATAAGCCGGATCGTAAACCATAACCGGATTCTGTGTGGAGCCGCATTATGGCTTCATTGAATTTTCTCGGTTTCGAATGGCTTACAGCTTACCTAACATTGGTTTCGGAGATTTAAAATTAGGCTTATGTAAAAGTTGAAAATTTACGCTAAATTCAAACAATTGTCAGATACCTGATTATTTCATGAAGCTTGAATTACTTAACTAGTGTTTCAACAGTTTACACTTTCTAACTTAAATTAAAACCTAAAGTATAACTTAAAAATGTATATTTGATTAACAGTCTGTATTTTGCCTCAATTCCACATGAGGCAAAAATTGTTCTGCAGTTATTTTGTCAATAGCTGTACACAATTGTTTGAATTGTTCACTAGTGGTGGTTGGGAGCCAAATTGTAGGAGTGGACTCTGGCCGGAGTCTTGATGAATTTCGAAAGTAGGAGAGGAGCTGGAATTAATTTTTTCACGAAAAGCCAGGGTCGTTTTTTGAACACTTGTTGAATAGACTAAAGCAGCGCTTCTCAACCGGTGGGCCACGAAGCTCCTTCAGGTGGGCCGCAAAATGTTCCGAGATAACTTAAATATTTTTTGAAAAAAGTTATTGGTTAATACAAACTGCATTTTTTTAGAAAAAGTCATGAATTACGAAAGCCAAAAATGTATTATTGTCGCATTCCATCCAAGCAATGCTCCCATTTTTAACCCTGGATTGCTATTGTGGGTTCCACAAAACCAAGGCAAATGCGGTTACCACGTGTTACATACGTAAGGACGCGTCGGAGCGCTTTCCACGCTTCAGTAGCTTCGTTTTTTGTGCGACTTGCTGATAGGTGCGCCTGCGGTCGCACTCGCTCTTTCAGATTTTGCAATGTAGAGGAAAGGTTGAGATTTCGGGTCACGCGTACCCGACGATATAGTGAGTGTGAGGATTATTTAATCGCCATAATTACGCCTAGTCATGAGTTCTGAAACAAATTTTTCGTGAAGTGGGCCAAAAATCAAAGTCTCGGCGAAAAGTGGGCCGCGACATCAAAAAGGTTGAGAAGCACTGGATTAAAACATTCAATTTGGAGTTTAAGCAGGAGTTGAGGTGCAAACCTTACAAATGTTTCGGAGTCGGAGCGGGGTATGAGTATATTCAGCGAAAGCAGGAGTGGAGGTGGAGTCAAAAATTTTAGACTCCGTACACCACTGGTGTTCACATGACAAGTTCAAAACACATGGCAAGTTTTGAATGCATGACCTACTTAGCTGAATGGGCAAGCTTTTGGTGGTATTTTGTGTACGTTGCGTAAGGTAGGCTACAAGCTAAACCATAACTCTAAACCTCCACATGTTGTGTCTCTCTGCATTTTGCTAGTCACGTGACCACTTCTATCATTTGTGTTCGATCAAACACAAAATAACCATAGCATATAGGCTATATTTTGCCTCACACTATTTTTTGATATGAGTTACTTGAAAAATTTCGGAGCTCATGCACGAGTCGAAATGTTTTAAAATTTTTCAGAGTTGTAACAGGAGTGTTTAAGTCGAATCACGAGCGGAGGCAGAGTCTGAAAAATGTGACTTCGCTCGTGTCTGGCTGGTGACAATTTACGACAGAGGTGAGCACGGATCCGGACTGCCGAAGCCACTCCGGCAGGACTCTGCGTTTTTCTTTCGGATCCAGAACCAGAGTGAAAAATCCGGTTGCAGAGTCACTTTTTATTTTCGACAGTAGCAATAGTCTGCATGGTCTTTATGGGTATAATTTCTTGAAATTGCTGAATTTTGGTTGCATCGATTAAGGTTAGGGTTTAGGGTTGAGCTTTGTGTTTAGGCTTAGGGTTTACGGTTAGGATTTACTTAGTAACATACAGGCATGTTGTTTGACAGTTCTGCTTAGTGTAAGGCAATATGCTAATTTTGTCTCATGAGGAGACAAAATATTGTTGCAGTTATTCTGCCTTTGGATGAACTTGATTGTTTGAGGTGGTCACATGACACATTCGGAAGGCATGACCTGCTTATTTGACCGCGATGTCTGCAAAAATGGCTCAGTTGGGGATGCATGGATGGATGTTGTCATGATTTCAGTGCTGGCAAGCTTTTGGCGGCTTCTTGTCGATATTGTGCAAACTGTAGGCTAAATTCTAACCACAAACCCTGTGCCCGTACACTACGCCCTAAACCAGTGGTTCCCAACCTGTGGCACCAGTAGCGCAGCCAATAATTTTTTCGGGAGGAGCCAGTCAATGATGTCATCAGCCACTGACGTCTTTCAGACAGTTGAAAAATGATATAAAACACCAGTAAAAATTTTAGCAAGTTTGTTTCAGGGGAGGCAATGTTCTCTTCGGCCTCATTCTGGCTGCGCCACTGTAAGGCACATGTACCCGAAGGGTACATTTGTCTATCTGAAGGGGTACAATTGTTGTTCAGCTGCAACAAATTCACTTTAAGACAAAAAAACGAGCCTGCCTTTATAGTTCTAAAAATCCAGAAGTTCTAATTCAGTGCCTTTTTTGTTATTTTACTCAGCCTTTTTATTATTAGAAATTTCAGGGGCACATGTTCAAGTGTCGAAATTCGGAAGGGTAGCCTACATGGTCAGAAAAAGTTTGGGAACCCCTGCCCTAAACCGTTGTATCAGCGTATTGTACTTACCACGTAACCACTGCAACCAATCGTGTCCGACTAAAGGCAAAATAGCCCCAGCATAGCTTTTTCCTAATGAGGCAAAAGAGACAAAGCCAGCATATATATATATCACATAACGTTTCTCTGTCGAAAGACAACTCTACCTGCTTGAAGCAAACAATTTCAATAAATATAATATTAGACTTCAATTAATATTTGAAGTCATATCTGAAATACTGTGACATCAAATGTTAATCGAAATCAAATATTATATTTAACCACCTCTCGTCTCACGCCTCAACATTGGATGAACCTACTGTTACACAAAACTTGTTTCGGTACTGCATAGCATTACTGTATAACACTATAGGCCTACAATACTATATGTATATTAACTTAGGTAAAACGTCGTTGGTAGCCTACGCCTAGGCTACATTACAGAATGTTGGCAATAACCATCAATCACACACAAGCCACGAGCAAACAACGAAACATGGTTTGGATAAGATGGCACATTAACCACAAATGGGCGCATTGTTCAGCTGTAGCCACTTTGCAAAACCACATGTATTACTAAAAGGTCGTGGGCAGGTAGACGAGTAGGCCTAGACGCTTGATTTTAAATGTCCAAATAGTAGATACTTTGCATACATTGTAACACATGATAGATGCAAAAACATACCTTTAAACATAGAAAAGCTCAATCATGCTGTGTAGCAAAGTGCATATTGAAGTAACTTCACAAAATTTTCCAAGAAAATTTGAAAACAATAATGAGTTTGAACTTTGCAAAGAAAATTAGAAAAAAATCGATCTCCTCCGCCGCTTCGCCAACAAACAGGCTTCTTAGACTCCGCCTCCGCAAATGAGCCTTCGCGGACTCCAAACTCCGCTTTTTGTCCACCTCTGCTAGCCACCCATTGTTTGTTGATGACGTATATTGATGACGACCAATGCGCGTTTGGTCCCAGCATAAGTTGTCTGAAACACAGTTTGGGTATATTGTGGCGGCCTGGAGATGGCGCCACATGAATGAAAGTAGTTACCGGTAGATGGCGCCATGAAAAACACGTCACTGGGACGGTCACCACAAGCGAATGATCAAAATGTACTTATCCCTACAGGCCCGTATCCACTGGGGGTTATTCCCCAAAATTTTTTTCTTCTTCCCCAAATTTTGTGGCAGAAAATACTGTTTGAAAAACATATAATAAAAACAAAGTTCTTGCCCCTTAAATGAGTATTTTCCCCTCAAACCATAAAACCTGGCTACGGACTTGATGGAAACCAGATGGCTAAACGCCGTTGAACGGTTGAAACCAAAATATAGGCTACTGAAGATGCCGCTGTGATGATACCGATAATATTGCGCCAAGGGATACAGAGACTAGTAATAGAAGTATAGAATTCAACGACGCAATGATTATGATCATGCTGTGTATAGAAATGCACCAAAGAGTTGGTGGGGGAAAAAGTTTGGGTGCGCAGTGCCCATGAATGTTCTCCGTCGCCACGGGCCCGAATGTGCTGCAGCGTTTGATTATAGGCCTATTCAAACTATAAACAGTGGCGTAACTAAAGGTTTGATCTAGGTCGGAAACTTAGCTGAAAGGGGCCCACGAGCCAACACTCAGAAAAGAACTTGAGAAATGATAGTGAACCTGATATGGATTGCTATAGTGAAACCATAAATCACTGGAAAATACTTCGTAAAACGCAAAAAAACAATCTACTGAGAACAATAACAATACTAAAACCGAAATACAGTAGAATTTACCTACAACGACTTTGACTATAACGTCAGTAAGTCTATCTATAACTACCCTTTTTCTCAGTTCCCTTGAAGTGACGTTATAGGGGTATCTACTGTATAAGCCAAATGGTGGCCGGTATTTTCTTTAATTTGCCAGGGGGTCAATTCGCCCCTCTAACCCCGTCAGTTACGCCGATGAGTATGAAGTAAAGCAAGCCAGAAATGTTCATCTACCTAAAATAAACGGTATAATCTCTCTCGTGCAAAAGAAGTCCAACTTCACGGCTAAAATGTTTGGTGCACAATCTCACAAACACAAGGCCGGCGCAACCTCTTCGTCCGGTACGGCCATGGCCGAACCTGTTTTCTGACTCAACAATACGTTTCAGTTTTGAGAAACGTGCAAACACAACTGCTGGTAGAAAACCCAAATTAACTGCTCTTTGCTGTAGCCTGCTCCAATTCATCGCCCACTGCAGTTGTATCTATCGTTCATGCATGCATGGGCGTCGGAAGAGGGGGAAGGGGGGCCTTGGACCCCTGGATTTTGAAAATATCAGCAAAAAAGGTTGTTTTCTTGGTTTCGAGAAGGAAAAAACAAATTTTACCACTTTTGGCTCCCCCTAGAAAAATTTTGGAAAAATCCCCTAGTGGCCTCCCCTGGAAATAATCTTCCGAAGCCCATGCATGCATGGATGTTGAATAATGGATCAAAAACAAGGTTGGAAATCTACAGAAGACAATTTTTCGAAGCTTGAACTCGACGTAGGCTAATGCTCCCACTTCTGGAACCACACTTTACTGTAGATGTTTGCAACGAGTTGGCTACTAATTTCACTATTCAGGATGACATAAAAATTTTGTCGAAACTGTCAGTCTCTGAGAGTGACAGTATTGTATTTTCCGGTGTCTGGAAAGTTTTGGGTCTACTTTTGTTTTATCTGCGACAAATGCCACATCAGAGAGGCCTGTTTTCAGCACCAAAGTGCCTAAAAACTTAATTTCGCACAATTACTACGTTTACATGTAAAGCCACGGTCCGCAAAAACGAGACAGCCTGTTCTGACGTCATTGTACCGTTCGGTTTACATCAGGGTTGCCAGTTTGGGTTTTTTGAGGCAAAATTTGCAATTTTTGGCCTTTTTTCAACTCCTTTGGCCTTTTTTTATTTTTGAGTAAAGGCCAAATGCAATTTGGCTTTTTTGGCCTTTTTAGGCCACTTAGATTTTTTATGTCGATTTGGCAGATTTAAAGATGATTTTGGCAGATTTCTGGGCACTGGCAGATTTCTAGACACTGTTTCTGGTCACAGAATGGCAAATTTTCATTGTAAACCTTGCACGAGAATTTATCATTTTTTGTTTTGCTGTTTCATGCTTATAAATTTGCAGTTTCAGGTTACTCTTCAGCAAAACCAAAAGTTTCGAGAAGTTCATTAATGGAGTGAGCTTCATTCTTTTTATGCGTAAAATGTGTAGCCTACATATTGCCTTTCAAAAGCGCATTTGGGTGTTTTGAAGGTGTTGTGTACTTATCTTGTATTTGACTTTTTTCGGTGCTATTTGGCTGTTTTTAAGGATTGATCTGGCCTTTTTTTCTTATGACTACCTGGCAACCCTGGTTTACATGTCTGGAAGTCAGTCACGTGTGGCAGACGCGTCGGTAAACATGTACTGTGCAGGCTAGTGAACAAAGGGTTGTATGGAGTTGGAAAGCATGTCCACCGATTACAGATTTCATGAATTTGGCAATTGCTGTCCATGCTTCTCATGAAGTTGGTGCTTCGTGAATTATGGATCATGCTGCACACTGTAAAATCCATCCATAGTAGACGTGCACTGACGTTTACAACGTGCGTTGATGTCACATGTGCAAAGTTAAAGGCACACAAATTTGACACAGGTTTCCGAAGCACAATGCTGAAAAACATTTTGGAGATTACCGCTTAATATTGCCTGTGTCTGCAAGTGCCTAGGAGAGAACTTTTGGTGACACATCAGTCAAAATCTTTAATTTACACTGATACTTAAACTAATAGCCTAATGTCACATGAATACAAAACATTTAGTATTTGTTACATTAAATATATCCTATGACATTTTTTCAAGGAGCTAGTGAAATAATTTTACATCTTTTACTATTATCTCGACCAATGCCAGAAAGTTGCCCTATTTTTGCAAGCCGGGTTTATGAAAATTAGTGCAACACACAAGGTTCTTACTTTCAAAACAACTATTCCTAACGCAGCCAAGCCACTCCAGCTGATCTGAAGCCTATTTAAACTATATATTTTTATTTAAACAGAGCCTCTTATCATATGCTGTGCACAGCTTTCAGCTTTTATTATGAATAAGCATGTTCTTAGTAATGTTTCATTTCTAAACAGTAAGGGACATGGGTGGCGGAACCTTTTTCAAAGTGGGGGGGCACAAGTGCACGTTGAAAAGAAATTAAAGCAAATTTTGTGGTTTGAATTGGCAACTGTGACGCCACACGCATTGAAATATGACGTCATTACATATGCACCATGTGAAGGTCTAAATTACACTATTTTAGACAAAACTAGACCACTACCAAAACGTATCGGTGAACCACCTGAAATTCAAATAGGCTGCTACAGGGGCGACCAAGGTCATCAGCGTCACTCGGGATAATCATACGATTTATTCTGACTGACTGAATAAAACCGATCGACGCTTGCGTCACTGAAATTCCCATTTGCATTCATTCTGGCTGGCATGATCGTTGCCCTGTGACGTTATGTTACGTAACAATGAACCAGAAATTCTCATGATAACTTCTCCATTGTCGAGTAACATACATCACAGAACAATGAACAATGATAACGCTACAGTGGCACTTCTATGGGGAGGCCTGGGTGGGCCATGGCCCCTCCCAGATTTTTGGCTGGCTCCCTCCTTGGCCACCCCAGGTTTTTGCTTAATTTCACGTTCAAGTTCGTTTGATTGACATATACAGCAGATAACTTTCACCCAGCAAAATTTTAAACGATTTGAAGACTTTCTGGCTACGGTTCTGACGATATTCACAAGCCTATGTTGGGTCTGATAGGTTTAATCATAGCAAATCAATCTTCACTACAGTGGAAAATCACCATGCAAGAGAGACATTTATGTTGGCTCCCCTATTTTTTTCCTTGGCTCCGCAGTGCCCCCACTTTATTCATTCTAGAATCGCCACTCTAACGCCAGTAAGTCATCTGCTTACTAGGCTCATTCATATTAGCCCGAGTTGTTGGATAATCTATCGTTCGTTTGAAATGACTCTCGAAATGGGAACTGTCCATTTCAGATTGAACTTCAAATCCAATGTTCTATACAAATCCATTACTTCAAAAACACATTCAGTCCGATATGAATTATGTGCGCCCGAGAAAACTCTAATGACTGAGCCCGAGTGAAGCGCGAGCTAATGAAGTCGTGAGAACGCCTACTACGAACGATATGGTTTTATTCAGGTCGCCTGCAACATGAATGCAAAAGGCCAGACATGGAACGAAAATATATGAATAGTGACAAGGCCCAAAGAAAAGAGCCTGAGTTAACAACTTAGTAAAGTGGGTGGTGGAACAAACAAAGCAAGCAAGCTTGCGTTTTCCGATATAAATCGTGATCGAAAACTCTGGCGGAGCCCGAGGAGCCCGTATGCCGGAGTAACTACTGGGCTGTTACAAACACCATAAACACAGCTTACAAAAAGGGAAAATGACACAGCATTGATACCTGTCTTAAACACATTCAAAATCACAACTTTTCTTCATCTTGAACACAAAAGTATCATGACTGAATACTCATTCCACAACTGCATTAGATACGGGAATGCAAAAACAAGACAAAACATACGTAGCAACTAGCAAGTTGTCCGTAAGGATGCCAATTGTGTTGCAAATGCAGAAATAAATATAGCTCTTTAGTGTTGCCAATACAAAAACAAAGTCACAATTGAAATTGATCTGTCACATATTTCATTTTGCGTATAAGATTCAGCCAAATTTCACTATTTAGAATGGTGTTAAAACGCTTGAAATTACCCAAATTGTTTACTGGTGTGACACGAACGTTTCCTACACACAAGCATATGGGTTTCGGAAGAGGAGCATGAATTTGAAACTTAAGCAAAAAATGCTGTTTTTATAATTTCGAGTGGTAAAAAGCAAATTTCACCACTTTTGGCCACCCTAGAAAAATTTTTGGAAAAATCCACTAGTGGCCCCCCCTTTAAAATTTTCTTCCGACGCCCATGCACACAAGCATATAAAATGACACCATTTTTGTGAAAAATTGTGTTGTATTACACCATATGGCAACACTGTGCAACAACACCAATGCGGTAAGCAATCCATCAGGGTGACAGACTGCGCACGGTGTTTTTTTCTGCCAAACAAATACGAAATGCTGCCAAATTCACTGCCAAATTACAAATAACATGTTAGAACTACTATCGTCAAAATACTGCCAAAATTCTGCAACGTTTTTTTCATTAAACGAATTACTTTATCACTGGACCCAAAACTAATTGTGTTACTTGAAATTACGATATTTAGGCAAAAAAGTGGGGGGGCCAGACCCCCCAGAAAAAAGTGGGAGGGCCTATGCCCATGCGGGCCCCCGGTTCCGCCACCTATGGTAAGGGATATGTAAAACTGGCAGATAGCCTACATTTAAAAAAGCATATTTTAGTTCCTGTAGTAACTTGTACTTCTATCACCACTGATGGCAGAGAATTATTACACTCAATTTTTAATAAAATGCAGAGGCAAACAGCTTTTAGCAGAGTGGTTTTTGAACATTTGTTTAAGATTCTTGCCTTCAAAATTAGAAATCCTAACAGTGCCAACCCAAAGCCTAAACTGCTAGTGCTATCTATTGTGAAACTACTCATCCTCGCCGACGTGCCTGGTCGACTGCGCGATAATTATGTTGGTATTACGCTTCTAAAACTGAACTCAACGCACTAACAGTTAAAATAACGGTGTAGTCATATCTTATCTGGAGACAGGCACTGAATGCTAGCCGCGCTACGGTAAGTGCCAGCCTAGTACCGCGCGAACGAGACCACGTACACTTCATAACGAGATGTCTTCCTGTCGAGGTGGCCAACGCATTGGCTCGTTCAGGGCGCTGACTCAACAAATCACGTTCAGAACCAGACCACTTGTTATCCATATATGGTAACGAGACAACGCAAAACTGGCCATGTAAACGTAGTAAATCAGAGCATACGAAAGGGGATAAGTTGTACTGTACATCACATCCGGGCCCGAGATAATAAAAATACGCGCCCTAAATTTTTTTGTTTGTCAGTATAACAACTGATCTGTAGTATACATAGGTGGCGGAACCTTTTTCAAAGTGGGGGGCACAAGTGCACGTCAAAAAAACTATAGAAAAATTTTGTGGTTTGAATTGTCAAATGTGACGTCACAAGCATTGAAATATGACGTCATTACCTAGAACAGGGTTTCCAACCTTTCTCTTACCACGTACCCCTTCAGCATTCCGACAGATGAATATGTACTCCTTCAGCATTTCACCAGATAAGCATGTACCCCTTCATGATTTTGACAGAAGAACATGTACCCCAACAGTTTCTTATGACAAAATATTTTGTCAGGATTATTTACGGATATATTTAACAATAAGCATATAATGATTTTTGAAAATAATATTCGCTGATATATTTATAAATATTTGGAAATAAACAATATGTAAATGTATTTTTCTCTTTTATCGCCAACCTTAAATGTACCCTTTCGGATAGAAAAATGTACCCCTGGCGGTACATGAACCCCAGGTTGGGAACCCCTGACCTAGAAGGTATAAATTACACTATTTTAGACAAAATTAAACCACTATGAAAACGTATCGGTGAACCACCTGAAATTCGAATAGGCTGTTACAGGGGCGACTCAGGTTAACAGCGTCACTCGGGCTAGTCATAAGATTTATTCTGACTGAATAAAACTATTCGACGCTTTCGTCACTGAAATTTCCATTTGCTTTCATTCTGGCTGGCATTATTGTTGCTCTGTGACGTTAGTTACGTAACAATAAATGAGGAGTTCGCGTGATAACTTCTCCACTGTTGAGCAACGTACGTCACAGAGCAGTTGTAACGCCAGTAAGTCCTCTTTCTACCAAGGCTGTGGAGTCGGAACTCAAATTTCAGGCTCCGGCTCCGGGCATCTAAAATTTTGGCTCCGGCTCCAACATCTAGAACAGTGGTTCCCAAACTGTGGTACGCCAGCAAGCTTACCTTCTGTTTTTCTTCACAAAAAAACTTTTACTTTTACTTACCGGGTTCTGTGAATAAATTCCTGCATTTTTGTGTACTTGCCTTATTGCAGGTTTTTTAAGGTGTTTTAAGGACCCGCTTCGGGTCCCTAGAATCAGAGAAAATTATCATCGGGTCCCTAGAATCAAAGAAAAGTGGGTCCGTAGAAAAAGATCAAATGGGTCCCTACCGGTCCATGCCGGGTACCTAAAATTTTCCATAAAAAACCCTGCTTATTGGTTTTGAAAAATGGCCATTATAATTTCTCACCGCCATTTTGCACATGTCACTTTTGTGTCAAATCTAGTTTTCTAAAGAATTGCCAGATACATTTCACTGTTAACGAAGAACGCTCTCGTCAGAACTTTCGATTTTCCTCTCGAACGTTAGCAAACGTGCTCAATTTTGGTGTTAGTGCTTTACTGTACATCTGCGCTTTACCACGACCGCAACACGGTTGAATGAACACGATGACGTCACAAAATCACTGCTCAAAGGGGCCCCGCGCCTAGGTCTTGCATTGAGCCCCGCGCCCAGGTCTTGTATTGGGCCCCGCACCTGCTAGGGCCGGCCCTGTTCCCAACAAATGGTACGCGATCAGAAAAAATTTGGGCAACACTGATCTAGAAACCTTTGGCTCCGGTTCCGGCTCCAGAGCAATTTGGTCCAAAATATAAGAAAATAAACATTGTATTATTTGTATAACTCACTTGTCCCACAAACTATCTCTGCAGATCCGGAACCCAAATTTCCGGCTTCGGCTCCACCATCTAAAAGTTTTTGACTCCGGCTCCAGCCATCCAAAATTGCTTTAGCTCCGTCACCACAGCCTTGCTGCGTACTTGGCTCATTCATATTAGCCAGAGCTGCTGAACAATTTATGATTCGTTTAAAATTATTCTCGAAAGGGAACTGTCCATTGGATTGGAATTCAAATCCAATATGCTGTACAAATTCATTGCTTCAAAAAGCATTCAATCCGATATGAATTAAGTTTTAAAAATATTTGCATAGGACAGCTCGGGCTCTAATGGTTAAGCCCGAGAGAAGCGTGAGCAAATGAAGTCGAGAGAGCGCCTTCTGCGAACGATATTGTTTTATTCAGATAACCTGCAAATTGAACGCGAAAGGCCAGACATGGAACGAAAACATATGAACAGTGACAAGGCCCAAAGAAAACAGCCCGAGTTAGCAACTTAGTGAAGTGGAACCGATGGTGGTGGCACAAATATACAAAGCAAGAAAGCTTACTTGTGTTCTTCAATATAAATCATAATGAAAGACTCGGTTTAAGCCCCACAAGGAGCCCGTGTGCCGGAGTCGCTACTGGGCTGTTAAAAACACCGAGAACAAAACAAACAACAAGCAAAAATGACACAGCATTAATATTCAAAATCACAACTTCTCCACATCTTGGAGACTGTGTTGATCATCCAGCAGACTGTAACCTCCTCAAAACTACAACCTTATTAAATTCGCACTAATTCGGTCGTCAACTTTAAACCACGATAGAAATTTATGAAACTTTCGAGGGGCGCCCGACGAGACAACCTGTTTTGTAGGTTTTTTTCGGTGTCCCAGCGCCTTAATTTTATTTTTGCATGAAATTGTTTTATGTTTGTGCCAATAAACTCTCTCTTTCTCTCTCTCTCTCTCTCTCTCTCTCTCTCTCTCTCTCTCTCTTGGACATAGAAGTAGCATGACTGAATACTCACTCTACACCTGCATTAGATACCGGAATACAAAGACAAAATAAAGCATATGTAGCAACTTGCAGGACGCCAATTGTGTTGCCAATGCAGAAATAAATATAACTGTTTAGTGTTGCCAACGCAAATACAAAAACACAGTTGAAATTGATCTGTCAAACATTTCATTTTACGTATAAGATTATTACACCAATTTTAATTATGTGGCACGAACTTTTTCCTACACACAAGCATGGGTGTCGGAGGAGAGGGCAGGAATTAAAAAATTTCAGCAAAAAAGGACGTTTACTTAGTTTTGAGTGGTAAAACAAATTTCACCACTTTTGGCCCCCCTAGAAAAACTTTTGGAAAAATTCACTAGTGCCCCCCTGTATAAAATCCTTTCGACGCTCATGCACATAAGCAAGTAAAATGGCACAATTTTTGCAAAAATTGTGTTGCACCATCTGGCAACACTGTTCAACAACCCCAATGCAGAACGTAGGCGTACGCCAAAATTCTGCAACGTTTTTTTCATTAAACGATTTACTTTAACAATGGACCCAATACTAATTGTGTTACTTAACATTATTTAGGAAAAATTCGAAATTTAAAAGTGGGGTGCCAGCTCCCCCAGAAATGAAAGTAGGGGCCTAGGCCCATGCTGCCCCCCCGGTTCCGCCACCTACATGGTATATCTAAATCTTGGCATGGTAGCTGCTTTTTATATAAGATGGATATTATAGTAACAAGCCACACAAGTTCCCACGAGGGAACTAGAAGTTTGGGGGGCCGAGTGTCGGTCTTCGTACAACCATGACTTAACGACGATTAAACGATTCGATGATTTTGCATGTTCACAAAGAACGAGTTAACAGACTTGATTTGGACAAAATTGCTGAAAATTATGTTTCTGGTAGAAAGGACACACTGAGACAGTTGGGTTGATTTTTGGAACGGTTTGACAATTTTGTTGGCTCGTAACATTGCTTATTCTCACTGGTGGGCACGTTTTTAGTTTTGTCTTTTGACTCAATTACAAAGATTTAGAACAACAACTTATAGTGTGCATTGCAGGCAATGGTTTACAGAATTCGAGATGTAGAATTGTGGAGAACAATATCGCCTCTGATTTTTTTAAACTTTGAGGAAATAGATAACCTTTTAAGCAGTAAATGTTTAGTTTACGGTTGTATGAACGTTTTCAATTCAGGTTAGATTTTGGACTTTGTTCCGCAACTGCGCTGTGGCAGAAAGTGCTTACAGGGCGTCGCCTACTACGAATGGCTAAAAAAGGTGATCTTTTTCTAGGGACCACACAGTCGCAAAAGAACCGCTTGCTATGAGAGCAATAATTTCCTGGACGCACGATTTCTGCTGATCTTGGCCGTACCACCAAAAACGAGCTAGCGCCAGCTCTGAAAAATTATTTCAGCTGGTATTGTTAAGAAGTTTTGATTACGTAGCATGTATCAGCGGACTTCACCAGCAGTTTATAACGATAATATTCTGATAATATAACTTCAAATCCATGATTAGGTAAAATGTGAATCATGCTCTAGCAACAAGCCGACGCTTTATAAAGAGCTTGAATCTTTAAGTTTCTAACTGAAAAGATGCTGCAGTGATTTCCGTCCATTACGCAGCCCGGTCCTGTTCGGCAATTTTTCAACACACTATTGCAGCAATCAACGACAATGCAACGTTGTATTGTCGCAAATAAATATATTTCACTTCGGTCTTACTCTGGCTCGCGCTCCTTTCTGCTCTGACGTTGTTTTCGTCTATGCGAACACTGGAAATTAGTCCTACACACCAGTGGTTTTCAACCTTTTTTGTACCGCGACCCAGGCCCGTAGCCACCGGGGGGCAGTGCCTTCCGAATTTGTTGTTCCCAGAAAAGTTTGTTTTGAACATATAATAAAAACAAAAATCTTGCCCCCAAGAAATGTATTTATCTCTCCCCAAACCTTAAACCTTGGCTACGGGTCTGTATCCCTATATGATATTAGTGCAACCTAGTATCAGTAGAGTGAACCCGGTAGAGTGATTTTAAGGTTGCCAGATGCCATTGAGCGCTAAGGACTTTCCCTGAATTTGCTATCAAAACTGGCTATGTCCTTGATCCTTGAAAAACATTTTGCTGTCCTCAAGTATTCTCCGGCGTCCTTGAAAATTCTTGAACACTGTAAAATTGTTAATTATTGAACTTTTGATTACATCGTATATTCAAGAGTCAAGAGATTAAACAATGTAATTGAACAGAATAACGTGTAGGTTTTTTCCGTCGGTTTTCCTCGTGTTTATCGGTTTTCCGTGTTTGACGATTTCCCTGGTGCTTTGTTCCTTTGTGGCGTCTGTGTTTTAGTCCGTGTATTATTTTGTATTCTGTATAGGCTTGTCGTGTGTTTTTTATACCTCTGATTAAAGAGGCTTTGTCCTCACTGCGTGCTGGCAGCTCAGAGTTAGTAAGTCAGGCAGGTCTGTTCGTTGCACTGCTTTCTCAAGGTAGTTACGGGACTGCAGATTAGCAGGGGTGCGTCCGCAGTGTGAAAACCATTAACCAAACCTTCCCAATAAATGTAGGAAAAACCTTCGGTGCCAAAGGCCTTGACTTGAGGGCTGGGGTTTGGTGACGACGAGAGTGATTTCCTCGGGTGATCTCTATTGTTGCTGGTTGCTTTCCTGTTAGTTTAATGCTCCCATTTACCTCTTTCTCTTGTGCCTGCCTCAGGAGTTCAAGACGATGCAGATGACTGCAACAATATCCTGTATAATCATGCTGGTAAAGAGAATTGGTGTAGTTTTTTCCTCAAAAAAAGTATAAACAATCCGTAGTATCATCCGTTCACCTAGTGACATGCGTATGAAATCTGCTGAGCAAATTAAGCATTTTGATGTAGTGCAGAGCAGTAACGCAGACGAGACGGTAACCACCGGGGCCGAGACCTGCGGTTCAAAGAACTAGGCCGATGCTTTGCCAAAAAGTACGAGACCGAGAACTAAACGCTCGAAACGGAGACCGAATGCTTTTCGGCTTCGTCATCAAAGTTTCTCACAGAATTATCAAGTAAAGTCATCCACATTTTTAAACCTTTTTTTGTTGAATTCTTTTTTACAACCTTTGTTTACTTTTTCTTTGCCAAGGATCAGATTAACAGTGAAAAAGTTGACGTGCTGGAGCTTTTCAATACTATGTCGATAGAGTGTCCCAAACCTCGAGACATAGAGCTTTAGACAAATGATTCCCAACGCAAGGCGTACGGCCCATAGCGGGGCACTTTGACATTGAAAGGAGGGAATATGAGAATGAGTTTCAATGGATTAAAAGGGGGCCCTCCACTTAAATGGGAGTCTGCTTTTTGAATTAAAATTGGGATTTCTCAGCGCCGAGGGTCATCAAGACTTCACTTTGATGATGATTAGTTGGGCATGGCCAAAAAAGGTTGGGGACCCTGCTTTAGACTGAAACCTGCATCTTTCGAGACCAAAGCCGAGACGGCACTTGAAACTTCGAAACCTAGACTGAGACCGAGACTCACAAAATGGCCTGGAAATGAAGACCATATATCTATTCTCCATATTGACGCAAAGTCGTATAACTAGATTTGGTAACGCACATCTTTGCATACTGAACACGGTTTACGCGGATTGATGATACGGTGGTGCGACTGCCGTCTTAAGGAAAACATCCCGTCGCAAGTGTAAACTAATAAGGTGCCTTGGGAATTCCAATCACAGTGTTTGAGCTGTATGCTTTTGCTTGATTGATGTTCTGGCCATCCGTTGCACAGCATGCAAGATTAACTCGCGCGGAAATCACTTACACTGATGCCTTCCTCAGTTTGCACTTGGTTCACCCTTTTCCAAAGGTAACTTTATTAATTTTTGTGTTCGCCGATCAGGGGTGTAACGAGGAGGGGCAAGAGGGGGAACAATTCCCCGGGCTCCGAATCACTATGGGGGCGCCGAATGAATGCAGAGGGCGCCAAAAAGTCACAAAAATGTCACAAGTACTTTCTTCAATGCAGTACATTTGCTTCCGGAACACCTCAGTTTCGAACATGGGGGCGCCAAACTCGGTTCTTGCCCCTTACGTCATCTAACCTCGTTACGCCCCTGTCGCCGATATACCCCATTTTTTATTGGTTCCTCGCTGATAATCCTGGCAATGTGCTTTCTCACACGAAGGACAAGTATCCTAAATCCCCTTCAAAGTGGCATTAAGCTTTAATATCATCACTCACAAAGCAGGTTTAGAACATTGCTTTTCAAAAGTACTGCATATGTCAGCAATATATAATATCATGCCCAAACACGAGAAAAAGACTTTCGTGCTCATGTTCGCTTTCACGACATCAAAACGCAAATAGAAACGCGTCGAGAAACTGCCATTGCTACGAAACATAAGCGAAATCCAAGTTTTTTGGGTTCCCATACAACGCAATCTGAAACCAAAGCCGTGGGTACGGGGCAATGCGCAATGTGCCCGAGAGCCGCACTTTAGGCACCAACCGCTCAGCGAATCACCTGCTCAGACTTCAACACGCTTCGAGTTTTTAACAACGGATGGATAATTGTATCTTTCCAAGTTTGGCAAGTTGTAAACATTTAAGACAACAGCACAAGTTGACATGGCAAAAGATGGCAAACGTTTTCTTCGGTGAAGTAAATATTTGTTGAGAAACGTGATAATTTGTTGAGAAACCTGTCTTTAATAATTGTTCAGCAAAACTTTCTGATTAGAATAAAACGAATTTCCTTTTTTTTGCAAATGATCTAGGAAATAAACTGGTTTTGATTTTGTGGACATTATGAAGATATTTTGCGCACTTTTTGCTGTCTGTAAGATTTCTTAAGTTGCTTAAGGGTTGCGTGAAAAAGCAGAAATAGCATTTTGAAACATCGCATAAACAAATCGATTGATTTTCTCGAAATCGTAAGTTTGATCGCGACTGACCGCAAAAGCATGACTAATACTAAAACGTAAAAAGTAGCCTTACTGGACGTTGCACAGTTTAGATGGTGAATAATTCTGATGGCAATTTGCAAGCATCTCGCTTTGGGGTAATTATTGGTGAAACGTTTGACAGAAATGAAGTGAATATCAAAAAAAGATTCATGGTTGTGTTTCTCTTAAACTGAATTATATTTTCACTGCCAAACTCTTTGCTATTATAATTGTCCCCTTTCGCAACACTTAACGTTCTTTGATGCCTGAAAGGGATCTGAATTTCTGGCACAATCAAGCAGCAAACCAGTATATCGTAATGCTACCCCCAAAAACAGGAACTGACCGGTCAAACCGAGACGTGTGTTCATCCTGGCCATTCAGAAAAGCGATACTGTACTATGACAGCCGCAAAATCTCCGGGAACGATCACGGATTTCGCAAACAACTCAACGTTTTAAAGAACGCAACCACTTTTGTAGTGACTGGTTATGGCGCCGAGTTTTGCTTTCGCAAATGTTAGTTGATCTTCCGGAAGTTCATTTGCACATTTTATCAACATTGTTCAAACTCACTTTCAATCCAACAGAAAATATCATCACTCTGAACATTACTTGAACGTTTTGCGATTTGTCCGTGGAAAAACTATGCTTTAATTGTTTTGTTATTTACTTATCAACCGTTTCAACGGCTGTTTACAAATAAAATCAGAGGTCTGAATTAACATGCCTACAACACTTTGCTTGGTGTAAGCAGGAATTTTTCTTTTTGATGATTTTTGTTCCCGATCTTCAGTAGTGTTAAACAGCGGATTCACTGCTCAATCAAGAGACACGTCTTTCAAACGTGCTCAACACAACATTGTTTATTTATGAACTTAAAACATAAGCAAATGGCTGCCGGGAACGCAGTCAATAGGAAGTCACAAACTTCCCGTAAAGATATTTTTCCTGTGTGCTTTAAATTTCCTCTGCCTCCTATCTTCATAGTGTCCCTAGGTTGACACTTGATAGCGTTTATTTTACTGGTGCATGTTTATAGAGACTTAGCCTACTATAAAATAAAGGTCTTTCATAACATGAAGGCCTAGGCGTCGGAAGGATTTTGCCAGGAAGTGGGCAAATAGTGGATTTTTCCAGGAGCTGGCTAAAAGGATTTTTTCCTGAGGGGGTGGCAAACAGCGGTCAAATTTCATTTTACTAATCGAAACAAAGCGAAAATTTTTTTTCTACTAAAAGCGTTACAGGAAAATGCATATTTTCAATATCCAGGGGGTCCAAGATCCCATGCTATTCCCTTCCAACGCCCATGCATGAAGGTAGTACATGGATATGTATCTGCCAGCCTTCCTGGGATATTTGCTCAACTATGGCTTGAGATGTCAACAACGTCGAATAGATGAAATGCGTCTTAAAGTCCTGAGAGATGCTAAGTTCACATGACGCACACATGTACACAGCACACAGCACACGTACACTCACACTCTACATTCATTGATCATGCAGTCGCAGCTCAGTAGGCTGCTTGACTTTGTTTAAGAGGCTCCACATACAGCAGCACGTGCTTCGCAGTGCAAGCAATCTCTGCGGACGCCAGGCGAGCCAAGGCGACTATCTATACAGCTTTAAACTGTATCCTTCGTCATCATCGCCATAAATGTAGCTGCTAATTTTGCTAAGCTGTCCTAGGAGCAATTTTTCAAAGTCGTGCGTAGAACAAGATTGGTGGAATTACAACTTTCATGCTTATCGTACTAGTTTGTGGGGATCGAACGCTTGATCACCAACTTAAACACCCAAGCGAGATACCGACCAGGTATGTTCGTGATGTTGAGAAAATATACAACCGATTGATGCGTACCGTATTTTCGGGACCATAAGGCGCACCGGACTATAAGGCGCATTAACTGAAGCAAAACATAGATAAGTCAAATTGTTTTCAACTCTTTCGCAATAACTCCCGAGTGCCGATGTCGCCACTGGAAGTTCAATCTGTCACACATGCCTCATCCGCTAGACACGAATAAAATAAAATAAACGTTGTGCGCGTCTTTGATTAGGTGTGCGCCAATGTAGTCTGGAGCACCGCGGAGTAATAGGATCCGTGGTATGTGCTGGCGTCAAACCACATACCCTGCTCATTGCAATTGTTGTTGGTTTATTACGCAACACGATGGACTGTGCAGTTAAATAAATAGCACCGTTTACCACATAAAATTGGTTCAAGATGAAAAAGCACAACCAGATTCAAACATTAGGCACACTGTATTATAAGGCGCATTTTCGATTTTTGAGCAAATTAAAGGATTTTAAGTGCGCCTTATGGTCCGAAAAATACGGTA
>Ga0210059_1005324_pt1 | contig 20722 bp, 10 predicted proteins | sample Ectturendosymbi2_FD_188042 | JGI IMG/M metagenome (GOLD analysis project Ga0210059, IMG submission 188042) | Ecteinascidia turbinata endosymbiont from Florida, USA - Sample 2 (SPAdes) (version 2) | ecosystem: Host-associated > Tunicates > Ascidians > Unclassified | place: Key West, Florida...
CGCACTGTTTGATAGCCTGATCTTCGCACGCCTTGAAATGAGTGACCGCAAAAGTATTACTGATATGCGGCTCATAAACAGCAAACGCATCAAATCTCGGCAACCAGCAGACGCCTTCTGCCGCAGGCTGCAGCGAGCGTGTAAGTGCGAAAGCTTGGGAAAGTTAACAACTTGAAAGAACTGATTCATCTGCTTAGAGGGAGAATTATTTTCCAGAGGATGAAGTTTGCTGATTGTAGCAGTCGTAAAACTTTGCTGCAACTTTTTCTAAACCACCGGTCACCCCATCAGCGTAGAACCCATGCCTTGTACGATTTTACGTTGTTCTGTTTGGTACAATGTAAACGAACATATCATTGAAACTTTGAAACATTTAAAGATGGAAAATAAACGAGGGATATGGCCGAAAGCTTGGAAGGTTTTGATTGCAAGACTAACTGAAAGTTGTTTGGCGAGCAGTTTGATTTAGGCCTATTCCTCGCTGTTGCCTTATGCGTAATTTGACGAGCACCACTTAGACAACATTTTGAGTACAACTCAGACTTCCTGTGCTAACAACTCACACAAAGCGTATTTTACAGTTGAGGCAAGCCAGTCACAAGACGATTTTTTCTGACAAGGGTATTGAGACGAAAGAGTCCAATGACTGTTGCACAGCACAGCGCAATCGACGACGATGCCATCTCACTCTGATCGTTTACCATCGCCAGACTAGACATTTATTTTATCAAGTTGGCACTTTCTTTACTTATCTCTGTTTAAGACATTTGGCCCCCAAATCTGTTTTTGAAGCCTACAGTGCAGGCACAAGTGAAGTCAAGTGGTTTAAACATAAATGTGGGTAGGCTATTGGTAGCACGCATTTACTCTGTCAAGCGGCCTGACCTCAGCAAACTGACAAACAAGCAGACCTACAGAAAGAAACAAAATAATACGTATCTGAACGTTCAAAATACTGAAAAAACAAAATAGTGCGTGGCTGAACAAACGGTGTGATTTCAGGAAGACATGCATGTAGGGATTGCGTGTGGCCTATAATTTTCGTTGCAAGCCTCTATACCACCTGCCGTGGCGAGCGAGTGTCAGTAGTCATCAGGTTCAATGTAACATTCCTACATTTGAGTCCTTATTGAGAAAATACGTGTACCTGTTTCTTGAACGATGCAAAAGTGTAACAACGTACCCTTGGCAGGGTTGCCAATTCGACTTTTCTGAAACCAGATTTTGCAAATCTGACTTTTTTAACGCACTTGGCTTTTTTTTAAATCAAAAGAAGCCTGACGAAATGTGGCTTTTTTTCAGTCGGAAAGGCTTGGCTATGGCAAAACATGGTCTGAGGTGCATATTCATTACAATTCTCTTATGACGAGAGTCTATGATCATGCATGGTGCACAGAATATTTCAAGGATTTTACTGTTGTCCTAAAAATGTTCGATGCATTTAACAGGAAACAAAATACGACAGTGTAATTACGTGGAAAGAAAATGCCTCTAAAGATTGGAACTGTATTATATCGATGTTTCTGACGAGTTTTAATATCCATTTTGCGTTTGGTTGTGCATGTTTTATGTATATGTGCCTTAAGACTGCTATCTGGCGTTTTTGGCTTTTTTGGTCAAGGTCCGACTTCTTTTGGTGAAGCGGGTTGGCAACCCTGGCCTAATGTTGCACGCTTTGATGCAGTCAGATTGTTCATATTCCAGTGACGTGCCGTCACGGGAAGCAGTGTCTCCCCTAGTACAATAGTCTTAAAATGTTAAAAAAATAAGGGATACAAAATAACAAATTGAATAAACATTTGTCCTTTCATCGTGAAAAGATGCAATTACTCTGTGATTCCAATCATTTTCACATTCAAATCATCTGAATATGCGTGTTTCTTCTTCAAGTCAGGCGAAAGTCACGAAGGGAGGCAGCGACTGCTTGTGCCTCCTCTTGCCTGGTGGCTTTCGCATTGAGCAGTCTGTCAAAAACTGTGTTGGTGAGCGCGTGCCGTGCAATTAATCTCTCTGTAACCTTCATGTCACCCACAGTGTAATGTTTGTATACACTTTGAATATATGTACTTGCATTCTACACTCTAGTCTAGATCATGTAGTTTACGTTGGTTAACGAATTGAATATGCAGCGCTATGCCCATTCCACGACTGATCTGATAGCCCTGCAATGATAAAGCGGCAAGGGAGGCACCGACAGCTTGTGCCTCCTCTCCGGTTGGCTTTCGCTTCGCGAAGTGCTTTACAAAGTGAGCTGCTGAGCGCGGAAAATGCAGCTAATCTCCATGCAGTTTGTACATTGCCACGAGTGTAATATTTGTACACATACTTCCTCGCATTCCATAGTCTTGCACTTACTTCACGTTGAGTAATGTGCTGAATATGCGCAGCGCTATGCCGAATCAGCAGCTGACCAGACATACAGCAACAGTGTTAAAGCGGTGAAGGGAGGCAACCAATACCTGTGCCTATGAAAAGTTCCATTGTTACGACATAGACAATTCCATGGTACTGAAACGGCATCATTGGCTTGATCCACAAGCCGCGTTGTGGAAAATTGCGACGAAAATGTGTGGATTACAACAGGATTTTGTGACATGAAAAATCTGCCAGGAAGCCTCAACAGACATGAGAGGTCAAGAAATCACATTCCAACCAAATTGCTTTAAACATATTTGGAAGTACAAGGACAGATTTGGCTTTGAACGAACAGCGGAGACTAGATACTAGCGTTCACAATGCTAAGGTAATTTACATATTTCATTGAAGCTTTCTGCAGCTGCCAACCATACTGATGATCAGCATTCTCAATTGGATCACTGTATGCATTGTAGACGTGTGCATAAGTTATAAGACTATCAACTTTTTAATAAAGCCGTTGAACAAGTAGTTGACAAGTCACTTCAGATTGGCCCTCCTATATTTTACCTTTTTTCAAATCTAGAATCACCTCTGTGCCTGTGTGTGTGTAAAGATTATGATACGGAATAGAAAGCAAAACCAACAGTCAATCTGCAAGCAACCACTTGAGTGGTGAATTTATGCTACTCCATTCAATTCATACACTCGCAAATTTGACTTTGGAAGAGAAAGTGCCTCCCCAGCCGCGGACCTCACCGCACGTCGCTGTTATATTCGTCCTTATTCTTTGAACACCACAACCGCATTTTACTTTGCGACTGAGAGCTCGTACGTTACAATGTTAGTTTGAGGACGTGCGCAGGCCACAACGCATAGGTACTTAACCGAGCTTGCCCAGAGTTGGACTCTAATTCTTTACATGCCATTTTCTACTCTGAATGTAGTATTGTACCAAGTGCTTCGAGTTAGCGAACAACTGTGCTGAGAAAGTGTCTGTAATTCTGTGGTCTTAGCTAGACCCAACGCCGTTACAATACGCTCTGTGCCTGTTATTAATTATCAGTCTGCGTTGTGCAGACAGTGTGTGCTTGTGCACTATGGACTTCGTGTTTGGTTCAAACATTAAAATACTGCAGGCTAAATGAATATGATTATGACAATTATTTCATGCCTTAACAATACCGATAGCACAGGTTTCAAACACAAAAACCAATCAAATATCATGTTACCGAAAATTGCTTTTACATTCTCAGCAACAAAACCAACTCACACCAAAAACATCAAACTTCCATTTTCGCTCCACAACCGCACTAACCAACCAATAGGTTTCTGAAGACCAATGACGTACAGCTCATGCGCGGGCGTGAACATGTTATGCTCAAGGTGGTAACTGATCTGAAAGAAGCGTAGTTTATTGCTCAAGTATCAGCAATGCATCTACTGTAGTTCATCATTTCTTAGGGACATATCAACAGCAAGCTGTGCAACACTTATTGGAGATGTTGTGGATATGATGCAAACTGTTAATTCCAAGATAAATCAGAAATATTCCAAAGTCTTACACATGACAAACGAACATTTTTATAAGAAACTTGAAAATATACGAAATCCTAATGGTTTGCCATATATATGCTAGGTGGCAACACTGGTTAGCATAAAAGTGATTGATGTAGGTACAGCCTAGATTTCAAGCATGGTCTCTATATAATATATAGCGACTGTTTCAAGCGTGATGTTCGAACAATGGATATGACTCATGAGTTTGTTTATTACGAATAATTGTATAAAAACTGAGCTTCAAGACACTGCACATGGCGTAGTTCTGTGCCTTCAAGAGCGAATTTTTAAAGCAAGCACGTTTTATGGTAGGCTAGGGTAGAGTGCAGCGACTGAGTCTCAGCAACTGAGGTTATATCAAAAGTAGAGGTGTCTAAAAGGTATCGTTGTGAAAATCGCCGAGAAATTTTCTCTACGGAGAAGAGAGTTGGTAAACTGAGAGAGAAATTCAAGATAATAAGGCTAGATGTGACCTGATGCAATAGGCTAACCCTGCTACAATAGCTCAGCCCAAGTGTAGCCGACGTCGGTGCTTTTTTTTTAAAAGTGACGTGATATTTACCAGGTGTGTTGGTATTAATACTGAAACTGTGCCAGGACATGTTGAATGAGCATACCTTCTCAGATCTGCAGTGGTTGAACTTCATTTCTGAGATTGCGGGACGTCCCATGAAGCACTTAGAACAGTGGTTCCCAACAGGGATGCCGCAGCACCCTAGGTGCCATTTACGATACTCAGGGGTGCCGCGAGCTAACGCGTTTTTCAATATATCATCAAAAACACTATTTTCAAAATGTCATCAAACCTTAAAGCAAATTGCATTGGGGTCTCTACTTAGAGCCCACTGGGTGCCGCTTATTATATTGCCTTCTGTAGGGTGCCGCAAGTCTGAAAAGGTTGTGAAGCACTGACTTAGAATCTGCAAGTGAAAGCTGAGCTTATAAACAGTTTGGGTTGTGAGTGAGGCAAGCCGGAGATAAATTCTCGAAGTTCAATTAGGAATGAATAAGTTAAAGGCAGCTACAGTTTTAACCGTGATCCATGATGTGTGTTCGGATAAAAATTGGAAATCAGTGGGCACATTGTGACGTTAATATTACAAATCAAACACAAAATTAGATGCCTTAGCTTAAAGTTAGTAAATACTAGGCTCATTTTCGTCTAAAAGTTAAGGATTTTTAGAAAAAAAAATGTTTAGAAATGTGTCTTCTACTGTTGATCTTCAAGACACTGCACCTGGCGTACTTCTGTGCCTTGAGTTTCAATCGATTTTGTTGTTTTTTTCTTTTTTTGTGGCATTTTTATATGAGGAAGCGCTGGAAGTTCATATTAATTTGAGAAATAGTTCAGTTTGTGTTTTCTGATTCCTAATGACTCTTCGATAGAGAAACGAAACTTGCATTGAGAAAAATTGGGGAAAAGTTTAACTTACCGGGTCGCATTTGTTATGGACGTTTTCCATGCGCAACGTGTCCAAGAGGATGGACATTGTCTGGCGAATAATTTCTGTCGACGGAATAAATTTCTGAATGCAATTGTGAGGTCAAAATTTCGTTGCACAAAATCACTATCTTCCAAAGTAAAACTTATTTATGCTGTATTTTCAGAAATGGGTTCAAATCAATTTTTAGCATTTAAGTATTATGAGAAAGAAAGCATGTTAGCAAAAAGAAATAAAATAAGCGAAGTTGAGTTTCGTTTGTGCGCATTGACAATTTTATTTTGAGTTTATGTGCACTAAAGAAAACTTGAAATTTAAATTCCAGTCAAACTAGTGTATTTCGTCGCGATTACATATTGTGTATCGTTGTTTGTAAAGAAGCTATACTTTCAAAAAATGAGCAAAATCTGTGTTTTATGCCGAAGGCCTTGTGGGCGGTTATTTAAGAACTTCACATAATCTGGCTAACAAGAAAGTACTTTTTAGGCAGAACTCCAAATAAAAAAGAGCATCAAGAGTTCTATGTAATTGCGCAATATCTTTCAGTGCAATGAATACACAAGTTGAGAAAAAGTAACAATTTCAGATACAAATCATGACTCTTACGTCGATAATACTGTCTTTCATCACAAAAAACGGCATTGTAAGCCCACTTTTGGCTTTCCAAATTGCCTTATTAGTTTCATTCGTGTACTTAATTAAAAATGTAGTGCTGCCAATCGCGAAGCAGCTCCACAATGCGAAGACTTTGGATCGTCTGGCAGGTGCGACTGAAAAACACTGGCTCTTCGGTCACTTGAAACAGGTTTGCTTCTGATTGCGACAGTACTGTACAACTTGTTAAACATTACTTGATTTACGTCTGCTGTTCTTGAAAAATGTTAAACTTACAATAGAATTAAGTGGCAGAGATGCAATCGAGACCTAAACTTCAAGACCGAGACCTGGTCAAAACTTCGAGATAGAGACCGAGACTTCATTAAAAAGTCCGAGACAGAGATTCGAGATTTGAATTTGAGACCGAGCATGAGACCTTCTAAAATTTAAAAAAAGTTACCCCCATTTGGAAGTTGAGATGTTTTCGATTTTCTTGCATTTCACTCACCTGCTTTTATTGTTTCTTAACTGCAGATACAGCAGTGAGAAGACACGTTGAATTACATAAATTTTCCTAAGCCATATCGCTGCAGTATTGAGAGTCTAAAGGCAACAGGCTTGTGACTGAGACCTGTAGCCTTCGTAACCTAGACGAGACCTGAAGCCTCCGAGACTCGCAAAAATGTGTCTCAAGACGAGTCCCGAGACCAAGTCTCGAGACTCCATCACTGAGTGGATTTACTTATTAGCTTGACACGATCAACTTGCTGGAGGTTTGTTCTCGGTTGTAATATACCTGTTGTCGCAGTTCCCAACCACCGAGAGTGGCCTTCTTAAAGGTGTGCGAGAGATGACCAGGTTGCATCCTACTATGTTCAACCGGTGGGTTTCCCCGTTCTCTTCCGGACTGCATGTCTACCATGCCGATACAGCATCAGCGTTACTTAGCAGTGGCGGTAAGCTTGTAGCCAGGATCTATCTACTGCGTACATTCTAGGGAAAGTCTGACTTCTTTGAGAATGGTTTCAAATTGGCTTTGGAAAGATGTTAAACTGCGAATAACTCCAAGACCTTTCTCATTCTAAACTATAAAATCAAACGGAACAACTTTTCCGAATGAATTTCTTATTGCAACAGATGTCTGCAATCCTTTTAGCCAAGATAGTAAAAAATCCCCCCTACATGGTTTTCATTCCTGTGGAAACTCAAATATTAGCACACTAACCAGACTTGCGACTGAAAGTAATTCAGATTATACACCTCCCCACCCATTTATACTGGAATTTCGTTATGACGTTAAATCTTGATAAGTAAACGTACTTGCTCCTGGCAAATATGTATCACATAAAAATATATTTTATCTTATTCTAATTTGGGTGAATATAGCAGTCTTGAACAGACAGCTATAGCAACAGTTGGGGTTGTTATTTTTGTGCCATTATTTGTTTCAGGGGATAGTTGTCTGGTAGTGAGTGTTAACACTTAATGAGCTCATCCATCCTCTTCAGCATATGTGGAGAAGCGTATACTTGAAGAACTACCAGCTAACCTGCATTCGTAGTGCATGAGCTAAATCATGCTCAAAATCAACGCAATCCCAGACCTTTATCGAACCAATACCTTAGCAATAACTTGACAGCAAATCTAGAAATAAAGAATTGTACTCCAAGGCCGATACGGTACAAAAAGCAAACCACACTATAAAAGCAGCATCACGTTTAAACGCAAGGTCGCATATATTCAAGACGTACAAATTTGAGGAAACGGACATCGCGATCTTAGAAAAATACTGTGGAACAAGATGAGGGACGCAAGTTGAAATAAATATGATTTGATATCATCTCCTGAAAGAAGAATTAAGAAACTGCATGTGTACAGGCAAAATTAGAGAAAGGTTTTTAATAAATTCAATGATTCAGCATTTTTTGTACCGGGATTTGCCCAATTTGGACAAGATTTGTTCGGCCATAACTCGCCAGACGAGTGAGCTAGAGAGCTGTTCAAACTCTATGAAGATGCGGCAAGCATTGTAGTTTCGATTAATAAAATAGGAAAGTTTTGGATTTGAGCTTTTTGTGGGTGACGTCACAATAGGGGTAGGTTTAGGTTGTTTTGGTCAACGTCATCAGACCCTGGGCCCGAACATCAAGAGGAAATTTTCGTTTTTGTTACTTTTTTTGCAAAAACTAGGCGAAAATCCGCAGCTTTAGAGCCTTTGATTGACCTTCTATAGCGTTTGCGGTAGGTAAGTTATGGTCAAAAGTCACAAATTAATTAATTGATCTTTAGGGAATTTCCCTGCAAATTTCAGCAAAAAGTGACGCAAGCCGTAAGCTTCTGCCTACAAATCAGAAAATGTGAAATTATTGTATCTATACATTGAAAAGCATTTCTTTGCCTGCTTATTAATCTTGTCCTACAAACTTTCGTACAATCAATACGAGTAAACTGGCCATAAAAGAATCCTGTTTATACCGTTTGCAACTGGCTGTACAGCTGCTATAGTCGAAGTTCATTGCAAAACCTATGCCAATTTTCAAAGATGCATCTTTTGCTAAAGTAGAATTAACAGTAACCTAGGCCAACCTCTGCACAAAGCCACTAACAGCAGACTTAGTGATTTCTTTTCAGCCCCCAAAGACAACTTCGGTTACAAATTTGTGCGTCCATGGGTCGGCGATGGTTTGCTTACCAGCAAAGGAAAGAAGTGGCAGAGAAATCGTCGTCTGCTTACTCCGGCGTTTCATTTCAGCGTTTTGAAAGGGTAATTGACTCGTTTCTAAACAACAGTGGTGCCACTCCTAGTGTTTTTCCACTAGATCTAGTGTTTTTTCATTTCATTTAGTGTTCTAGTGTTTTTTTTATGGCTATCTAGTGTTTTTTTATGAGTGAGCTGAATGTTATTAATTGCACCATTTCGTGTAATTATGACTGTAATCGAGACCTTTTGATTTAGTGCAATTGTAATTTGCTAAAAATTTTACCTAATTAAATCTTAAATTACACAAGACAATATAATATGTTTTGAGTTAAACCGCTGCGAAGTCACTTGGTCATCTGTTAAAAGTTTCAGTGACCTGTACAAACAAACGCAAGCATTGCTGCTATATCCCGTTCTCTTTGTCTCTGAGTAACAATGAGTTGCACAATGTCTATGGTTGGTACTGCAACGCATTTTCTGGGCATTTTCACTATGTGTAAGTTTGCTTTTGGAATCTAGTGTTTTTTTGCGAATCTAGTGTTTTTTTATCATGAAATCTAGTACCTTTCCGTAACAGCAGGGTGGCAACGCTGCTAAACAGACGCTCCTGGTGTTGTACCCTTGTGCTTGTTTGCATGCTAACATCCGAGAAATATTTCCAGATACACGCAGGTGTTCACCAAATGCGGTGAAGTGCTGCTGAACAAATGGCAAGAGCAACTGAACGAACCAGTGGATATATCGAGGGATGTCAGTCTCATGACGCTTGAAATAATGTTAAAGTGTGCCATGTCGTCAGAAAGTCATTGTCAGGATGCCAGGTATGTCGACATTTTTTCGTGTTGAAAAGCTATACGATGGCTTAGTAACCCTTTTTCTTTACAGTTTATAGTTTCAAAAATTTAGTATTTGGAGCTTGTGAATGGAAAATAATTATGACATACCTAGATTTCAACACTTTTACTTGATGATTTTACTGTTGAAGCTGCATTAAAATCAGTTGAAGCTGCGTTAAAAAGAGGTGAAGTTACGTTAAATAGTTGCAACGAAAATAAGCGGTGACAAGTTTGCAACAAATATATGATGTTTGTCATATAAAGAGGCGGAATGAAATAGTTGGGCCATAAAGAAAAGTGCTTGTGAGAGAAGATTTTCTGATCTACAGGTGGATGAAGGTCACGAACAGTTAAGCATATTGAGGTTACAGAACGTAACATTCGGATACCATCGCAAAATCTTTGCGGCGGATGTGGCACGATTATAAAAGAGAGAATAATCAGTCTTTTTAATTTCATTATCAAATCTACCTCAAGGGTTTGTTGCTAAAGTGAAGGCGCCCAATGAATCTGTGAACGCTGAAATTGCTTTCCTTACATAGTATTCAAACCTCTTGGCATGAGAGAGGCGTAAAGATACAGTTAAATTGAAAATTGTCAGAGATACCTTCAGGGGATAATCTGCTTTTTAGGCCTACAACATTTTTATCAATTGTGCTCAGAATGTTTATGAGTTGTGTGACATACTGCTTGTTGTTGCGCACTGCAGTGCAAACCATCCCTACGTTCAAGCTATCCAAGAATTAGGATATCTCACCAACTTGCGAATTACGACTCCGTACCTCATCCCTGACTTTATTTTCTGGAGATCGAAGCCTGGCAAGTCCTTTCAGCGAGCTGCCGATGTCGTCCATCAACATGCTGAAAAGGTGAGCGACGTTCAACACTCGCACTTCCAATATATCCTACCTATTCCGTTTTTGAAATGCAAAGGAAAAGCCATCCTAGCTGACAATGAAAACAGTTGGTTTTTGAAGATATCATTGGTTGTTGCGCTGCTGTTTCTTACGCAACAAAGCACATTTTCAATTACTACTTTGCGTTAGTTCTTTTTTCAGAATTTTCTTAGCTGCTACGGGACTTAGATTAGGATTCCGAGCATTTGTCCACTGCTGCAACAAGTATATTGAAAGTCTGAATCATATATATTTAGAACATAATATTGTTGTACTAAGAGCACATGCGCACAGGGTACTTGCCAATACAACCAGATTAATATAAATTTTATAGAACTATTTCATGTGAACGTTTATGCCCTGCAGCAGAAATCGAACACGCTTGCTCGTGCCATATAACCTGTTGAAGAATCGCAACAGCTAAGTCTATTAGGAAGGATAGCCTGAGTCCATAGATAATTAGGGGTATTCTGCAACAATTAGTCCTCTCTTGACGTTCGTCAGTTTAAAAGCACAGACAAAAAATTTTACGTAATCAAGAATGCTTAATGCAGTTGTTATTAAAGAGATTATGCAAACTAAGTGAGAAGATGTGTCTGCTGAAAGCACGCACAAGTTGCAAACGTTTTTCATCTTCGCGAAAACGTTTCGAGTAATTGCTTCAAAATGCGTTTTTGGGCCGGCTTACGAACAAGGATGCAGAAACGAAAGCGAGCGAACTTGGTCAAACCATCGTTAAATGAAAACCACCGCCGATGATGCGCATTTTGAGATAGTTTTAAATCGGAACTTTTAAGCATTGACAGCTGCACTGTTTGACATTGTCTTGTGAATGATTCCTATTTCAAACACACAGATAATATCCGATCGCCGGAAGTATCTGTTGAATCAAAGCAATTTTGATCTTCCTTCATCTGAAACGGCAAAAACAAGTGGTTTCTTCCACAGAGGAAAAAAACGTCTCGATTTTTTAGACATTCTGCTACAGACTAAGGTTTGTCGTTGAAACCAGCATTTCAATCTTTCTTGTAATAAAATGTGGTTTGCCCAGTAAGTACAAACCGATTAATATGCGCTGTGTGTACTTCACATTTGAGGCATTCCTGTAATATCTTCCTTGTAAAAATGCAATCAAAATTCTTGTTTCGAGTGTAACTTTTGTGACAGTTCAGTTCTCTTTACAGGACTTTGATAAACGTACCACAGGAAAAGTTATAGCACATATACAAAGGTTCATCAGCTGCAATAGATGTTTGCTTTTCAGCTTTGGAACTGGTACAAATTTACTGTGTGGGGAAAGATTAGGAGTTTTAGTGGAGTTTTTGACAGAGGTCAAAATTCACTGACACTCTCTATGCATGCTTCAGAACCGAAACTTTCATACGAAACTAGTTGACCAAAAGCAGAGATATCCTGTTGGAGTTGGGGTTCGATCAGTGTTTCTCAAAGTTTTTTTTCATATTCCCCCCTTACAAACTCGAACACTGTCAATTACTCCCCAACAAACATCAAAATGATACTCGCAAAAAATTTCACACTACCTACTGTGAAGAAACAAGAGAGGATTATGAACTAAACAGACTCCTTGAATAACATCAGACACCAGTAAAAGCAGCTTGTACCTGCAAGTTACTGCGATTACTACCTGACGGGCACATAATCCGCTTGATCATGGAGCTGGTTAGTATTCGCACCTTCACCCGTACCACCGCTAACGGCAAACGGAGTAGGTTACCACGCCTCAACATTGGCGTCCTACAGGGATCCGGACAGACACCCCTTCTCTTCAACATCTACACCTCTTACATCCTCACAGGCATGCTGAGATTCGCCGCAAAGGAGCCACACTGTCTCTAGCACGCTGTGTCATGAAGTATGGACACCTGCTCCACAATCCACTCAGCGCTCATGTTCACCGAGTGCAAATGCACGGCGTCTCAAATTGAAACACCCATTTGTCCTCGCCGCACAGCAGCTCATCATTTCGACTGCAATAATAGCATACATGAGGCACACTTGGCGGATCACTGATGGAATGCGGAATGGTTGGACAAGTCCAACCCTGCAAGACTCCGCACTTTCACCCCCGACACCGGCAACCACCCCCCTGGAATTACGCTTCCAAGAACAGCGTGGGTCCGGCCTCCGCACCGTGGGTCCTGCCTCCAAACCGGTGCTGGACGTTTCCGCTCCTGCTTGTACAAATGGGGTATGGACACTTCTGCGGCCTGTGCGTGTGGCGCAGAAGTACAGACCGTCGACCATGTTGTCCTCCAATGACCAATCCATCGACCTCCCCATGGACTGCATGGCCTGACCGTTCTGGACGATGAGACAATCGAATGGTTGCTCAACACCTGCCCCGAGGTCTCTGAGCAAGGATATGGCAACCGTAGGTGTATACCTCCAGACCTGGAAGTTAAAACTCAGTATTACAAAAGCAGTGTTGGCAGTCTTCCACCTCAACAACAAGGAAGCCAAAAGTGATCTGAAAGTCAACCACAACAACGAAACCCTGCCTTTTTGCTCCGAGCCCACATACCTCGGACTAACGTTGGACAGGACACTCATATACCGCCGACACCTCGAGTCACTTCGCAAAAAGTTGACACCACGGTTTGCACTCTTGAGGCGGTTTGCTGGCTCTGGCTAGGCTGCTGGAGAAACAACGTTGCGCAGAGTCACCTTAGCCCTGGTCCATTCAACAGCAAAGTACTGGATTGTACTACGCTCCTGTCTGGTGCCGCAGTGCTCACTTGCACCTGCGTCACTGACCCTGCCGTAAACAACGCCTTGCAAACTGTGACTGGATGCCTGTGTCCTACACCAGCGGACAATCTTCTTTCCCCCGCAGGCATGCAACCTGCTGAGCTTCGTTGCAAAGTAGCCCCACTATCTCTTAGCACGCCGCGCCATGGAGCCCGGACACCTGCTCCACTCAGCGCTCACCTGTTTACCGAGTGGAAATTCACGGCATCTCAAATCGAGACACCCGTTTGTTCTTGCCGCACAACAACTCATCAGCACATCTGATGACACTAGCAGAAGTGCCGTGCTCTGCGCGGACCATCGATGGAATGCGGAAAGTTGGAGAGCACTACAAGATTCCGTACTTTCATCCCCGCCCTCCTGGAATGGCTCAGCCAAGAACAGCAATCGCCTCCGATCCGATGTCAGACATTTCCCTCCTGTTAGTACAAATGGGGTTATGGTCTCCTCTGCGGCTTGTGAGTGTGGCACAGAAGATCAAACCGTCGAACATTGTTGTCTTCCAATGTCCAATCCATCGACCTCCTCATGGATTGCACGGCCTGGCGGTTCTGGACGAGGAGACAATCGATTGCTCAACACCTGCCCCTACATGTAGTGCGGCCAAGCAGTGGACTGGAAGAACTGGCTCAAACGATTGTGATGAAGCAACTTGTGCTTGCGTACTGTAGACATTCCCATCTGAACCAACCTCGTTGTGCAGTTTTTCATGTGTTAAATAAACTACTGTAATAATAAAAACAAGTTTTTTTCATCCATAGCTTTCCTCCCCAATTCCTCCCTGGAACAAATTTCCTCCCAGCAATGAAAAATTCCTCCCTTGGGGTGCCAAGTGGCTCCCGTTTGAGAACCACTGGGTTAGATTATCCTGATAACGTTTAACCGATTAACCAAGAGTATTTTTGCTATCCGATATCCGAATATAATTCTGTCGATTAACCGGATGAATAAGTAACGTTACTAATGCGTTTTTTTCTTTTTTAGCAAGTTTTGATATTCTTTGTTTCCTGGCACGGGCGATCAAAGTCCTATAAAAAAACCCGCAATTATCATTTTAATAGAAAATATTGATTACACGACTCCACAATCGATGTGTTGTGGTTCATAAGAAATGTGCTGCAAAAGCAGCCAATGTTAAAATGCATGATTTTCTTCATTTACGCTCGTACAATGCTTGTGTGTATATTTATAAGAAAACTATGTCATGATTTTGCAAGCAATTCATCACGCAGCTCTCGCAAAATCAATTGTCTAACAATTAGCGGTTATTGTCCAATTAACCGGTTAGCTAAAATACGTTATCCAGATCGTAAAAATTATATTGATATCACAACTAACAATATAGTTCGAACGCCTCAGAGCAAAAGGTTGTCTGCTCCTTCACACGCAGATGGTCATTCTCGAGAAAACGATTTCATTTCGCTGCATGCAAAATGCAATGGTCACCAGTTTTTTCCGTTTTGATATAATGCTTATTTCAGTGGTTTCATCGAAAGGTTTTTCTTCCTTCTTCAGGACGAAGATGGAAACGGCCTAAGCGAAAGAGAGATAAGGGATGAAGTAGACACATTCTTGTTTGAAGGACATGACACCACATCTAGCGGTAACTGTAGCAAAAAATATCTATTTGTTTGTTATAACAACGAATATTCTCCTCGGTCAGAATTTTGATCTTTGTTTTTTTTTTATTTGTCTAACCGAGAGCAACTGTGTACGTAGGTATCTCGTGGGCCTTATACAATTTGGCCAAGTACCCGGAATTGCAGGAAGCTTGCAGAAAAGAAGTTGCGGATATTCTCCAGGACAAGGGCACCATCGAGTGGTAAATTGCACAATGATAATGGTGGATTTTCTACCTCTTCCGAACTGACGTTTGAGTAATGCTCCCAGTTTTTAAAAGATAGAAAAAATTGAGCTTGCCAAACTTTAACCTAGCGATCTTAATCCACGACATCGACAGTTTTCGATGTTTCAAAACAAGAGATCCCAGCCGCTGTGCATCACCAGCGCACCACAACCACAAGACATTTTTGTCATAAGAAAGGAAAGCTCCTGTTACAGATTTGAGGAGTTTATCCGAGCGAACTTGCCGCAGTTAGGATTTATGCATTTTAGTCTTGAGTTTGTTTACTTTCTCTGCTCTTGCCTGAGCCCTTTAACTTTCCACCCGTAAGCGCTGCTTGCAGCTTTTAGGAGTGAGGATGCGTAGCATTACGTGATATCAATTACGTGACAAATTCGTTGATTTGCGATTGGTTTGCTTGTCACCTTCGTGGAAACTAGTGACTTGAATATAGATACGTGCAAGTATGAATCATCGCAAAAAGATAAAACTAGAGCCAATTCGGCTGAGTCATGGAAAGTTTATAGCAAACTTAATGATTTTAACGGATTAAATAGCGGTATCACCTAAGAGCTTCACCGTCGTTTTTTTTTTCTGAACGCCAGGTTATTTTACTTATTATAAAATTGTCCTATTAAACAGTTTTTTTGACTTCTCACTTCGTTAACTTTTTTTGCAGTTTTTGCTTCATGATTTTGATGCGTCTAAATGTAATTTATTTTGATCACCTAAAACCATTAATTGTACTTTGCATTTGAAAAACAATCACCTATGAAATATTATAACAATGTTCCGAAATAGCGACACGTTTAGAATTTTATACTTTTTATCTCGTGTTGTTCTCTCTTGTATATCCCACCGGCATTCCACGTTGTTTTCGGTATTTGAAATGAAATTTTAATCAGGTTGCTTATCGAGTATCAGCATTGATGAATGTGTCGTGCGTTTATTATCGTCCTTCCGAGTTTACCTCTGACTTCGTTCCGCTTCTGCAGGAACGACTACGCCAGGTTCACGTACCTGACAATGTTCATCAAGGAAAGCCTGAGGTTGTACCCGCCTGTGCTGATAATCGGCCGCGAGCTCGAAAACGACATGACCGTGAAGAGCAATCTGCACCAGCGATACGAGACCGTGGTGCCCCGAAGCTGCCGGGCGCTGGTGAACATCTTCACCTTGCATCGCAATGAAAACATGTGGGAAGATCCTGAGGTTAGTGCTGTCACTGTCACTTTGTCTTGCCACGTGTCACATGTGTTGCCATCTCTTTCGGAAGTGCACGTTTTTGATATGGCGCATTATTACCGCGGGATAGTGGTGCTTTTATTTTATAATATTTGATAAGTATAATAATCGTACGGTGGACTGCACGTTTTTCTCTTTTTCATCTCTAGTGTACTAACCGTAAAAGGATGAGAACTTAGAGAACGGCTGCTCTTAACGAAACAGTCGTTTGATTTTTAGAAATTCGATCCTGAAAGGTTCAGTAAAGAAAACATTTCGAAACGATCGCCGTGCGCTTACGTTCCTTTCTCTGCCGGATCCAGGTAAAAAATCACAATACATTTCTTGTATTATTATTATTGCGCGTCGTGCGAAGCCAGAAATATCAACACTACCTGACCATCAGTAATTAGTCGTTGCATACACGGTGTTGATCATCGAGTACACTGTCAGCCTAGTTCGTTAGTCCCATACGGACCCTCGTGAAAAATCTCGATATATCCAGAAAGAATTCCAAACTATTATCTTTCAACTATCAGATCCGCAAACAGCAACGACCATCACTTGACATAACGGCAGACGAGGGGTCCCCAAGGCAATATCTTTAGGAATAGGGGGCCCTGGGGTTGGAAAGGTTGAGGACCACTGGATCTAGACGAAGTGGTTTTTGGGAGAACTTTGGCCGTAATTCGCCAACCGATTGTGCTTGAGAGTCAATCAAGTCATCGTAAGATGCGGATATTCGCCTACATTCTTTAAAAAATACGGATAAATTGCCATTTGAAATTCTTTAAAGGTCGCAGCGATGTCAACACACTCCCATTCAGAATCTCAAATTTAGCGGTACCTGTTTTGTGTATCAGAACCTACACGCAATTCTGCATCTTATGATGTCTTCACTAACTCTCTAGCGCGATCGGTCGGCGAGTTGTGAACAAATATGCCTCAAACCTATTGCAGTGGCTTCCATAACTAAACAATGCATTTTTAACGCCAAAAGTCGAAGTTAAACATAGAGAAAAATGCAAGTGTTAACGCCGAAATGATTTCTGTCCACCACCATTGAAACACCCTGCTCCACAGCAAGGAGGCGCCTCTTACTATTTGAAGCTTTCGTTTAAGGAAAACGTAATCAGGACTCTCGCAAGGTCGTGTTCCGAATTTTGACTAACGTTATGATAATCAAAACAACCTATTTTTGACACCACTTATTAGCGCCGAAGTAACCGTTGGTTCTGATTTGCGTGTGCTTGACTTTGTTTCTGTGCTTGTCATTTGAAATTTTTCGCACGGGCGTAACCAGGGGGGCGCAATTCCCTGGGCGCCGAAAAGTCCCACAGTGCCACACGTACTTTCTTTAATGCCGTACATTTGATTCCGAAAAGAGGTAAGGTTCGAACATGGGGGCGCCAAACTTGCTTCTTGCCCCGGGCGCCGTCTAACTTCGGTACGCTCCTGATTGTGCGTACCATTAGAAATTATGCATGGCATTTGAAATTGTGCATGCCATTAGAAACTGCATCGGACAAAACTTCGCCATGAACGAAATGAAGACTTTTCTCGCCCACACTCTAAGACGGTATCGATTGTACTTGGATGAAGAGACGCCAGCGCCAGAAATGCAAGCGAGGCTTATACTCCAGAGCAAGAACGGAATCTTCGTTAAGCTTCAAAAATTGTAAAACACTAAGAATAAGCCCAATGTAGTGTTGATCACAAACTTTTGTCCGTCGTATTAGAAAACTGTCGATGCCCGCCCAATAAAAAGTAGCATGATCGTGTGTAGCCTCAACAACTGTTGCAATTGTTGTCGCCAACAGCAGAATCGACTTCGAGACAACAGCCATTCAACTGTTCGTAGCAATTGCTATTTTTTCTTGTGGCCCGTTACAATGACTTCTTGCCTTGGGAAATGTTGTCATTCTGCAGTTGTGGCGTGGAAATACCGCAACTCGCTTATAGCGTTGGTGCTCGCGTTATGAGCTGAGGTAGTGATTGCTCCTTGTTCGGCCTTTAACTTTGGAATGGACAAAAAGCACCAGGTAATTGCATAAAAAGCTGAAAAAAAGTCGCTTTGCTCACATAAGCATTACATACGAATAATCCCACTGCATGGTATACATGAACTTATTGTTTTCAAGGGCCTTATTGGCAAAGAAAAGGATGAACGAGGATTGCTGGCTCACTTCAGCATATTTTTCTCCCAGTTCGAAAAACTACGCAATTCACAGTTCGAAAAACTTCGCAAATGCTCACCAAGCCAATGCTGTTTTTGCAACATTACGACATAATTAGTATTTTATGTGATGGTGGTGACTATGCGTGAACATTAATCACATATTGTTTCGTGACTCCGTGTTACTTTTTTTAAGTTTTGATCAAGCGGACATTTGTTTAAAATACGTTTATCAACACAGCGATGAAAATGTCCCGGTTTGACGAGGGAGCGTAGTGGGACATTTTAGTGTTGAACCTTGCATTTGCGTTTGCAGCGAAAAATCCCCGTCGTCTGTTTTCAGTTACTGAATTTCAGTCCGAAACCAAAGGTTGTAGTCCATGTGCTTCAGACAGAAAGTAAATAAGCTACTGCCGAAAAGCAACAACCCTGGCAGCTGCATTAAAGCAATTAACTAAAGAGGTGAAGTCGTGCTCTTTCATCAAAGACCTTCAAAGTGCGGTGCTCTGCTTACTGAGTACCAAGACTACATTCTTCACTAATTAATTCACTTCACTAAATCACTAAATGTTGCGAAGAAAATAGTGATCGCTTTAGCATCCCACTGATTTCGTTTTTTCTGATTTTTATGTTGTCGGTGATAATACAAATATAATTTTTAAGCATAACAAAAAAGTCTACCACAAAATTTGTTTTTCATTTTAAAACCCAGGTGCCTTTCAATGTTTTGGAATTTGATCATACGACAATTTTATTACTTTTCAAAAATGTGGGGACGCCAGCGGACATGGGGCGATAACAGCACAAATGTAATCGATTACGAATAAACAAAATAGCAGTGTAATCGATTACGATTATGATGACATTGAAAGTAACCACAATTACAATCGCGATTACATTTGTCTTGAAACATTGTCAAAAAGATAACAAAACCCATTTGCATGGTTTCACGTAAGTAAATTTCAGACAACATACGATATGAATAAATGCAATAAACGAAATTACCGATCTGCAAGGGTTAAGCACCGGAAAAAATAAAAATCATTGTTGACTGAGATGTTTGTGCAAACAACAAACCAGTTGCGTAGGTAGAAGTTGGAGCCAGGGGAAAGACTTAGCTGTGAGAAGCCCGCTGGCCACTGTGAGGAGCCCACTTGCCAAGACTGAGAACAAAATTTAAGATATGATAACAAATCCGGATGTGGATGGTTATACTAACACCCTAAATCAAAGATAACTACTCCACGGAGTATTGCTCACTTTAAATCAGCTTAATATTGTGTTGAAGTTGGGATTATTTTTTTTTTCTTTTTTTAATTCCAACGGAATTATCTCCCAAAAACGTTTGGTCAACTGGATATTGTACTAACTTTAGCATGTTTTGAACCGATTTACACTTTTGCAAATGCATTGGAACGTCATTACTTTATACTTAGCAAAGGACGAAGCAGTGGTCTCAACTTTCTTCAATCAAATTGGTCGCTTGTTAATGTAGTTCGAAAGTGTTTGTACATCTTCCTGCCATGACCATACGCTTGAACTTCTTCAGGTTAGGGTTACAATTTTTGCTGAGGTGTTCGGAATGAGTGTCGTTGCAAATGACCAGTACGCATCTCTGAAACTGGCCGAAAAACGACAACTTACTGAAAGCCAAAAAACTACTAAAACTGAAATATAAGATAAGTGGGAGCCGGTTGTTACGTTTAGCTTGACAAGGAGGGGAAATCTGCTCCACACCCCACCCACCCTCAGTTACGACACCGCAGCAAACACTTTAGTTAATGATTAAGCAGAAGTAGTATTTTTTTGAAATGTTTATTACAGTTGATAAACATCAATGATTCAAATATTTTATCAGTCAAACGACATCAACCAGGCTTGAACTTTCGTCCATTAACGCTGAAAAGTGTTAGTAATTTCAAAAATTGGTAGTAATTTCAAAATAGCTGACTATTTTTTCAGACTGTGAGTTAGACGAGGTTTTATCGTCTGCAAGCGCAGCATAGTATTGCGTAGCTCTTCATTCGAAATGAAACGAGCACTGATGCCAGTATAGCTGCGCATCTGTCTATTGGACAAAAAGTCAACGTATGACCCAAGCTCACTGGATTCGTTAACATTTTTTTAACAGAATTTGTATGTTATCTCTGTTGACATACTAGTTATCAGCGTTGTGGAAAGGTGCTTTCAACTTGGGTAAAATTACACTATTCCATTGCAAAAAATTTAACTTATATAAATTACTGTAGTAATTATATACGTAGCCTGTTCCAGCACTTACATTCACAAATTCACTCTACATACATATAAACAAAACCAACAC
>Ga0210059_1005325_pt1 | contig 20722 bp, 13 predicted proteins | sample Ectturendosymbi2_FD_188042 | JGI IMG/M metagenome (GOLD analysis project Ga0210059, IMG submission 188042) | Ecteinascidia turbinata endosymbiont from Florida, USA - Sample 2 (SPAdes) (version 2) | ecosystem: Host-associated > Tunicates > Ascidians > Unclassified | place: Key West, Florida...
AGAGTTTCATTTTTAGCGGGGTTTATACTTTCTCTGCCACGCCCAGGTCCTTGCGGATCTGAGCAACCCATCCACCGAGAGAGACCGGTTGCGACCCAGCACCCTCTGCGCAACTGTGTTGATCATCTAGCACCTTCTTCCCACATATATGCACCACCACGAGTTGAAACTGGACAGTAACAAAGCTAATTTAACTGCTGAGGGGCATCGACTCGACAACCATCCGGTTCCTTCAATGCCCTGGCGTCCTTGCACTGATTTGTGTTTTTTTCTAGCTGAATATTAATTATCGCCAAATAAAATGAACTCAACTCAACTTTAATGCCAATTGAATTGGAACTTTTATAAATAATAAGATACAACATCAATTGACACCATTGCTTCATCAGTTTGGAGTAATTCTTGAGTAATAGATGATGCGAAGTCTCAAAAGTTTCTTATGTGATGTTATGATTTTCCAATAACTGGTTTGAGTAGTGCGTATAATTCTTGAGCTAAACTGTAGGTAGATGAATCTATGAAAAAACTGTTGGTCGAATAATGTTTTTTTTATCTTTTTGCTTTCGGTTGTCCCTACAGCCGGTGTGTTGTGGCATCTGAGTTTTCAGCGGAAAACTTGCTTTTTGTGATATTTTTGCTTTGAAGCAAGTTGTTAACAAATTTATAGAGATCTTCGGTTTTGGATGATATGGGTGTGTTTTTGAAATATTTGTAAATTGCTCATACCACTCTTTGCCTAAGACTGTGGTGACGCTACCTTTGTCAGCCTTGGTGATTATCAGACCCGTAACTACGGGGAACGCCCTACAAACTTTTTTGCCCTCCCTGGAGAAATGTGTTGACATAGTTTAAAAAATTTTGGCCCCTGGCAGAATCATTTGCACCTTTATTGTCCCAAGCTGGTTAGGGGTCTGGTGATTATTATACTTGGATCTGTCTTTAAGTATTGCAATTTCATGTGGACTTTTTTCGTCAAAACTGATCTAGTTGTTTCGTATGTTTGAAACCACTTTGCAACATATTAGGTCAGCCTCGCTGGGAGTAATGCCTCGCACACCGTCTGCAACTGCGGCAGGAATATGGTTTGATGGTACATATTCAGGGCAGTAGCAATAGTCTGGCCCGATTAAGATGCTTTTCATTTTTCATTGACGATAATCGATTCCGATTATTTTGCATTACTCAAACCGCAGTTGAAAGATATTATAGTGCATTTCTTTTTCGTGCAGACCACATGAACAATCGGAATGTTTGCAGAAGTTACACACGACAGAGCAAATTGTAATAAGTAAGAAAAACAGACCTATTATGAATTTAAGAAATATCAATAGTAAGAAATGAAAAGCAAGAACATTTTGTTTAGGAAAGCGGTTCTCAAATCACAAAATGGCAAGATATGCTGAAAGTTGGGTTGCATGGCCCGTTTGGCCACCCTGGCTACGCCAATGCAACCTTCCAATCCTTGCAGGCATCCAACCTGCTGAGTTTCGTTGCAAAGAAGTAAAATTGTCTCAAGCACGCCGTACCAAGGAGCCTGGACACCTGCCACACTCAATGCTCACCCGTCCACCGAGTGGAGATTCACGGCGCCTCAAATCGAGACACCAATTTGTGTCTGCCGCACAACAACTCTTCACTCTGTCTGACAACAACAACGTACGTACGGCGCACTGGGTTGACCACCAATGGAATGCGGAGTGGGCTGACAACATCACAAGACTTTTTCATCCCAACACCGACACAAACTCACCTTTAGTAACCCTCTCAAGAAGAGCATGGTTCCGGTTTTACAGCCTCCGCACCGGTGTCGGGCGTTTCACCTCCTCTTTGTACAAATGGCGTATGGCCTTCTCTGTGGCCTGTGAGTGTGGCGCAGAAAAACAAACCGTGGACCACGTTGTCCTCCAATGCTCAATCCATCGACCTCCTCACGGACTGCACGGCCTGACTGTTCCGGGCGATGAGACAATTGAATGGCTGCTCAACATCTGCCCCGAGATCTAGTGTGGCCAAGCAGTGGTTAAAACAACTGGCTCACAAGAAGAAGTTGAAGAATACACTGATGAAACACAATGCATGTGTCTACGTACTACAAATATTAGTTTCATATTGAAACCTTTGTATATTGGGGTATTCGCAATGCTTTTGCATATGTACCTCGCAACAATGCGAAGCTTGAATGCAATCAGATGTTATTATTTGAGAACGATGGTTACCATCTGCCGCGGGAGGTGACGATGTGCAGTTCTTTGCTGCGTGGCATCATGCAACGTGGAAATATCCTATCGATGTAGCATCAACGGCAGACATTTAATGGTTAGCTGCATGAAACCACACAGTTGCATCGTTATAAATACTTTCTGCAAAATGTTTATAGCATTGCGCCTTGTTTTATTATGTATCGAAATAACAGCCAAAAAACGCCAAAAACATATTTTTGCGTGAAGAAAAGGAAATGTGGCCAGCTCAGCTGATCTTAACCAGGGATTCTCATCTGGTGCACTGCTATACGACTCCAAGTTTTGTAGCTGGATCAAAGGATTCATGATAATAGAGACATCGTATCACTGACGAATGACCCAGTTTTCCCACGGAATCTGTCCAAATCGTGAGTTAGTGTTGTACGTGGGCAGACAAGTATTCACACTCAGAACAACCGGTTTTCAGATGTTTTGGAAGAATTAACACCATATCACACTCGCACACCATAACCATGCTCCACGCAAGCACATGCCTTCTTATTCTTGTACGTGCAAGTATGATGCAAGTAAGATATGGCTACCCGCACGTGTATGAGCTTTCTATAATGCAGCTTGCTAGAAGACATTCATTAAAATATGTTTTCTTTGCGTGTTTGTCACAGACACAAGTTCCACATCACGTTGGAACACTATGGAACAAACATGCTTAAACCTTACACTATTGATTTTTGAAAGACGGTCAAGTAAATGGTAATGGTTCGTTTTCTGATTGCCATAATGCCCCATCTAAACAATCTCAATGTCGAACTGCACGGGGATAAACACACAATCTATATCTCCATGACCAGGTCGTTTCGCCTTTACTCTTCCTTATCTGCTTTAATGGTATCACCGCGAGATTCTTCCGTTCACACTACGTTATTTGCTGATGACAATGATCTTGTGTTTGAATAAGGATCAAAACCACCTAGTTGATTGGAATAGGTTGTTGTGAAAAGTAGGTAAAAGTAGGTTTCGTTTACATGCTAGTTGTGTGACATATTTCTGCTGGACTACTGCCCCAACAGTGGCTTCAATAACTGTTGTAGTTGAATTCCCTGGGGGTGGAAACAGAGGAAACTAGAGAATGGTGGCCTAGAGAAATCATATATCTAAAAGTCAGAAATGGAAAAAAATGAAAACAAGGCAAAAATAAAGGCCGAGGACGGGAACACTACTGTGTACTTAATCCGCTGCTACTCTATATGAAAGACAGATTTAAATCTTGTGCTCAAGATTCAACCCTGTAACAGGTTCTGAATTATTACCATCAGGAGGCGATTGCAGAGGCTAAAGCACTGCTGCCCCAAAAGGTTGCCTCAGGAAACGGCTCATGAAAAGAAAGGGTGAAGGAAAGGCGAGAAAAATACTGAAAGACATCTCTGCTATGATACAAGGAATGGATATTGATCCTTATAACTCAATAGGGCTGGTGACTGAAAGTAGTGAATTCCCTTCTCTCGATTTGAAACAAATTGATGCAGCATCATTTTACCACAAAATATTACTGTTAGCATAGAAGTAGAACAACAGAGGGAAGTTATAAAATGCAGTTGTGATGAGGATATCAATTACCATGTTGCTGATTTAAAATCTTTAAAAACGGATATGCAGGTTGTGGCAGACGAGACACAAAAATCAGTAAATCAAATGTCCGAAGTGCTAACAATTGCAACTTCAGAGATCAATCACACTGCTATAAAGTTATCCACCATCAAACATGATCTTAGTCAATGGAAACAATTTGCGAGAAGGAATGATCTACATAATGTGGCAATAGGAGCAATGACTGACATTGCTGAATGCTGACACGCCTGCAAACGTTCAGGTTTCTGGTGGAGAAGAGTCTAAATCAGCAGATGGTGCTGTGTGTGGAGTAAAAAAGCTGACCTATCCTGTGCCACTAATCAGCTCAAAAATGACTCCAATGTTGACAATGCTGAACAGGAAGATGATCAACTTACTGAATGGAAAACTGTATTTCGAAAGGTGGTGTCACAAAATTGGCAATTCACCTGATGCACAGTTCAAGCCAGAGGAATTTTTTGTCCCGAGATTGAAACCAGACACTAGATTTGTCTGTCTTAAAAGGCGGTTTGGGTACAAGTTTGAACACCTTGGATTTGTGCTGGTAATAAACGATTGGTGTTTCAATTATAGCTTGCTATTTTGGACAAATTTAACTGAAGATAATTTTTTGAGTCATGCGTTTGTCTTGTTGCCTCAGTCAGATGTGCAAGAACATTCTTGTAAACTGTCTATGGAAGCCTTGATGAACTTTGCTAGTCACTGGATTTCGGTCAACGCATTGTTACCGAATTCTAGAGACTTACCATTAGTTAAACAATTGGATGCGTTCTTTTAATTACTGCTGAGGTAGGCAACCATTACTTTAAAAAATAGCTGCTCTCCCACTACTGAATGATAATATTAAAAATCCTTTTGGTGTTGATTTGCTGACATAAGATTTTTAAAACAATGAGACCAAATAAATGTATTATTGTACTCAACGTTAACAAACACTTTTTTGAACAATTTTTTCCAAAGCAAATACTTTCAAACTAAACGCAATTGACTAGGAACATCTGGAACTGGTGATCAGATACCACATTCCGGTTTGTAATTGATGTCACATTTATGAAGCCAAATACGATTGTTTTGTTAAAATTGTTCTGCAAACATAAGAACAACAAATTTGCAAAATACTTCCCCATCCATATACATATTAGATGTGTTGGCAGAGAAAGGAATGGCGCCATTGTGTTTTAAGAATGTACATGTAAATATGAAACACTTGAAAGGTTTGCTATATGCAATACCACAAAGCAACTGCAAATGGCGTCAACAAAATTAACTGCTTGAACTCCGGACGATGCATGAAATAGATTCCTGTATTCCCTTCCGCTTTCTGGAAGGCGTTCTTGATAGGAACCATTGGAAAGGCTTTTTCAGCTTCGCTTTCGGTGTTTCTTCCCAAAGTCATTTAATATCTTTTTGCACAAATTGCATAATCCTGCGAGAACAATGAAACACAAATCAAGTGTATTAACGTCAACAATGTGGTTTTCACAAGCAGTTCTACTGTGTTACGTAAAATCGATTTCCTACGAAAGGTTTGGGATAGACTCCATGCATGTCTCACATGTGGATAGTAATGATTTGAATACAGATATGTGCAAGTTCGAATCATCGCAAAAAGATGAAAGCAGATCCCACTCGGCTGATTTCTCGAAAGCTTACAGAAAACCCACAGGTTTGAATTGCAGTTCCACTGTTTTTGGAGAAACACTTTTACCATAAATCCGGTACAAAAACTGCTACTCCATGTTATGTCCAAAATCCAGGAGTACTCATCTGATAATTCTGAATGAATATCCTTATTACATTTCACAAGCTTCGCGTTGAGCAGTTCTTTATGAATATGCAGCAAATGACCAAAGAATTGCCTGAAATACAAGATAATTAATTTCTCGTTTAAAATTTTTATTCATTAAAAATTCTTCTGTATGGCATCTGTTGTTGCCACTTGTGTTTCCATACATCGCTAACGTGCTACAGCATTATGCAACGCAATATTTCGCAAACCATTTTCAGCTCATAGCAAAATGAAATTCATTCGACAAAGCACTGCTACTCAATACCGATTGCGCTAAAGAGGCAATCGAGGCAAGATAAGATGCGGATTTTCGTGTAATTCCGTTTGAGGAAAATTGGGCACATTTGGATTTGAATATATGGGGTAGAGTGACGTCAGATGTTGGTGCCAGTGACTGCTTTGGGTCCTGTTAAAAATTTAAATTTGCCAACTTACCTGTATTTTTTATAACATGTCTTGACTGACTCTCTCGCGCGGGGTCGCCGAGTTATGCCTGGAAATTGCCAGATAAGTTGTTGTACTTAGTTTAATTGGTGGCAGAGTTTAATTTGGCAGATCACTGCCTACCCAATGTCATAGGTAATGCTGGAGGCGCTCGCTTATCACTAAATCCTGGACTTTTGAACAATTGTTATGTAGGTTGTTCCTCTAAGCCTATGATCAATTTCACCGCTTTTCATTAAATTTCTAATAATCTGTTGATTTTGTGCGTGAAACGAAAAGGCGTTATTTGGCGGCCTCTTTGAAATTCTACACATTCTTGTATATACGCGTGCTGCCCACAATCATGATTTTCACGACCTTGGCGATCAATAAGCCGCCTGTTGAAGCGAGCTTCATTTAATTACTACAACTCGCCTTCGGCAACAACGACTTACTACAGGAGTTACATCATACTAACGTCAACCTTCACATTTGTTTCAAATCTCCCCTGTGCACAACTGTTCCGCGGTTACTTATCCAAGTCGAACAAGGTGACTGTGGATCAAAGTTCATGCGTAAAAGATACGTCACAGCGCATCATTGGGCTCACTTGATACGCTGCTTATACATAAGCAATTTGAACTTTACAGCATCTTGAAGTCGCCCGCATTAGTCTTTACCAGCAATCTAAAGTCGCTTGCACTGCTTTGTTTAGCGCAGAAAAAGACTCTGGGCGATACGCCTTTACGGAAAATGGGTCCTGTGTTATCGATGTCAAAATAAATCAAATTGTGAACCCAAAATAAGAGTAGTTCTGATCAGAGATTTTGTAAAATGAATTGTTTGTCTACTATTTCTCGCAAAAGAAAATGTTTACATTTTGACACTGAAATGCACCAAGGGCATTTGCCGCGCCTCATCAGTGCGACAGCTCTAATGAGTTCCTTTTATAGGTAATTGCAATTAAGTGTTTTTGAAAACCGATTTGTTTGTGTGAAACACTGCTGCAAACATTGCATTATTACTATTATTTGGAATTTCGGTATTCAATGCAAGCAAAATAAGAAACACTGATTGATGACACTCACAAGCTACGGAGAGACAAAAAGAAAAGTCACTTAATTAACCAGAAAAGAAGCTTTTGAACAATAAAACAACAAAAAATACATTTTGTCAATAGAATACATTCTTTTGCACTGACATTGTGGAGACACCATACCAGTGATGTTTCACCTAATTTTTTACACGACCTGCAGTGTTCTGTTGAGAACTTGAGTGTGATAAATTTAGTGTACTGACGTTATAATCTAACTTGAAGTTGGAAAGAACGAATCGACTCAATATCCGATTACTGTTGCAATTAAGTGACATTGACATGTTTTGTTACGTGAAATCGATTTCCTACAAAACAATTTGCCAATTGATTCACTTGTTCCTCACGTTTGTGGGGACTATAGCTTGGTGTGTTAAATTTTCAACAAGTTCAAATTTCCTGAGATCAGGTTGCGTGGAAGAATTGGTTGCTCGTCCCATTTAGATGAATTGCAGTAAAGCTTAGAGCAAACAACAGTGTGCAATCTTTCCAGTTTCTTTTTGTGTTTGATAAACCTCAAAACAACACCCAAACTGTACGCAAGGCCAGTAGGTCTAGGACTGAGTTTTATGACATGTGTTGCTCATTTGAAATAATTTCAAAATCGCGCCTTGTGTGATTTAAATAAATCGTGAACGGCATATTTCTAAAAGTCAGGAAAGAATTTCTTGAAATCAGGGCAGCAAGGAAGGGGGCAAGCGGAGCACAATTCCCCGGGCGACGAAAAATCAAACAATGTTGCAAGATATTTCTTCGATACAGTGCATTTACTTCGTAAAAGACTTCAAGTTCGAACATGGGGTCCTCAAAGTTGCCTCCTGCCCCGGGCGCCATCCAACCTGGTTACGCCCCTGCTTGAAAGATTTTATATTTTTATCTTAACTTTGAAATAAAAAGCAACCAAATATTGCCATCAGTACTTCATGCTTATATAGAACCAAAAAATGTTTCCAATCAATGGGCTATATTGAAAAAGGTTGAAAATCAAAAAGCAAGTCTTGGTGAAGGGTTTGGTTCAAACATTGCATATGTCGCACGTTGCATCGTATCCAAGTGATTGTCTGTCAAGCGAACTAAATTGTTTTACGCACTTAAATTCAGAAAGTAGTGGTTTACATCAAATCGACACGAATCATTCCAATAACTCACGAAATAAATTAAAACGAAAAACTTCTTTTGAGAGGTAAAGCTTTGCAGATGAAGAGCAATTACATTGAATGAAAGTACAAAATTTGTGAAACCTTTTAGCATTGTCTTTGAATGCAATTTTAGAAAAAAGCAGTGTTGCAGCTTTCCACCTTGTACATGCTGATGAAGCAATGATGATTTTTTTCTTGGAGTTAAAGGCCAATGAAATACACTAGGTTTGCTTTCGGAAACACCGACAAGAAACTTCATTCCATCACCAGTTTTTACCTCATTTCATCGTTGGATTGTGTTCCATTTTTTCTCTGTTACTATCATGTCATAGCTGAGGTAGATCATGATCTTGAAATGACAAGCAGTGCGTAGATAATATACGTAGAGTACTGTAGTTTCGATACAATCACGAACAATAAAACAACAAACAGGACCAATAACCACAATCGCCAACAACAAAATTTTGCTCACTTTGAATCGTTATCCGACTTGATCCCTGTTTGCAAAGGATTTCGGAGAGTTTGCATTGTTTATAGTGGATATGCCAATGCGCCTGTTGAAATGAGTCATCGTTGATGTTTTCAAAATCCTGTCGGAAAAGGTAGTCCTTTTGCATACATAACCAAGAAATTAAACAAGGGTGAATTTAACTCCCGAAAATATTTTATCAAAATGACAAACAAAAATATTTTCTTGAAAATACATTTTGATTAGCAACGCAATACCTAAGTTGAACACAATATTAACATCAAAAACCGCATTAACCGAAGGCTTGGACAAAACTTTTGCTTGCGTATGAGAAGGAAAGGAGTAAGCAAATCTCCGGAGACTTTGGATGACATCAGGGATATTATCATTTTGTGCAACACGATCTCCTTCTTGCAGTATACTGATCCCCATTGTTTCTTCCCAAGAATCTATAAATATAGACAATGATACAATCTAACTATTTATTCAAACAATTTTTATCACAATTTTCATACCTCGTTGCGATCATTACAAAGATGTGAGTGTTATATGCAAAGGAAGACACCATCAGTTTAACATATTGTTCCGACAACATTCAAGTATTGAATGCCACACAGATATCAACCAATAGTAAACAAACTGTTTCGAAGATATTTTCCTATGAAGTTGTTTGAATTTTTTTTTCTTTAATATGTGTGGCAAATAATTGAAAGATATAATTTCTTTTGAAAAATTACAAACTTATCTTGGACAACGGAACTTACGTACCATGATATTATTTTGGTCTTCGGCGCTCTGAATATCACGCACATCTTAATAAGGCATATCTAGAAAGGTTGTGCTAAATAAATTATACTCGGGCGTTTCAAAACTCTTATGAACCTTTCCGTTGGTACAAATATTACATAGAGTTTTTTGAGCGCTTTATTCATTGTTGGAGAACACTCACGCCTCCCTTTTGTTTATTTTCTCAAACTCGCTCGTGGTTATTCCGGTCCAAGTTAAACGTTTCTGTGTTGGGAATAGTGTCCGAAAAGGTTTTGAAAAATTTGGAGGACGTCTACAGTTGCTAATACTAAAGCGTCACGCTACTAAACAATTTATGGTATCGTGGGTTATTTTGCGAGTTTCACATCGACCATATGAAAGAAAATGTAGAAACTCTTGCTACCGTGAAATGCCACTGTGTTCCTCAATTGTAATTACTGCCTATTAATGCTCTAAAAAGAAACGTTTTAATTTTGAATAACATAATTGCAGTAAGTTTGAAAAATCGGGAAGCAAGATTGCCTTTATTTATCGTTTGATATTAAAATGTTCGACATTCAAAAATTCGCAATAATTTGAAAACTGTGTAGTATACGATGTCTCCGCGATAAAGCAGAAAAAACACTTTGCGAACTCCGACGTAAGACCGATGGCTCTTGATATCATATTTCGATTTAAAGAACTCCTAAATATCGTGATAAAATTTTAAAATGTGTTATAATTTGATCAAATGCACTATCCTTGCTTGGAACCACAGCCATTTTTATAGTCAAGAAACTATCTCCAACAATCAAAAGTTCAAACAAGCCATGCAGAGTGAGCCGATTTCCTGACACTTCGTGCTGGTTACCCTTTTTTTCCTTTTCGAATATGCTAACCGTGCAAATAATCCTCGATCAATTTTTTCAAAGATTAATTTTGATTAATGTTTTAGTGCGGCTTTGCTGTGCTTACACTATTCAATTCACTTTTTCAATTTCTGCTATGCCATTCACAAACGTGCTTCATGTTTTTTGTTACTTTGGATGGAGATTAATCACTTAGTTGCTGGTTTGCCGTACCAAGGAAAACTTTACTTCATACTGCTTTTGAAGATTCTTTTGCAAACGATATTTTGACAGACTTAATCACGAATCTTTTAACGAAAAGTGCATTTAGCTGCTTACAATAATTTGCATGCAGCTTACCAGAGAGCACGGGCGCACATATTCCCACCAAAAATATTGCAAAAGTAACAACTTTCATTGTTTTTAATGTAAGCTCTTTTGTTCTTTTACAAAAGTTCCTGCGAAGAACAGAATGGTGATCAATATCATTGTCATTTTTATGACATTTTTCACAGGGGCAGTTCCAGGTAGTGGCGTTGGGATCGATTCCTCTGATGGTAGTCAAGGCTAATAACGGCTTCGTTATTGTAACAGAGATGAAACATGCATTGGACCACAGAATGGCCTTACAGCTTATCAACAACAATGAGACATTTCGAACATTACTAAAGACCTATTCGGAGTTGGTTTTGATGTGTTCTTTTCCAAATTGTACAGTACCAGATCATATGAAATAAAGTCACTTCCGCAGGTTTTGCGACGATCGCCCCAGTCGCCCCAACCGGAACCGCCACTAATTCTTCAGAAGTCAGCACAGGGAGCACTTTAATGCTTCCTTCAATGTATTTTTCATAAACCAAACGCATTGAATCTTTTGCTATGCAAAATTCAACAAAAACAAAGATTTTAAAGTTTTGAACGTATCGCAAGCTTTCGGAAAATCAAAAAAATTGAAATTTATCTAATTTTTGAACGAATATTTGGAAATGCCTTCAACAAAAACAGACATCAGCTCATTCAAGCATCGCTGATTTTCCTGGAGATTCATAACAGAGCACTGCTTAGGACTTGAATTCCTACTGCTCCGTTTTTGAACAAGAACGCAACATCCGGTGTCGTTGAAACGTAGGCTATAAGGAAAGACTACTCGTCGCCAAATTTCCTCTGAGACACGTGGTGCCGTGAAATCAGCAGAATTGAAGGAAACGTGATTCAGATTGTTGATTTATTCCTGTTCACACTCGAGAGTCATGACAACCGTTACTTCGGGTGATTGATCGTCATCAGCATTTGGTTTGCTGAGACTTTTCTGTGCACCAAAACTGCAAAAGCAACCAAAACTAATTGTTACAAGACCTCTGGAAGCAACTACTACTGCACACACAGAAGGCTTACTCTTGTTATTTCTTTCAAACAATCAAGCGTTCTCACGTGAAGTGTACACACGTCGAAGTTTAGACGAAGAAACGTGATGCCTGGTGAAGAGACTGCAAGGTTAACAAATCAACTAACCCTGTTGAACAAAAACAAATATAAAACAAAGCAGATGGCAATAAAAGTTCATCCAACAAAGAAACAAAGGCCCAAGGTGCACTGCAGACAACTTCACATAACGATCGGTGAGCGCCGAATTAGTTACAGTCAGAAACAGCAATAACAAAATCTGCTTGAACATCGGCAAGAGTTGAAATTGTCTTGTAAGAGCCAGGGCTTGTATAGTTTCATAAAATTACGGTACAGTCAGATCGATAAGTCTTTTGCGATGCATTCCACATCTGAAGGTGGCTACAAACGTTAAGGTATTCTTGCTTGTTAGAGATTTGACTCAAGGATTGTTTGTTTTTATTTTATTGATGGTTGTGTTAAAAACGGCGATAATACGATAAATATGTGCACTCTTCTGTGATTTCGTCTGGCAGCATCTCTTTGCATATACATGTATTTCTCTAGTTCGCACGAATAAATTTGTTTATTTAAAGAACATTGACAGAAATTTGCATCTCCTTTGTGGTTGGTTGTTCGTCGATTCAACTCAAAAAAGCGGTTATGTCTTGGACACAGAGACAAATATTGTGGTCCAAATGCTTCTGACCTACGGGCCATTTTATTAAAACGTGACAACTCGTGGGCCACTTCCAATAAAGTGATGTACAAAACAACAGCTTCACAAGATGTAAAACTAAAAAACGGGAAGATAAGTGGGTGTCTTATTAAAACTATCGCACAATAGCAAGTAGAAATTTGTTACAAATCTCTATCAGCGGGATCCCGCCATCGAGGCTTGTCTGTCACTCTTGTTACTTCATCAATACCAGTTTCAGTGATGCAAGTCAGAGACCATCCTCCAGTGTTTCGTCTGTCATTCGATTTCTGTTTTTGGATTTGACTTGCTCAGCGTTTCGTGTTGACAAAACTCAGAAGCAAATCCATTCCGTGTACTTCAAAATTAAAAAAAATGTTGTTATTTAACCTTAGCCATGATATATTTGGTACGTACAAAAAGCTAGAGTCAAAGCTGGGAACACCACAAAGGTAAAACACTATATGCATAATGGATAGAGCATTTACCAAACTACGCAAGTACTGTAAGACTACGTTTCTTGCCTTCCCACGCCAAGTCTATTTCAATATGCAATCTTCCAGTGATGGGCAAAGCAGGATTACTACGTCAGAAGTCGCAACAAACCAATCATTATTTCAGATTTGCAACTTAACTTGCGGAAGCATATCAATATCAGTTGTTGTAGCTTCAATAAATATAGTTAGCTTTATTATACCAATAGTGGTCGCAGCAACCAACACTGATAGAGGTATAGGTCAAACTCCATTTCTTCAAGAGGAAGACTTCAGCTTCTTTGAAGTTAGTAACATTGGCCCAACGTTCATTGCATAGCTACCACTAAATCATCGCATCGGCTTTAGCGACTATAGAGAATTGCAAGTTGCCGTCAGGTTTGGCGCAGTTAATTTTTGTCGTGAACTGCCACAAATCCTTCCAACTGCATGTGGTATGATTAGCAAAATTGCCTTGAAACAAGTCATCACTGCCTTCGGTGAAGCATTGCCAAACCATTATTTCGTAGGAAAAAAATATGGCAGTCCATTATCATTTTTTTACTTTAGTACCTTGAGTAAAACAATGTAGGACTACTGAAAGGTGTTCTGCTGTAAAAATACTGCAAATATGACTGATGCAAGAACATTTCCGTAGAAATTCACGGCTTGTAACACTAGGAACAGCTAGCCGAAAGTTGTAAAACGTGCTTATCGTGTTTCAGACACTTCGGGTGTTTTGGTGTCTGTGAATATAGCTGTACTGTGTTCATCTGACTTATGACCAGGGGTGTAGTGGGGCGGGAACGCGTGGGAACGGCGTTACCACACCTTTTTCATGTTTGCTTTGAGATTAGTTCGGAGCTGTTTCAAAATGGCTAGCTTTTTTTGGGTACGTTCCTACATCTTTGCTGTTATCGCTACATCCATGATTATGACAGTGTGTAACAGAACAGTGGCTAGGAAAGGAGTAACTTAGACCGGCAAGTCAGCCCAAGAACCCAATCTTGGCTAAACTTAAGACTCCAAAAAATCGTTTTCGCCACCTATTGTTTGAGGCTTGCTATAAAGTCATTCTGTTGTGGAGATCACGCCGAAAGTTACACTGCGTAGAGGTTTTTGTGTGAAATAGCTTTTTGCCGGCTAACTAGTATAAGCGAATGCGATTCCACCATCCAGGAACGTCTTATCCACATCCAAAGCCAGGATGAAGCCCCCATTGTATTTCACACACGGATGGTCAAATTTTTGGATCAATTGCAGTGAGCTTTTTCCAGAACTTTGGAGAATAGTGAAGCTAATATTGCTAGGGTTTCCCACGATGTATTTTCCTGAGCAAGGTTTCTGCCAAGTACTGCAGACGGGTAATAAATACCGCAATCGCTTTGACATGAACAAGATCGGGGAAACTCCATTTAAACTGATTGACTTGCAACTTGCTTTGAAAAAGCTTGCAAATAAACACCATCGCAAGGATCGCAGTAGTTGAAATGAGCCGTTTTCGGAAATTAATAACTTTTGTTCTACAAATGCAATTGCAACCTTTTTTGTGCTAACTTGATTGCGCGTTTGCATTTCATTAGCTCTGAATTATTTTCAACATAAAATGCTATTTTCAGAAAAAGTTTGCGAAGGCGGGAGATTTTCAAGAAAATTACCTACAGAAGGGCGATTTTACAATAGATTACAATAGATGTTGAAGACCACTGACTAAGTAGATAACGCAAATGAAAGCAAGCAATACATCAACAGAGACTTTTCGAGGCAGATACAAACTTCCAATAAGCTTTCAACAAGAACACTCGGATTTACTAAGATACAGCTTGAAATGAAAACAGAAAAATTGCTTTCATAAACTTTTGCAGAAAAAAACTATTTAAAAAATAAAATTCATCTTCATGAATGTTTGTGTTTGCGGTCCAACAACACCAGTGTAAATTGTCATTTCACGAGAAATTACATGCTACAGTTCCTCTCAGAATCATAATAGTTTTTTTCAACTTGTCCACGCATATGACTGAAGTTTCACTATATTTGAGAAAGATGTTTTCATAAGAAAAGCTGACCTGTGACGTACGCTGAAGATGCAAGCAGAAGATAAGTTGCTGTTTTGATTTCATGACAGAAAAAAATGTCTTCAATAGGGTGATGCTTTTTTCTCTTAGGAAGACATCTTAAATGTCAGGAATATCTTAGGAAACAAGTCTGTGATGACATTTTGCACACTACTTCACAGGTATTTTTTCTACGTTCAGAACCTGCATTAAGAAATAAGAATACGTTGCAACTTTTTGTCTATCTGGAATTGTGCAAGTGCCTTACAAATTTCCGAACACATTATTCAGTTGTTTGGTAAAGTGAATGACGATGTTTCTGAAGCGGCAGCTGATGATGGTATTATGTTCATAGTGTATTTTGACGATCAATCATATTCATCTAGCAAGCCGTAGCAGCACAGATAACAGCTGTAGTGCTCGGGATATTTGTCTTGCCTTCGAAGCATTCCTGCGTAGTAACGTCGCAAAAAACAAATGTTGATGACGATGAATCCACCGAAACCATGGTTGCCATTGCGCTGGACTTTGAGACATCAATCAACTAACAATCTTTATCACGTTTCCTTCAATTCTGTTAATGTCATGGCCCGTGTTTCTCGAACAGAAATTGTTGGCAATTCGTTCTTCCTGAATAAACTTCCACGCTAATTCATTCATCCACGCTGTTCCAATCGCTCATACTTTGGTCAATAACGCAGTTGCAGCAATTCTGTCCATTTGATGTGCTCTCTTTTTAAAACCAAGTTGATTCTAGAAGAGTTACTATCTGGTTTAACGAATATGTTTGGCTTCACATTAACAAGTTATGAAAGGGGTCTTTGATATTTTGCGCTGTCATAGAATTCATTGTCCCTTTTTACGTAGGTCAAAAATATTGTGATTAAGACTTATACTTGTGAATTCTCAGGAAATTGAAAAATCTGATGAAAATTCAAAAGATTCACTAGCAATAGCAATGTGTGATGCAAATATTCAGAGTTCTTCTGACAAAATTACATTCTTCTCATGAGACCTGCCTGTCCTCACGCCAGAGTCGCATTTGACGAAGCCGTAAATGTTTTGAAGTACTTCACAGTTTACAGCTACCTTCAATGAAATTCTTCAGAATCTGTCCGCTACTATTTTAATTCAGATATTTTTGTTTCGTAACAGAAAATTATGTTCGCCAACGAAGTCTAGATTGATTTCAAATCTTTTTCATAACAGAGTTTTATCTGAAACTACATGGTCACACACTCCTTGATCTGTGCAAGTTGCTTGTTAAATCAACAAAAAGACACAGTTGTTTTCGTCAAACAAACATATTGTTTTGCTTCAAAAAATTTAAATTTGTTTTTTTGCCGTTAAATTTGTTGGAGCTAGACAGAATATCATTTGATGAAAACCGGTCCATTTGGTGACCTCACAACATATCAAAGTAAGCTCCCAAAACAAACGCAAAATCACCCTGAAAACGTTTGTAAGTAAAACCAAATTATTGCCCATAGAGCAACCGACTCTTCAACTGGCTTTCCGCATCACACCGGTGTGCCGCAAGACGATGCTTGGTGTGCCGCGGAATAATTTTATCAGAAAATATGAGCATTACTGTTCGCTAACTCAAACGCTAGCTATGCTTCCACTGTGCATTAATGTTGTTTTTGTGACGTAGCCAGACGTAAACCAACAATGGTGGGCGAAGATAGAGGCTTTGCTGCGTTAGTGAAACGTCAAAATCCAGTCTTTCAAATTATGCATTTCTGCTTACATAAGGAGGCCAGGCCTGCTGTAGTCAGGCTTTAGGTTTTGGGGGACAAAATAGATTTGAGGGGGTCAAGCTTTTTGCGTTTATTGCATGATTAAAACAAGTTTTTCTGAACGTAACATAATTTTGGCATATGGTTTCGGACCTGAAGGCAGCTATGATGATCACAGTTTTCCCAAAGGAATTGTCAGAAATGATGAACAACTGTACTTACATTGCAAACTTTGTTAAAGCAAAGGCATTCAATTCACGATATTTTTTCATTGTTATGCGGAGAAATGGGATATGAACATCAATCACTTCTATTTTATACGCCTGTGCGTTGGGTTTCACGGAACAAAGTTATCGCGAGAGTCTTCGAGCTTCGGCATGAAATAAGTCAGTTCGTATTAAGTCAGAACAAACATCATCTGTATATACCAGTGGTTCCCAAAGTATGAGCCGCGACCCAAACAAGGGTCGCGAAGGGTCAAAAAATGGGTCGCGCCAAGGCGATCCAAAACTAAATTGTGTATTTTCAACGTCACCTGCTTGTCTGTGCCCCTCTGTGGCGCATAGGTATTTGAGAAAAGTGTAGATTTCTGACTTTGGAGTCGAACTCAACAACTTACTGCCACGAGTCACCCATACAATCAGTATTCTTTTAATAAGATGTTTGCGTCTTGAGTCGCGGGGTGCCCACCAAACTCAGATTTGAGCCTCCCAAAAGAAAACTTTAGGAACCGCTGGTATAAACACTTTGAAGATGATCGTTGGATTGGTAAACTTACATATGTGAGCGACATATTTCAACACTTGAATGAACTCAACAAATACAAGGCAAATATGAAAATATACTTGACAAGTTAAAAGGTTACAAACTTGATGTAGTACTCTGGAAATTGAGTTAACACAGGATTACTGGAAATGTTTCCAAGAAGCAATCAAAATAAAACTATTGACAAAGAATGTGTGTTGGATTTGACCCAAAAACATTTAACTTAGTTCGTCTGAAACATGACCATTATTTAGTGACAATTCATACGGAACAGTATGGTTGGATCCGAAATGCTTTTTCGGCTAATGCTGAAATGTCAACACAAGAACTATCCTTGCTTGCTAAAAAATATTCTTCAACAACGAAATCACAAAACTCTCAGCTTAAAACTCAGCGACGTTCCATTTGATGAGTTTTGGATTTGTACTGAAGAGCTATATAAGCAAATTTCGAAAGTGACTATTGAAATTGTTCTTTAGTTTGCACTGCATGTTTGTGTGAACAAAGTTTCTCATCTTTGTTATTGATCAAAAACGATAAACAATCCACGCTTAAAAGAAGTTGATGAAGAACGATCAGTTGCTCTTTCATATATTGAACGTAACGTACAGCGATTGTACTCATTAAAACAAGCGGAAATATCATGTCAAAATCAATCAAGAAGTGCATTTTTACAAGAGTGGTCGAAGTGTGCCGCAAAAATGTGCAAAATTCTTGCGTGTACCGGGAGTGAAAAGAAGTTGCGCAGCACTGTCATGGAGAGTTAAAAACGTTCCCAATAACGAATTTAAAGATGAAAAAAGATATTGTTGCATACACAAGGGTAATGCCTGAACATTTGAATGAGAAAAAAACTGTTAGATAACTGTTCCGATTACTTTCCACTGTTTTATGGTGGGCTTCATTCTAAGGCGCTTTCTACTTCCAGACATTGATGTTGTCACCTTAATGGCTGAGAAAACTTCCTTTGTTTCGTGAATGGTGTGCTATTATTCTTTTATCATAAGTAGGGCAAGTTTTTTGCAACTTCTGCAACTTTTTTTTACGTCTTCCAACAGCTTCCTAAATACTCAAAATATATGTAGTTCAATGTTTTGAGCTGTTTCCAGGAATTTTATACGGCAGCTTTTGCTACTTTTGAGAATTTACGTGCAATTTGTTACTGCAATTTGTATCAAGTACTGCGCAAAATGCAAGTGTAATAAAAAAAAATTCTACAAAACTCTCAGTTTAATTCTGTTCTCTTTGATGGTATGAAAAAGAGCTATATGACGGATTAGCTGCGTCTCAATGTTATCTATATGGCGAAACAGTTGGTTTGCAAGCTAGAAGTTTTACAACCCCAGCCAAGCACGACAGTGTCCAAAACTCAATTAGAGGTGGAAGTGCGGAAATATTGGTTGTTGGCCGAGTCTGCGCAAACGTAAATAGGTTGTGTCAAGTCTTTCGCAGTCAAATGTGCGCATAAATGCAACTTTTTGCGCATAAATGCAATTTCCGTTGAAAATAAATGCAAATCTTTCACCTTTTTACGGCAACAAAAGCTTGCCCTAATTATGAGGCACACAGCTGTGCTTTTTCTGCAACTAATGAGTAAGTGAACTTCATACCGCAAATACCGCAAGGCCAAACGGCATCGGGAAATGTTGCCGCCGGCCGGAACGTTTTCATCATTTTACGCTTCACAGTCAAAGTGCAACCAGAAAAAAAGATTCGCCGATTGGAAAGCAAGCTAACTGCGGAGTGTTCTTTATTTGAAGCTTGTGTTACAAGAATAAATCACAATTTGCATACGGGTTTTTTTCCAGTTCGCCATACCAGCAACGCATGAAGGTTCATCGGAATCTTTTACGTCACCGACCATTCCTTGAAAGCAATGTCATCATGAGACAACGCCTTTGGCGAAAGCGTTGTGGCATCATGACATCTCTTTTAACGAATGACGTTCACAAGGTGCTCGTGATACTTTACTGGTTCAAAACAGCGCGACGAAGTTGTCCATGCCAGATTGGTTTGCGTAATTTAATTACTTTTAGGAATAAACCTTCACAAAATACAAAGCATTATTACATACTGTGAGGCAGACTCAAAATAATATGCATTTCTCGCCTTTTTTTTATTTGATACGCAAACATTTTAATCGTGTTTAAAACTAAAGAAGATGAAACGAGTCTGAATCACATACAACGCGCTCTTTCTCTGAAAATGAAATAAAATGTAAAAATTATTATGTAGAAGTATAGATCTCGGTTGTAAAATTGATTTACACCAATATGTTTTGGGTATTTGGATGACCCATTTTGATGTAGGTGCATTCCTATATGTCATTTTGCGTTATAAATAATAAATCACGGTTTATGTAATTTAAACAAACTACTCTGCACATATTAGACAAACAAGGAATCCATCTGCAAATTTTCAGCAAGAATCGATTTCACATAAGATTACGCATGGACACTCCTTGAATCTCATTCAAATATATTACAAGTTCTATTTGAATAACATGCAAGCAATGACGATGCGCAGTGCGTAAGCTTTCATTGAAGTCGCATAAAGCTTCAAAAGTTGAGTTTGGCGTATGAACTAGGCAAGTGTTTTATATAAGTTTTCTTTGCATTTGGTACACAATCTTTTTGACGTGGTTTTTGTAAGTCAACAAACTAGGCAGTTAGTGGAAGATTCACCTGTAAATTCATTTCTTTTTGCAAATCAAGCAAGATTAGAGTCGTGCATTTTTTCTAGACTGTCGGTATGCAGTTATTTCCATATTTCAAATCGGCACCGTTTTTAAGAAGGATCATGCAATAGTTCACAATCAAATAATATTTGTAATTAGTTCCAATAATGATTTACATTAGCTATAAATCACAGTCTATGCAATCTAGGTTTGACTGATACTTTGTATTACGTAAATTCTGACAAAGGAGGCTCATAATGATATGTCCTGGTATTAAAATCAGTTGTTTCATAATTAGAATGAAAAGATCGTCAGTTAGGTGTTTAGTTGAACATTGAGCGTAATTTTACGCAAAATTTCTAAAGATTTTATCGTATTTAGGGAAATCAAAACCGGTTTCATTGTTGCAAATGGTCGAGAACTGAAATAATACAAAGCTGTTTAGACATTTGCTACTACGGAAAACTTGGCATTCTACATGGTTACATCCTAGTTGCAATGGAGCATGGTGTTTCCAAATGTGCAATATGCATAAACAAGAATTTTACTGAGCAGAGAAGTAGACAAAACGAACACCACATTTAAGAGCAATGAAGCTT
>Ga0210059_1005326_pt1 | contig 20721 bp, 12 predicted proteins | sample Ectturendosymbi2_FD_188042 | JGI IMG/M metagenome (GOLD analysis project Ga0210059, IMG submission 188042) | Ecteinascidia turbinata endosymbiont from Florida, USA - Sample 2 (SPAdes) (version 2) | ecosystem: Host-associated > Tunicates > Ascidians > Unclassified | place: Key West, Florida...
ACCCTGACGACCCCTCTCCGTCGACCAAGTGCTGTCCATAATTTGCCAAGCACCTGGACATATCGCTCGGTGTTGATTGTCACAGACCGCTCGTTGTCGTCCTCGAACCAGAATGGTCCAATGATGCCATGTTTGGAGATGGCAAGCCAGGCAGTGCACTTCACAGAGTGTAATGGCCTTTGCAGATAGTGCTCAGAGGGTGATTGAGGTTATGCACAGTCCCATGGGTACTGAACTTGTGGACCCATCTGTACATCATTGAGTGGACAGGACATTCACGACATCCGAACCGTTCTTTGAATTGCAATTGAGCTGCGTGGATAGACTTCTGCCGAAATATGCCTCAACTATAAATATATTTTGCTCAGTAGTCCATGGCATCTCGAAGGTCAAATTTGGTAGACTTTTAGAACATTAATTCTACTTGGTAAATCGGAAAAATCAAAAGAATTGATCAATTACTTCAAAAGTTATTCAAGTTTAGGTGATGACCGTTTTTTTTGTGTCACCCTTGTATTAGCGAAAGACTGAAATGAAAAAAGGTTTGTTACGGATTTATAGCACGGAAGCATCAATTGCCAGTGGGAGGCCCGGAGTGACTGGTTACGCTCCTGCGTATGATGCAACAATTCCAAACGAGGTTTCATTTACTGTGTTTACATGGCACGTAGTAACGTTGGTCTTTTCGATTGTGGCCATACGAAAAATGTGGCTAACACCGGCCACAACCTCGCATCCACTCGCACATCGGCCGTAATGCATTGTGGTCTTCGAGTTCTGCACCACCTCGCAAGCGGGACAGCTAGAAGCAACATCTCTGGTGTATGACTCAGCAAGGAAAAAGCCACAACGGAAGCAAAAACAAATTTGCTGCAATTACTGTGCTCATGGCACTGGTGTGACCTCCAAGAAAATTTTACACTGACCAAATGTTTGCTTTAGTGAGCATCCAATTGCGCGACCATGTAGACACACAAATAGTGAAATGTTTTAAGCGGTAAAGGGCTATGCCATATATTAAAGTTTTAAGTGCGCGAGAATGAGATTTCGCTGCGCAAATGGTTTCTGGTGCCACTGCGCATTTGCGCACCTTAGAGGGAACCTTGCATGGCACTTTGCAATTATGACTTTTTCGATTGCGGTCATCTGTAAAATGTTGCTAACATTGGCCACAACCTCACGTCCACCCGCACATCGGCCACAATGCGTTGTGGCCTTCTCGCAAGCAGGACCACTAAAGGTCACAATAAAGCGACAAGCTGGAGGATGAATCCGCAATGAAAACGCCGCAACTTAGCCACAGTGAAACGCGCCATGTAAACACAGTAAATTAAATGCGTTACTTTAACACAGCAACACAGTATTTTATTACCATTCCTGGTTTCATGAAAACAAATTGAACTGGGTTGAAATTGACAAAGTGACATGGCTCAGCCAGTAATTATTTGCCTTTTTTATGAAGTTTGATTGTTTTTAATCTCGCATCCGGATGTTTCTCGCATTCCAGAACGCCATGCAAAAAGGCTTTCAGACAGATGCCTAACGATTGACAGCACTGAATCCCCGCGACTGGGTTGCAATTTTGTAAACCTGCGTGAAAAAACGTTTTTTTTCGCAACAGCTCAGTCATGAAATCGGAATCACGAACATCTCGCGCTCATGAGCTGTCTTGATATGATTTTAAAACCAAAGCGTCCGGTTTGCCTGCCGCAAACACGACCGCACAGCAGACATCGTGCGCTTTAACCGCTTTAACTAGAACTGAACAGGAAGTTCAACCAACTTCTACCGGTTCATCCATTTTTTTAACCCTCTTCACGCTGCACTGTTATCGGATTCGCGTTGGATTGGGAATCCCATAAATCGCTCAAGCACGACCATGAATGTCTCACCAAGCTGCTTGAGCGCGCATTTTTTCAACCATATCCGATTCAGCGAATCCAACTAGGGGAGGTAGGTTGGGAATCTGATGATATGGGATTCGAGCAGAAAAGAGGTTGGGGGGTTTGTATTAAGTCTTGTGCAACCTTTTCTGTATTTGTTTGATGCTAAAACCACTACCGTAGCTATTGAAGCTAATCTGTAGCAAAATTGACGGATTAATTTATTTAATAGTTTTGCCTGTAGGCTAACTACACCTAGTTAGGGAAACAATCAGAAAAATTGAATCGGTTGAGCAAACTGGAAGATTATTCGGTAAGTTACAAGACATCAGATATTGGGATGAAGGACTATTACCACAATACTGATTAATAGGTTTTCATTATACCTTGGTATAGTAGAGTGATTCGACCTCTGTGCAAAATATGCAGCCTAATATTGGAAGTGAATGACTTCGGTATAGGCTACACTTTGAACTTTGTATCCCAGTTATGTGGCTATGATTTCCTCAGATCATAATGGATCACATGGAGTAGCATAAAATGTGGCATAAAAGTTTGTGGAATAGGTTACATTTGCAATTTGGTGAATTGCAGTAGCCTACCTGCTGTTCATAGATTACTACTTACAAAGTGCTGTGAATACTCATATTTGACACTCTGTTGTATTGTACTGCAGAGAACAGAACAGACTGGCTAATGATAGTGACTGAAATCAATAAAGTGGCTTTGCAGTGTAAAAATTAACTCCCATTTCCTGCCCTGTAGAGAAGCTGTTCAAATTCTATTAGAGTCACTTGAAGAGTGCAATTACGATGCAACGCGGTTTTCATGACCTCAGCGCCCAGCAGTTTTCCACGATTTTCTCTGCTGGCTGTTATTTTTCGGACAACACTAAATAAAATCACATCTCGGCGATTCCAACAACACCTACAAAAAGCACGTTTGTGTAGTGGAATCAGCTTTCACCTTTTCATTTTCACCTATTCCCCAGCTTTCGCCATACCATAGGCCAAGCGCACGCAGCAATTTTTTGCGTCCTTGCAGTGTAAAAACGCCCCAATATCGAGTTCGCAAGTGCGTTCACGAAGGTAAGCCAAGGGCGACGAATCGATCACGCGTAAATCCGATAACAGTGCAGTTTAAAGTGGGTAAGTGATATTGTTTGCTGCGCAAAGACGCGCGGCGCCAGGGTTGCCAGTTTGGCTATTTTGAGGCCAAATTCGTAATTTTGGGCCTTTTTTCAATTCCTTTGGCTTTTTTTATTTTTGAAAAAAGGCCAAATGAAATTTGGCTTTTTTGGCCTTTTTTGGCGAATTCGATTTTTTATGTCGATTTGGCACATTTAAAGATGATTTTGGTAGATTTCTGGGCACTGGCAGATTTCTAGACACTGTTTCTGGACACAGAATGATAAATGTTCATTGGAAACTCTGCACAAGAATTTGTAATTTTTTGTTTTGCTTATTTCATGCTTTTAGGTTTGCAGTTTCAGGTTACAGCAAAATCAAAAGTTTCGAAAAGTTTACTAATGGAGTGAGTTTTATTCTTTTCATGTAAAAAACATGCGTATATTACCTTTTAAATGCGCGTTTGGGTGTTTGAAAGATGTCGTTGTGTATTATTTTGTTTTCGGCTTTTTTTGGTGCTATTTGGCTTTTTCAAGGGTTGATCTGGCCTTTTTTGCTCATGACTACCTGGCAACCCGGCGCGGCGCAGGCAGTTCATTCGCTCCGCTTTTGTACCGCATCGCATCCGTGTTACTGTATAGGCGTGTAACACAGCGCTACACAAACTCCGTTTCCGTAACAAAGAGCAGCTAACTTGCATGTTGACCGGAGGCAAAGGCCTGGTTGAAATTTTTTGCCCAGATGAAAAATTTGTAGCTGTGCTCACAAACGCCTTTCGAAAAAAGCTTTGAAAAATCCTCTTCAGAGGCCTGAACCAAAGCTTTGCCTGCTGCAAATGTACAACCGGCTGCACCTAGTAAGATGTCAAAACCCCTCTGCTTCATGAAACCAACTTTGATAATATGAACTCAAACCATTAAAGGTTACAAAAATAACGATGGATTGGAGGCCGTTGCTCGAATTTGCGTGAAAGGCAATAGTGCAGTCTAAGCAAGACCAGGCGCGCAAAAGACCAGAAGGTGGAAGTATTTATATTAGCCCCCCCCACACTTTTAGGAACGTTTAGTGCGCGCGTTTGTAGCCCTTGTAAATACATATGGAGGCACATATCACGCTTGGGGATAGGAAAAAATCATTTGTATTAAGTCTGTTTCGAACAGGGTAATCCAGACACCGTGTATATATGTATATGGTTTTGAAGTTAAACAAAAAACAAATCAGTTTGAATAATAACACACTGGTTTTGCGAGCGAAGCTTAAGTTCATTGCGGCCAGCCACGACAATAAATTCACTTTTCTGAACCAACGTATACTTTTTTGCCCTTTCTAAAATATTGTTCAGGCACATATATGTTAACCTTATGTATTTACTGGAATGTCATGGCATGGGTGCCTGAAGCTTTGGTAGCTAGCACATTGCAGTACAATACAATAGCGTAGTTTTCAAAGAACTTGCCACTATGCTGCACATTCAAGCTAATTTTCGGTTTAATGATCCACCCTATAGCTAAAAATAAAACAGTATTCCCTAACCAATGTCATACTTACTGCAAAATCGGCAAGTTCCGGACATTTTTGCTGATTTGTTGTGACGGACAAGAGTATTTGCTACAAAACATTTACATGTAGATGCTGTGACTGCTAATTAAACTTCTGTTGAACGAAAATGACAGTTATAGAAACTAATCAAGTCCTGCTGGCCACTACAGTCAGTGTCTGCATTGCATCAGTATTCAGTTAAATAACAACTGCTTTTTGAAGCAATTATACGCAGCTGAATTCTCTTAGTCCTTGTCTTAATGCTGGTATATTGCGAGTGCCACTTACTACACAGAAACATGCCAATCCCGAACAAAAACCTCCGACCCGGGCTGTATCGACTATTGTGTGCGAACACAACAGCGTTTTAAAGATATCAACCTGGACGTTCAGCTCACGTAGATCTGTTCAATGGCTTTCAAAAAATTGAGCGATTTGATTTTGTGATCTAATCTATCGTTTGGCTTGGTCTCAAAAATCGATCGAATCTTTCTTCAAAGCTATTGCAAACACATATTAACAACCGATAAACGATCTCACTGCTAGTCACTCTCTTCAGTTAAAATGATTTACGATCTTATTGACTTCAGCGTAGAGCAAAATCAGCCCCGAGGCGGAGAGCGCACTCTGCGCACAGAATAGCGAACAGCAGCGTAAAACTATTTGGTATGAGAAAAAAGGAAACTTCTTCTCAAAAAACATGTGGCGGGCAAGGGCGTACGCAAAGGGGGGTTGGGGTTAACCCCCCCTTGAGTTTGATATGTCACAAAAATTTAATTACATGCGCAGAGGAGATTAATTGTTTTCGCATACTTTTGCTTGTTAATTTGTCGACTTAATGCAAATACCACGGAATGAATTTTCATGCAAATTTCAAGGAACATTGTTAATGGGCCAAATAGCAATAATTAGGTTTTGGTGGGAATTTGGGTTATCGTCTGCGTCCAGAAACCATCTCACCACTTTTTGCAGTCGTTTCGTCCACTGCGCATGTTTAAGATTGTGTTCCGCGATAGGTCACTTTATTCAAAACAGTTGTCTGTATTTTGTCGGCTGTTGCTAATCAGCGCATGCGCTGACAGCTTTGGCTACATTACCAGTTTTTGTAGCCTTGTAGAACTGTTGCACGAGCTCACAAACAGCAGTTGTTAACATAGAAGCATTCAGGCATTTGATAATATCTCAACAGGGAAAAAAGAAAACTACTGTGAAAGTTTGCTGGACGTCTATATACATAGCAAAAATCGAACGTTCTTGCGTACTTTATGCGCATTCTCAATTCTTGTGTAGTTTAGCAAGATTCGATCTTCCAAACCGGAGTGTGCGCAAGCCAGTCGAGTCGCACACCGTCTATGCTCGACTGCTCATATTCGACGAAATTTCAGCGCAACCTGATTTTGCAGTTGTAAATTGCTATAACGTAGTGATAATTGTGTTTTACTCCCCCGTTTTAACGCGCAGCCTGATATTTTGCAGTTCTGAATTGCTGTGTCGTAGCGTTGAGTGTATTTTTTAGCCAGCCAGGTGGACAAAAATTCGGACAATAGAACGATAAATTGTACTGGTTTCACCAGTTGTGTCCGACAGCAAACAAATCATTCGGATTCGGACACTAAGTTTTTTATTCTAATTTGTCCGAATTTTGCTGGCCTCAGAAAAATTTTGCTTTAGAAAGAAGTAAACCAACTCTGGTAGTCAGTGTCCCCAGCATGGCGGCGCCCTCCCTCCATGCACACTTTATTTAGAGCACTGACTAATCAAAAGGTGTGAGAGGCACGTAGCTAGTCAGCCACTATATGAGCCATGAATTTTTTGAGCCTGATTGAAGATCGTTACGTCGAGTCTGTCCGTGCAACGCCATGAAGCACTGCATAATCACATTGCTCGAGGTTGCTAGACCAGTGCTTCTTAACCGGGTGAATGGTTCACCCCAGAGTGAATGAAATTTTTGCAAGAGTGAATGAAAGAAGAAGGGTGAATGAAATTTATGTTTGTATTTTTTTTATCCTCTAGTAACATGCATTTGTCTTGTTTTTTTACTCAAAACACATCAACAGTTGTAAATAAATGACGAACTCCAAGCTTTCTATCTTTGCATCTTCATCAGTGAGCAACTTCATACTTCGGAAAATCCGTATTATGGTTTAATTAACTGCGCCTATTACGTAGTGGGGATTGATTTTACCGAGATATACCATGTAGCAGGCAAGTTCTACTTGCTACAATTAGTTGCTGTACAGCAGGCTAGGCCTGGATCAGTCATAACTGTACAAGCAGGCTAAAAGCTGGAAAGAACATTAAAACAACAAAAACAAGACAAAGCGCGAAAATGTACAGTAACCTCGAGCTCAGCCACACATCCGATCATCAGTCGATCACGAGGCAGACCATACATCCGGCCAGAGCCCAGTCATGCGGACACCCACGAATCATGTGACCAGACATCATATGATCATCACATGACTTTATTGAGGCAGCCCAGTGTATTGCGCAATAACGATGACTTAATGAGCTTTTTATAGTAACAGAAATTTGGGTATAAATAGGGCAGTTTTCGCATCCAAAAATTGGATTGGAACAAACAGCGGTGGCGACCTGTTCCAATGTCTTCCGGAGTTTAAACTCTTAAAGTTTGGCTTCGGAAGTAAAACACTCTGCCTCTTGGAACTCTGTGTTCACTGGAGGTTAAGTCGGTTGGAGTACTACTATGGGTATCCCCATTTAGCCCAACGATCAAGAGTTTTTTAACTGGTTAAGTCCTATAAACAGGCTTTTACCGGTCAAGTAGAGTGGCTTGTCCGGGCGAAGCTCTGTCACTTTAGGCAATAAAAATGGGAACTATAAAAACACAATTCCTACCAGTTTATCAAGCAATGCGCTGTTAAACGAAATGCTTTCGTTGGCACTAAGCCTTGCGTCACGAATTGTTGAAACGTGACAGTTGCAAAGAAAGCTGCACATTGCTTTGAATAATGACAAGTTTCCGTTGAGAAACTAAGTTACGTTCTGAACATTCAGAACCAAAAGTCAGAGTTAAGTGATTCAGTCAACAGTACTCTGAACAAATTGTTAAAGACATAGAATACAATATGACTCTAAAGAAATAGTTTTATTTGATTGCACAGTTGCATGGGTTGTTCTGGTTCGGGAAGTTGACTCAAGAAGTGCTGCAAGTTAAAATAATTATTATTGGTGAGTACTATTGTTTGATCATTAATACATGTTATTTACGAAACTAATAAAATCAGTAAAAAAATGAAAGTTGTGTTTATTGCCGGTAGCGTTTATAGCGAAGTATCAGAAGTGAGTCGGTACATTAAGCAGACGAGTATCTGTGAACATGGACCGTGGTACAGTTCAGAAGCGAACCCACTTAAAGTTAACTGCTGTACCTAAATAGGGATTTTAGTCTTCCTACTAACAATAGAAACATTAAATTTCCCTTACAACCATGCTTTATTCAGTCTAGTGGTGGAATCTCTGCTGTGCTCTCTGCATGAACGTCCTGTAGGCCTACTCCTGTGCAAAGGTTATCTGATAGAATCGCAGTACTTTCGGTTTCATTCTCCATTTCTAGTGAAAGCTAGACACCTGAACACTTATAAGAGTAACCTTATCAGTCGAGGAGCAGGCCTAACCAATCGACGTACAGTAGTCTCTTTGTGATATTTGTTTGTTACAAGTTTGGTATTGATTCCAACATCTAATATGAGTTTACATCTCAAGTAATACCTGCAGAATGTCTACAAAAGACGTACAAAAAACACTTTGGTTTCATGAAAGTAAATGTAAATATGTGGATGAAATCGATCAGCACACGCAAGCTTCATCAGCTTCACATTTTAAGAAACAAGGTTTAAAATGGAAGGTTAGCGTCGAGAAAATTTCCCTTCAAAAATTAAAAGTGAAAGTGGGATGATGTTTATATCAAGTATGGATTTTTTTTCTCAGACCAGAAGTGAAGAATTGAGTCATGAGCCGTACTTCCGCTCAATGCATGCTTTTCTATTTTAAATATAGCAACCAGTTTTGGGGTCATTCAAAACTGCGGAGTCATTCACAAAACAAAAACGGCATTCATCAGAACAAGTTTTCGCAAATTTTCAAGCAACAGCACGAATATTTGCGCAAACAGTAAAATTTCCTCTATTCATCAATCGCTAATGACTCTGCTAGTAAGAACTCTGGTTTTCCTTTCCTCTTTTCGAATAGCGCTTGTGCTCATGAAACGAAAGAAGCATTTTGCGAAGCTGAGTCTGAATCAAACCACATTAGAAGATCCTAGCCAATTTGCTGCATGGCGGAAAGCATGCTGTGGATAAAGTAGAGCAAACACTGCGGTATAAGGAAGAACAATCGATGTGTTATGATTATTGTCACATCGGCCATGCATTCACACAGTAGTGTGGGAGCATAGCTTTCCGCACTTGGATTTTGACGATTCTGTCGCACTCCATCCTCGGAATGTTGCTTACTACGCTGGTCAGCTTCACTGCTAAAATATTTTTATGAACGTTGATCGCCGTTCAAAAATCTAAATGCGTGTTGTGCATGCTGATGAGACAAGAATGTCATTGCAATAAGTACATTTCAACTGGTTTAGGCCTAGTACTGACTTTTTACAAAGTGCCACATGCAGTAGAAGCGTAACGAACAAATATTATCACATTTGGTGAAATAGGAGTGCAAAGATGTTAGCTATATGTCTTCCAGCTACCTCGACAGCAACACTGTACATGTGACAAGGTTTAAAAATGTATGCAGGAAATTTTTTAATAACCGACATTTTAACAAACACCTAGTCGAGCCGTCGTTGAAGGAAAATCTGAAATTATGTCATCCAAATTCAGTTTCCCGACAAAACCATTTTCAATCGAAAGAATAGATAAAGGAGACAATCTATTCTTCCCCCGATTTTATCAACCTAAGCAGTGAAAAGCTCTCGCAAAACTTGCAATAGAAACTGCGACCCTGAGATAAAGTTTTAAGACACAAGCATAAATACGGAGTAGAAGGGTCACGTAATCGACGTTCTGTTAGCCACTGCAACACACCAATGCTGTGGCATTGCTTTGGAACGTGGAACCACTGCTTTGTACAAGTCGCTTAAACCTTTCAATCTCTACTGGAAGTTCAGATAAATAACTTCATCCGCGTACATGGTTTTAAATTTAGTCATACCAACCGCATTATTATCGCTTTGCAACCAGGCATGGGGATTCAAAAAATTAACTCCTTCACTAAGAAATCGGTCCAGAGCTTGTAACATGTATCGTTTAATTTCTTCAAGAACAGATAGACCTACGTCTTGATTTTGTTCACCTAGTGTTGGTTTCATCCTTTTGACACGTCGCTCCTCAACTGGAATTTCTAGCTTTTCACAAATCTTGAGAGTTATCAAAAATCCAGGAGATCCACGAACCCCAAGCACCCCCCTTCCGACGCCCATGCAAACGAGGGTAATTATGTACACAAACGGCAGACTATCCTCGTCCTGCAATAGTTATCCCGCTTGCCCCAATTGGGCTGTGTAACCGGAACTCAAATTTCAGGCTCCGGCTTCAGTTCCACCAGGTAAAAGTTTTTGACTTCGGTTCCAGCTGCAATCATCTAAAGTTGCTTGGGCTCAAGCTCCGACTTCGACGCCCATCTGTTTCATTCGACTTTGCTTTGCTGGCTGTTTATATCAAGCAGTGTTGCTATTTACATTTACCACATGGCCAACTAGTCTGCCATACTCCGCGGTAGGTGGATATATTGAGTGTACCTGGCCAGAGTGGAGATATTGAGTGTAGCAATTCATGGATTTATTGGGTGTTATGGAGACGTCTGTCGAACGAAATGGAAAGTCTCTGCTGGAGAGATGACACTGAAGGGCATGCGTCCAGACACTCCGAACCTGGCATTACCTTTTTCGGGCCTCGCTCTTTCACATCACTCATGATTTCTGATTATGACTTGATGCCCCTCCTCAAAATTTCTGCTCACGCCACAGAGTGGGGTCCCGAAAAAGTGCTTCCAATCGGGCCCCGCACTTAGTAAGGCTGGCCCTGATCACAATTTTGATATAATTTCAGTAAATCATGCATGCAGAGATTGCGTGTTTTTTGGGTGCAGGGCTCTCTACAACTTGCCGTGGCGAGCGAGTGTTAGTAGCCATTAGGTTCAATGCAACATTCCTATCTTTGAGGCCTCATTGAAGAAAAAATGTACACCTGTTTCTTGAAAGATGCAGAAAGTCTAACAATGTATGGCTGCGCGCTTTGATGCGGTCAGATTGTTTGTATTCGTCCTTATTCTTTGAACAATACAATCGCATTTTACTTTGTGAATTATCTACTGCGCCAAGTATAAACTTTAACTTTGTTAGTATTGCTTTACTGATACAGTGTAACCTTTCTTTTGACTTAGAAACTTCATCATCTACTGTTGCGTTTATTGGTTTCTTGTTTGCTTCTCGTTTGTTGTCTGGTTTTTCTTCATGAGTTGATCTCCCGAATACACAAACTGAACCACACGTCAGTGTGGCCTGACGACTTCGAGTGGTACGGCTTCAATCCTCCGACGTCAAACCGTACCATTGCGCAGGCAAGCATGACTTACTTCATCCATAGGAGCCATCGTTGCAAGCGTCATTTGACTTGACTCACGAAATCTTGATTCTTAAGCCGGTACATTGCTGATCGTCCATCAATTGTTTGTAACCACCCTAAACTTGCTTGGGCACCTTTATCTACCACATGCCGTCATGCTGCGGTTACTTACCACGTTAAGGTAAGCTCACTGAGATGCAATGTACCATCTTAATATTAGGTACGTTTTGCTCTAATGCACAGCAACGCTGTTTAATGCAAACTGTTACGATTGTTACAGCTTTGCACAATTGCTCATCCAAATACCTTGCCTTCGTCATGCCCTCATCGCTTAAAATCGTACCCAAGCTGCTCGAGCGTTCATCCGTGCAGGGCTCAATCAACAACCGACGTTAGTCACAAGCAAGTCCAGTCACAACTGTTGGCGATCCGGAAGCAGTAGTAATATAATGAACGAGAAAGACTCATAAAGAACTGATTATTTTCTGCCAATGCAAATGAAATCCTTAGCGACCGGAAGTAGAGATGTTTTGTTGATTCGTTACCTTAACCGAATAATAACTTCAGGCAGCCACCGGGCAGGAGTGAGAAACAAGGCTCCTACAATGTTTTATCATACAAAGCATACAAAAGCACATGCTTCTAAAAATGATCGTCTTGCTTTTGAAAAATTTTTTATTTGTTTTGAGAAGTGCGTTAACGCCTCTAAATTATTTTTACTAAGTTTTGAGGATAACTCACCAACATAGGTGTAGGAGCGGGAAAAATTTTGGTGGTGCAAAGCAATTTTGCCTGGATTCTCCCAAACTTGTCACGTCAATTCGGGCGCCATTATTTTCAAATCAAAGCATGTCGGGCGTCATTTTTTCTCAGATTTTTAGGGAGTTTTACAAGGTTCTCAGAGGTTTTGTCCGGATTTTAAAGGATTTTGCCCGGATTTTCACGAAATCAAAACTTATGGGGGTGCGGTTGCATCCCCGCTTCCTACACCAGTGCTTACCAGTCCCGCAAGCAGCGGGGCAACCGGGAAATTCCCGAAAGTTTCAAAAACGTGTTTAGTTGTTAGGTAAAACAGGAAGTTATATTTATTTTGCACCGGTTCCCGAAAATTGCAGAAAAGTTGCAATCATTTTGCCCCTCCCCAAAAATATCAGCTGGTTGTGACCGACTTACGCATCTAAATGAAGTCATACTGGAACTTTCGAAAAAGGGGGTTTGGTCTTCAGCAAACATCGATCTATTTCTGCTGATGACCCAGTAAGTCCATCTTCTCTGGCGAAAAAACAACTGTTTTTCGAAGCGTCCAGTTTTTTTTCATGTCAGCGTGGTCCAACTACTTTTGACCTACGGGCCATTTTACAAAAATGTGACAACTTGCAGGCCACTTCCAACAAAACGATGCATAAAACAGCAGATTCACAAGATTTAAACTTGAAAGGGGAAAATAGATGGGTTAAGTGAATGTGTCATTGACATTATTTCGCAGTAGCAGGGACCGAGTTTGCTAAAAAACTTTGGGGGGGACAAACCTTATTGTTTGAGTTTCGATAACGTCACCATGTTCACTCAACCGTAGTACGACCTTTTTGTGACCAAATTGGGGGTACATTATGGAATTGATACTGATACCTGGCTATGCCCATCGCGGTGGTATTGCGAATAGTGTATACAAGTATACAATGGTGCTATGTCTAGACATTAAGCACATAGCACTGAATTTAGTATGAAAACACATTATTTTTGAGAGCTTAAATAGACCAAAATTATGCTAAAAAATTCTGATAATAAATTCAAATTTGGTCAGTTTCGATAAATAAAATGTACTGTTACTAATAATCACCACATAAATCAAATCAAAAACAAACCACAAGATCCTTTGGTAAATACCAGCAGTGCAACCAAGCGCATAGCCAGAAATTTTATTAGGGCTGGGGAAAACAACAACCGAGTTTCAACATTTAAATATTTTTAATGCTCCTTGTTTTTGAAGCATCATCCATGAAACGTGCATGTTTCTTGCGTTTTCTCCTGAACAATTGTGTTCAGATTTAAGCCGGCAAATAAAAAGTTTGCTTTCATTGAATTGACAAGCTTCAAAAGTTTTGATAGTGAAGTTCCAAGCTTCTACTTTGGATCAATGCCACCATTTGCTCATAAACCTTTCTTGCAAAAGAGCTAGTAAACCTCTCAATGCCCAATATTGCACTTGAGCAAGAAGTCATCACAGCCGCCATTACGATTGCGCTTATACTGTATTTACACACTTCTGATGTACACCACACAGCACGTCCAACCGAAGCAGAAGAACGACTTTTCTCTGAGGCATTAACATCCGTAGTAGGTCTTCTACAAAACCTTCGCGGATATAAGAAGTGGATCGCGTTGTCATCTAATTTTTGAGCATTTAATTCACGTCTGTAGTTGGTAACTGTATACGCTAGAGGCTTTCAACGTGTTGGAAATATGTTCGGATTTTTTATAATGCGTAAGATGTTTTGGCTATGTTCAACCTATTCCGTAAAACCTTTGTAGCTACTTTAAACTTACTTCATTTAAATTATTTGATGAGACTTTGCTAAATTTAACTGACTTCATTGAAATATAAGATGGAATTCAACTGCAAACACAATAGAAAACCACAATTACAAACTTATTGACCACGCTCAGCAGCAGGTAAAGATAGTTTAGCACTGCATGTAATTAATTTGTACAAATCACAAATTCCTGAAAATACAATAACTTGTCTGCGGAATTTGAAGCCCGAATGGGACAAAATTCAAATTTAGTTTCATTTTAGACACACGCGCTTTGCCATCAAGACAGATTGCAAGCTCAAGGATGGATATTAGGAAGGAATAACGTGGCAGTCGTCTCGGGCCCCTATTTTTCAGAGATATCGTGCTCCTACTTGAGCATATTGCACCACTATTTATTTAAAAAGGTTATGCACCACTCTTATAGCCACATTTGAAGAAGCTCTGAGACAAGTCATATGCTTTTCAAAATAAAACAAAAATTCTGGGAAAATGTGCCACAGGAGGCAGCTTTCAATTGTGAAGCTGCAAAACTTTACAAAATTTTATTCCTTTCGTGTGTCTTGTGCTCTTGAATTCAGTTCATAAATTGAAATGTGAAACAAATTTAACTCTTTTATCCACGTAATCCCACATCTACCTTTCACAACGGCGATGTTTTGGGGCCCCTATCTGAGTGCCTGCCCCTAAATTTTATAATGCATGTTACAGGCAAGTTTTGCCTGAAAAAAATATTGGATAAATACTGTACCGATGTACAACACTGCTGTACAGAAGGCTAAGCCTAGAATTAACACTGCTGTACAGAAGGCTAGGCCTGGAATAAAGCACTGCTGCACAGAGGCTAAGGCTAAAATAAACACTGCTGGACAGAAGTCAGGCCTACAAACAAGCCTTAATCTCGAATCCAGCTTCACAAGATTCAAAACGATTTCAACCAATCAGGATGCTCCATTCAATCATCCGATCGCAAAGCCAGTCACGAAAATCGTGACGCAAGGACGTAATGAGCCTCGACAAAAACCGTTAATGATGCTAAGCAACCGACGGCGGTTAAGCCTCATTCAAATATCTGAATTAACCAATAGCAAAGCAATTACTTAATGAGGTTTTATTAGCAACCAATCCAGACATTCAAATGGATGGGGAATGCCCAAGATTTCGGGTGCAAAAGGCATTGAATTCGCACCTAAAAGGCAGTTGAAACTAACTTCGGTTGAAACCTGTTTCTCTCCTTCGGTCTCTCAAACCTTTAAGGTTTGGATTCAGAAGCAAAAAATACTCTTGACCTGAGGACGTAAACCCACAAGTTCAAGGTTTGGCTCGGGAATTGTAGTACGTTCCTTCCCGTTACGGCCTTACTGAGGAGTATTACTCTTACCTTCTGCCTGACACTCGTAAGCCCTCAGGTTAACAAGGCTCGGTTAGGGAATTGCATCCGTTCCTTCCTGCTTGACACCGAAAGCCAAGAAGGTAGACAAGAGTTAGGTTTTACAACTGGTTAGTCCTAGCAGGATCCCACCAGGTTCGACAATGGCTTGTTCGGGGAAATCTCTGCCAAATGGACCGTAAGCATTTGGCTTGTCAGGGTTAACTCCTGCCAGTTTATTGGACAAATTATTCTCTATTAAAGTATGCTGTCAAATTTAAATTCAGGGTAACGTAACCGTATGTACTCTGACGTCGTGAGAAACAGTAAAGTTGAAACGACAATCATTCAGACATGTAATTTATTGTGTGAACAACTGAAAACCTTCAGTCATGAAAGAAACTGCGACTCACTACGAATAATGATAAACTTCCGTTGAGAAGCTTCTAGCAACACTCGGAACGATAAGAGCGTAACATCGAGAGTCGAAACGTGACAGCATAGGCAAACCGTGGTAAGTTAGGACACTGTTGTAACATAGATTAGAATCAATTTATTTTTAATAATGACATTAAATTTATTAAGAGAAAGTTGCATGAGATTTTTTAGTCAAGAAGTGTACAAGATTAAAGCAATATTATTGGTGAGTACCTGTGTCTGTTGATCATTATGCCTCTCTTATGGAACAATGAAATTTATTGAATAAAGGTCAATGATGAGTGTTGTCTGTAGAATGACTTGAGAAGTATCAGAGACAAGGAGGTCTTTTAAGCCAACTTGCTTCGGTGACAAATGGCCTTGATTCAGCAATGAAGCGAACCCACAGTTAGAAAACTGCTGAATCTAAAGGGGTTACTTATCCTCTCATTGTAGAGCAAAGAACCTTATCATTTTGGCACCCAACTTATATTGTAAGTTTAAAACTTCCGATATATTTTGCACTTGCTTCTGATACTTCAAAATAATCTAAAAAAATAAATATTAATTTTTGTGCAGTTTATAATTAAAATTAAAAACTGTGACACCTACATTGCAGCCCCAACTGCAATTGCAACACAGCCTTGCAAAAAGTGCATGTCAAAATTTCAACGACACATTAAATTGTTGCATGATTCTTGATTCAGTCATTGGGACTACTTTCTTCAGCCGTTCAAGGTTTTACCTTGTTCCGCTTAGCGGCTCGGGAGGCCGCATGGAAAGTGAGCAATGCTTCTTTCCATGCTGCAGTGGACATTTCCACACTTGGGCGATTCCCTTTACACCTTTAGGACGCGTACACATTTTCATTTGTGCCCGATTCTGCTCGGCATGCCGGCTGCATCTCTTTGTGACCCGCCTGGATTGAATCCAGCTTAGCAGTAGCTCCATTAGAAATCTTTGAGCTTTCTTCAGCTCAGCCCCCCTTTGACTGAACGCACAGAAAGAGTACAACTTATTTACACGAAAATTTCCAAAACTTTAATTACGTGAGCATAAAATACTTTGTGTTTAAGGGTCTTACAGATTTTAGCTAATCTTTTTATTATAAATGTCTGGAACCTTTGGTTTCCGCAAAATTCAGTCGTAGTTTACATTTTTTTCCCGTTCATTTTTAGTTAACCACCTGTGAAAGCTATGACAAAGTCATTGTCAAGATACAGTCGCAGCCAGAAACAGTGTTTATATCTACTGAACAGACTTTTAATTAAAAAGAAATTGAGTCTGAGTTACATCTCGAATTGCTTGAATAGGAGAACCGACCTGGGTGGATCGTTGATCTCTTATCGCAATTTGTCAAGATGCAGTATTAAAAATATGAGAGCTATACAAGCGTTCTGATACATCAAAGAGTAATTAGAGATTAAGAAATGTTGTATTATGTTTGCAGATTCTCGAAAGGAACAGCCACCTCTCACATTCACATTCCTATCAGTTAAGTCACAATAATTTTTTCATCTATTTTAAGTCTGACATCTGCACATTAGAACCATACCGAGACTATTTTAAATAAAATCATTGATCAGAGTTCTGCCATTCCAATCTAAGAAAAACTATGCATTCTCTTACTGTTATTCCATAAGCCCTAGATTTAATAGCAGTCAGTTTTTTCGAAACTTCAATTTCCTAATTGCATAACTTTCTCAGCGGCCAAGCAATGATTAAAAACAAAGGCAGGATAATTGCTGCGCTCTGCGAAGCCAGCAGTGCCGAAAATTAAGCACCCAGGACATGCTACGAACTTGTTTTTGGAACCATTCGCAGACATGACGAAATACTCGCGGTTTGCCCCGTTTGCGTTCAACAGCGCACATCGTCACAGCAAAACCATCGAGAGCGTGCTTGTGTTTCTCACGAATCGCTGTCTAACGAACGGACAGTGGTGCACAGTGTTTACATCGCTTTATTTTGAAAATTTCATAACGATTTTACATAGCATCTCTGCTTAAACAAACATCTTGAAAAATTATTACATTTTTATACACGTGGTTTGAAATATATTCATTTCTTTCAACTTTCATTAAGACGGCGCAGCACGTTTTAACCTACACGCTGGATTGTTTTGGAACTTTCCCAAAGCATCCGCAAAGGTGAGCGTCTCATTTCTCAAATGACGTTTTGCAAGAAAACACAGCTTTCTACATTCAGTGTGCGTTGCTGCCAGGCTAATACTTGAATACTGCACTTTAATAAACCTTCCATCGGACTACATTAGTACTCACACCCTTGCGCAAAACTCAATTCATTTTTTCTAATCTCAGACTGCGTTAAAAATATACAGAAACGATTTTGCTTAACACAATCATAATACAATTTGCTAGAAATCGCATAAAAATCATCATTCTTTCATCAGATAAAATTAATTTTTCTAACACTACACAAATTTAAGTCTTTTTACAATTTTAGGGATGCGCCCAATATAACTTTCTATGCTGTCACATACTGAAACCTCTAACGGCGCATTTGCAGGTTAAGCAGAATTTTTTAGATGTTTTCTTTGCTGCCCTTGTCAACATGGACACATTTCACTCTGGCACGAGGCTACTTTTTCCAACAATACGCATAATGAGCGATAACACATTTTAGCAAAATCTCTTCGCGAACCTGCAGTCCGGATAACCTGCTTGCGTGAAGCGAGCTCATGCTGACGTCGCGATTCAACTGTAGCGCCTCACGAATAGTCGACACCCGGATGGCTTGCTCTAAAACTTTGAGATTCAAACGTAATACCATGAAACGCCACGAAATCGTTACGACTTATTCATGACCTATTTTTGTTCAGCGGTTCAGCCCGCTCTCCGCGCTGTAGTACCTTCAATACGTATTCTCATAACAGAGCCATTTCTTGTCATCTGTTTCAACCTTAGGCCTTACTGCGTCACCTTTGGAATTTGGGTGCCAATGCAACATTTACTGGTCTATTAATTGTTCCAATATTTCTCCATATTTTCATTGGTTCAATTCATTTATTTTATCGGAAATCTCCTAAGCGCCAAAAGAAGCATCTGATATAACATGTAGTTTGAAAACCACACATTTCCTTCTTACCGCTCCAACACACGCCAGCCTAATCTCTGGTGCACAATGAAAGCCACTAGCTAGCTATGCAAAACTACAACTAAGCTAATCGCTATAACATCATTTCTACAAAATTCATTTTTTCAAATCCCGAGTACTATTTCCTCAAATTTACATTTACTGCTAATGTCACATTCGATATCTAAGACGCTCAAATAAGCCTTACAACGAATCATCTTCACTTAGGACATTAAGCAAATTTATGCCAAAGTTGCAGCTACGGCATGTTTTCGAAGCATTTCAATTTTCATGCACAATTTAATATACAATATTCAGAAACGCTCACTAACCACATCAATCAATACAGCGTAATGCAGGCTATTTTCATTTTAATTGAATACTACATCAGAAGCTAACTGCAACTTAAAATTAATTTCAAGTTTTCACAACACTCATGATGCGCACATGTGGTGAACATTGCCTTCACAGGATTTTCAATACCTTTCACTTTGGTAAACGTCGGAAATACCTAACACCAACAATTCTAGATTTTTCAACCGCTGAAAGCCACAATATTTTTTCTAATATCGCAATCTCCAAGAATGACAACTTATTTTTCACTCACTGCATAAATAAATTGCACCCTTAAAAATGGACAACAAACAAATTATACTCCCGCCACTTCTTGAGCTATATTTCAACATTTCCAGGATCTCTCTTAGCAAGGGAGTGTTTACCTTTCCGAGGGACCAAACAATATTCTAAAAACAATTTATTTTTGACTTGAGACTAACACGAGAAGTGTTGACATTTGTTCCTAATCGCATAACTACTAATGTATGAATGATATCTTTCAAAATTAACTATCACATTTTTTTGCAGAACCTTTCTTCACGACTACAGTTATACCTCTATTTCCCAATTCATATCTACTCCTTCAACTATCAAATAGTTAGCAAAACACTATGATACGCATACCAAGCACACCATATTCCTTTTTATCAGATATACACCTAGGACTTACATGCATCACATGTTGTCTTTTCACATTGATACCATGATGCCAAACGATTTTTATAGAAAACAACAGCTCCTAAATAAGTCGCCTCATTTAAGCTTACAAATATTGTCAAACTAGACAATTCAACGATCACACAGACAATCTTCTTTTTCAGCGTTTGCATCGCCTCACGAACTCAACTTTCACAACTGACGTACAACTCTGCCCATTGCGCACATGCGCTCAACACACCATACAAACAAACACCCTTTGGCAGCTCACAGCAAATACCAGTACAGATAAAAATTTTCAGTCTTTTACGCAGTTTTCCTAAGCACTAACTTCTAGCCACCGAGCAAACATACTGCAACCAGATACGGAAACAGATCAAAAAAAATGTCACCTCACGTTTTCCAGCACTTTCATTTCGATACGAAGCTGACAGCCACACGCCAGTGAATTAAACACGTTCAAAATTCCATTTCACGCTGTAGCAAAACTGACAGTGCTCCGCAAAGCGCATTCCGTTAGATTTTAAGCGTGACTTCCTTTCTGTTCCAAGTCAGATTGTGTTACGTGCGAGACTTTGCAAAGATAAGCAATTTCAGTCTTGAAACATAAACAAACCCGCTTTTGAGTTCGCATAGTACAACCAATACTTTTTCTTAGAATCAACACTCATGTTAACACCGAATGCAAAGCATTATATCACTCTTACATGGCAAAACAGCAATTCTACATAGATTTGGTCAATATTTTGAAATACTCCAAAATATAGTTATCCTTTTTCTTTTTTTAAACCACCCACCACTTTCATGTCTCAAATGAAGACAATAGTCATATTATCCATAAATATGCAACAAATTTTCATATAACCATTAAATGTCAGAGATTGCAGATAAACTCCATCTTACTGAAGCTTTGCAAAGATGTTCGTGAATGCACGAGAAGCAAAAATATGATGATTGTACAATTCGTTTCAGATTTGTCAGCAAAGATTGTTGCGGCAGCTAGCCTTAGATGCGAGCCGTGGAGGAGCTAGTCCGCAGAAAATTAGAGAAACGCGCGCCTGACGCACTTTCGCCTAAACCTGACCCTTACGAACTCCGTGCACCACAGGGCTGTAGTCTCTTATTCCCTACAGCAACGCAAACGGAGGGCAATCAATCAGGGCAAACTTT
>Ga0210059_1005327_pt1 | contig 20720 bp, 14 predicted proteins | sample Ectturendosymbi2_FD_188042 | JGI IMG/M metagenome (GOLD analysis project Ga0210059, IMG submission 188042) | Ecteinascidia turbinata endosymbiont from Florida, USA - Sample 2 (SPAdes) (version 2) | ecosystem: Host-associated > Tunicates > Ascidians > Unclassified | place: Key West, Florida...
TGCCATGCACCCCTTTAACCGTCATTTACAGGTAACCCCCCCCCCCTTAGAAATTTTGTTTATAAAGAACACTTTCACATCAGTGCACCAAGAATAGAAGCTCACTTGATAAAGTTAAAATATATTACATTTTAAACAAAATCCTTAACAAAACATTCCCCCTTGCAAATACAAAATTCACCCCTGGTAGGGAATTTCCCCCAGGTTGAGAACCCCTGGCTTAGGAAGAGATATTCCGCTGTTATTGGTGGATTCACTCTTGTTTCCCTTTTTATGCGAGGATTTCGCTGTGCCATAGCATAGGCATTGAAGACCGTGAAAGAGGATTCTTAGTGTTCGATTCATTCACTGCGTTTCATTTTCGTTGCTTTGAAAAAAGTAAATTTGTTTTCATTTGCTGTTTATTTCAACCGCTTCAGATGACTTTGCTTTTCGATCGGGCGAAGACAGAATCTTGGTTGAGATTAGATCATCATCATCGAGAGCAACGAACAAAGAACTTTCTTCGAGAACAACCATTAAAACTCGCTCGTACCTCTTCTATGTTTCCGGTGGAGGGCTGACATTCAATCGTGACGTCGGGGATGTGCTTTTTTATCTCCTTTATCCACTGTTTCCTGGCGTTTCATACACAATACAAATCGAGGTTTATGAAGACGGTGTATATCTTTCAACTGTTACATTCCAAGCAACAACAGGTGAGTGAAAATTTATTTGCGACGAAATAGCCTGTCATCCAAGCACATGATTTTAAATCCCGTAGGAAGTTACGTGCCAACCTCCGGCAGCTTGTTGTTTTGTCCTGCACTTACTTTTGTGGCTGCCCTTCACCATTTCTATCGCTCGTTTATAGGAAGATTTTCGTTCTTATTTGATTGGCAAATTTTACTTTTTCAGACTCTTAATTTAAATTGTTAACATCACAGCTAGCAGATATGTGCAGGTGCAATCGCATTGTACGTTGAAAGAGCACTACCGAGAATTTTCTTTCTGCTGCGCAGCAACGAACTGCATTCGCTCATGTACACAATCGTCCTGCATTGTTTGGGACGAAGCCAACACGATCTGTCATTGCTTGGATGGCTACGAGAAGTTTACTCCGGAAAGCAATGTTTGCACTGACATCAACGAATGTACAAATGACAGTAATCCTTGTCCAGAAAATTCTCTTTGTTCGAATACCGGTGGCTCTTACTCATGCACGTGTTTGGCTGGCTATGTGAAGCAAGACGGCGTGTGTGTCGGTGAGTGATAATAATAGTGTGTATGTTAATAAACAATGAATTACCAGCGCAAAGCAGATTATTTTGTATACGTTTGCCTTGAATTAAATAACGCATCAAAAGTGAAAACCGCAAACAATTTGCCATTACCAGTAATCCGACGTGCGCGCTAAATCCGTAAATGAAAATGTTGCAAATTTCCTAAACTTCTGTTGCATTAAGAGTGCAACAACGATTTACGACAAGGATAAACTGATTCCACAGGAATATCAGATTTTGTACTGAGGCTATTGTAACAACTTATGCAGCAACTACCAGCCGGTATTTGAAGGGAGTTGCAGCCGTCATTTTGATTTGAAGTAAGCAGTAATTCAAACAACAAAGAACAGAGAATGGAGAGATTATTACTTTTTTGTAGTTTTATTTGTTTGCACGTCATTTCTTTCGTGCGCACGCAATGATTACGAACAAAATTGCACTACTTCTTTGTTTTTTCTTCATCAATTATTTGTTTTGTTCTTGCTGTGTTCAATCAGTTTTGACCACACCAAATTGTTTCAATGACACTAGACTCACTCCTTTATACGCGTGCTCTTTTCAACTATTTGTCCTAACCGTGTTCTGTGTTCGTTCGGTTCCAACATGTGTTTAGTAAAATGTGTCACCACGTTTCAAGCAGTGTTAGTTAATTGGGTGATCTCCATGGTCCTTTATCAATCCTATGTGACATCCTTTGTTTGCATAGATCAGTTCTTGTGCCGTTCTGGTTTTCAGTTATTCTAATTTCCATCGACAATTAGGTACGGGTTGCACGATGGCTTTTTGCATTGTCTCTGCTTACATTGCTAATCTCCTGTGAATTCCAATGTCATATGCTATTTGCTTGAAATTTCTCTCATTGGGCGAAGGAGCACAAATTGCACTTTGGTGTTTGTTGAGCCTTATTGTACAAGAAATGACTGTTAGCAGCTGATTTTCTTTGATTACCAACATTTTTCAACTGAATGTGCATGACTAACACATAGCAGCTTATAAAGGAACTAACTAGTAACTACGGCACAGCTTTGAATAACCACCTCACATGGCAGTTGTTTATTTAGGCCAGCGAAAAGACTAAAGTTCTCGTAGACACCGATTACGTGTAAAATGACGTCATGATCTGCTTGAATAGGTCAGTTGAACGGTAATATAAGCGGACCAACAACGAACATACGATGGTCATCGAGCAAAACCCGCAACACGTGCCTCATGATAATAGTTGAAAGTTCAAAGGTGCTAATTCGGCCGTTACCCGCGCCACTCTACAACTTCAGTGTTATCGTAATTACTAATATTTGAATGCAACAGCAATTACAGAGTTTGTTTAATATCTGGGTTTGGTGGTTGAAAATAAATGGGTTTCGGGTAGTAGAATATAGCGAAAAAATGGAGTATTCACCCATTGTCCAGTTCAATCGCATTTGAACCACGACGCTTAGTCGATGAGACGCCTACAACATAAATGGAATATAGGTTTGACTTCCCTAACCTTTTTCCTGTGTGGGAAGTGATGCTCCAGTTTCCAATCAAGCTGAACGTGTTGTTTTCTTGTGTTTTCAAGCTTCCTAGAAGAGACGACTTTTGAGCTGTCACCTCCTATGTTAAGTGGGATCCAAGTCGGCTATCCATTTATTGCTAACTAATTCGGGGGAATGGTCCGTATTTTTTGAATAGACTCTTCTGCTTAAATCCCAAACGCGATCCTTGGTAACGCGCGCGACGGCCGATGCGCGATGATTTTTATTGCTTTTGGGCATTTTACGGCAGTAACGGAACAAACCGGTGATATTTACACAGCAACTTTGTGATAACATGGCGTACTGCAAAAAGTGCCGCTGTGTCTATATCTGTGTATGAGATGCCTTGCATTGTGTCTGCTGAGAGTACACTCCAACAGCAACTACTTAACCTGCAAAGGAAAGACCATGTACTGCATTATAATTTATAAAGTCCATGCAATGCGCTATGATTGCCCGAAACCTCATGATTGGATGAAATAAAGGTATTTTCTAAATCAGTCACAAGATCGAGAGTTGTTTTGAACGATTGAGTCCCTTATGCCTGATTTTGTTAATCGCGTGACACTTCTTTTCATCTTTTTTCCGAAGAATACACACCATGTTTTGGATATCCCTGCTTCAATGGCGGAACATGTACTGTCAGCGGTTTCCAGTACTGGTGGTGTACATGTCCAACCTATTTCTATGGACTTGTGTGTGATATTTATGTTAGTCCATGTTTCGATGCTCCGTGCCAGCATGGAGGAACGTGTGTGGATCTATACGGAGACTTCCTCTGCTTTTGCCCTTCGAACTACCAAGGTCAGTTACTCTTTCAACACTTTTTAAAAGCTGGAAACAACGAGTTAGAACCTAGTCATTGTGTGAGCAATTGACTTGTATCCCAAATAAGTGGGCTTACGTGTCAGGTTTCCAATTTGACGAATGGATGATTTCTGGTTCTCACCACAATGAGTTTATTTACAGACTTTCAAATGCAGTAACTTCATTGATGCGAAGCTTTGGTAGAGCAACAGAACGACACTAGCTCTATAACAAAAAAACACGAAGTCCGCACGCTACACTGTGCAAACTAGCAACTCTTTTGAACAAGTGAAAGGTCCGAGTGCATTCGAAGTGCACGAGTGCGCACCAAAGCATGCAGCGGGTTGAGAATGAGTCAGACCCAAAAGCACATAATACACTGAGCAATTTGTAGTGACCAACAGGGAGCAACTCTATTAGCAGTGACCAACACCAAGAAATTCTATTTGAATAAGGACTGGAGATGTGTCACACACGAAACTAGTTTCCTTACACAATCAACTGCGATTGATTCACTTGGTGTTGGTCACTGCTGTAACTAAACAATTGCTGCTGAATGATGAGTGCAAGCTTGAATCACTGCAAGAAGGTGGGAGCAGAACCAGGCAGGAGATTCCTGAAACAGCCTGCTGCAAAGCTAGAGCCTGTAATTGGAGCAACTTGTCTGTCGCAATAACGGTTGAATGAAACAAGCCAGCTTTTGCGAAGAAAGCACGAAAAACCGTATTACGCACGAAAATGCGAGGCTAGGTATGCATGTAGAACGAGACACATGAAATTCAATAACAATTTTCATGAACTTCATTGAATGAATGATAATAGTCTTCGGCGGAGTTCGCAATATTTGCAATTTCCGCAATTCCTCACCTGCTAGGGGGTTGGATCGCTATGAGCTGCAAATGTTTCAGGTAAATACTGTTGTGCGGATGTTGACGAATGTCCCATAGGAATCGATGAATGCTGTGGAAACTCGTTCTGACATAATGCTTTTGGAAGCTAGGACTGCGACCGCAACCATTAACAGAAGAGACGCAGTCCGAACGCTATATAAACTATTACCTTTCTAGAACGAGTCACAGCGCTTTCTAGACACGCGCACATAAGCACGCGGCGAGTTGCAAATGAGCCAGAATGAAGCCGCATGCGAAGTGTTTTTGGCAACAACTATCTGCAGAAAAAGAAATGTTAATTAACCCACGACATGCACACTCCGTACACAAAACTGTAAATAAGATTCTCGTCCGCCGTGAAAAGATACATGTAAAATGCATTTTAACCATAGCCGGTGGTAGGTGGTTCAGGCTCGCAATGTACAATGTACTGCTGATAACACATAATATTTATATAAACGCAAACTTGGATTTGTTTTCAAAAGTGTTTATGAAGGCATGTTTCTGTGGATATGTGCTGTATACCGATAACATAAGAATGGCAGCGCCTAACGAACACATTTCGTGTTTGCCATCAGGAATCCTTCAATTATTTTTTTTTGCTTTTTCGTTACGAATTTATTAGGAAAGCATCTCACGAGTTGGCCTATCGTACGACAGATCATTTTCAAAGGAAAAACAAAAATGGGTACGAAATAGCAGAAACAAGAGCATCATTAAAAAAGCGCTTTTGAAAAGCAGCGAAGAGTTCAAAGAGTTCAGGATTCATAGCAGTACTGGCATTCAAATTCTAGAGGTAGGACTAAAAACCAAACAGCACAAGCAGGGAGAACTACCAGCGCGTAAACCTAATGAAATGATTTTTACGTCACAATAGTTTATGGTGCGTCACAAAAACGTTTGTGGTCCGCAATAAATTTCCTGGTGTGAAAGTAGTCCGAACACTAGAAAGGTTTTGGGCAGGCCGAGTGTAAAGAGTTTTCATTGGATAACTCTGATGCAAGATACACTGGACATTACTGGCGCGGACTACGATTGTGATTTTATCTGATTGTATACCTTGGAAACCGGGTATTAAATTATTGAGTTGCAAGTTGAAATAAGAATCATATGGGTTACATTTACAGCCATTCTTTGGCTTGCATCAGTGTTTCAAAAACTAGGCGAACTATACCGTTTTGCGTTATGAAACAACTAGAATGCAACCCCTACCGTGTTCATATTGTTATCTTGGTAAGTGTGCCAAAACAGAAAAACAAAGTGTTTGCGTAGCAAGCGTCAAATATCAGGTTGAAAGAAGGAGATCGCTCCATTTTCAGCAAAGGAATCCCGCACCAGTTGGACATAAAGTGATGGTCTTGCGTTTGAATGAAATTTAAAGGAACTTGCAACATTTTTATCTCTGCATTGTGCATAATCAATGTACATCAGAAATTTTTCAATGCAGCCAGCAACTTTTTTATATTTTTGATTTGCGCTTGTAATCATCGCTCAGTTGCTGTTGAATTTGACTAGGAATGTTGCACTAAGTGCAATTGCCCTTTTTAGACACTTCCTATGATGTCACAAACTCACGATATGCACCTATCTCTGAAGCGGCTCTAAAGAAAGCATTTTTCACTGCAAATGCTTACTCTAGAGCCACTTCAGATATAGATGCACACAAGGGCGTACTCAACCTGGGGTTTTGGGGTTAAAACCCCCCTTGAGTTGGATATTTTTCGAAAACTTTATTACTTGCCAAAATGAGATTAACTATTTTCGCATACTTTTTGCTTGTTAATCTGCCGACTTAATGCAAATACCATGGAATAAACTTGCATGCAAATTTCAAGGAACATTGTAAATGGGTCAAAAAGCAATAATTATGATTTGGTGGGATATCGGGCTATCGTCTGCGTCCAAAAACCATCTTACCACTTTTTGCAAACCCCCATCCACTACGCATCTTTATGATTGTGTTTCGCGATAGTTCACTTTATCCGAAACAATAGTCTTTATTTTGTCTGCGAAGGCTGATCAGCGCAAGTGCTGACCGCATTGGTTACGTTTCTGTAGCAGGGTAGAACTATTGCACGAGCTCAAAAACAGCAGTTTTTAGCAGAGAAGTATTCAGGCATATTCAAAGTTGAGGATGATATGTCTCAGCAGGAAAAAAGGAAAACTTACAGTTTGCTGCACTTCTATACATAATAAAATATCAAAAGTTGTCTTGCGTACTTTATGCGGATTCTCAATTCTTGTGTCGATCTTGCAAACCGGGGTGTGCGCCAGCCGGTTCAGTCACACGGTTTCTATGCTCGACTGCTCGTATTCGACCAGGCATAAGCGCAGCATCATTTTGCAGTTGTAAAGTGTTCGGACGCGGTGATAAGTGTGTTTTACTACCCTGTTTTAGTGCGCAGCCTGATATTTTTGCAGTTATGAGCTGCTGTGTCGTAGCGTTGATTGTATTTTCCTACGATATGCTAGCTTGGAGGGCTGATAGTTTATATTCAGCAAGGGGTTGCGGTTAACCCCCCTCTTGAGCTTGATATTTTACGAAAACTTTATTTCCTGGCAAGGGTGATTAATTGTTTTCGCATATATTTTGCTTGTTAAGCTCAGAAACAGCTTCTCTTAACATAGAAACATTCAGGAATTTGATAATGTCTCAGTAGGGAAGAAGGAAAACTAAACGTTTGCTGGACTTCCAGGCCCGTAACCAGCTTGGGACACCAGGGGGGAGAAAAGATTTCTGAGAGGGTGACATTTTTTTAAAACTATGTCCAATAGTTTCAATATACGTCTAACACATTTTTCTTGTGGGGACGACAATTTTTCTATGGGAGGCTTCGCCCCTCCTGTTTACGGGCCTGTGGACTTCTGTACATCACAAAAGCAAGCGTTTTCGTGAGTACATTATATGTGCATTCTCAATTCTTGTGTCGTTTAGTAAAATTCGATCTCGCAAACGAGGATGTGCGCCAGCCAGTCCAGCCGCATATCTTCAATGCTCAACTGCTCTTATTGGTCGAGACCGTAGCGCAGCCTTATTTTGCAGTTGTAAATTGCTCTGAAGTAGGGATGAATGTGTTTCACTCCCTTGTTTCAACGCGCAGCCTGATATTTCTGCATTTATGAACTGCTGTGTCGTAGCGTTGAGTTTATTTTCCTCCGATATCCGAACTTGGAGCGCGTAATGACACTTGAAGTAAAGGGAGTGGATGTAGAAAAATATGCATTATTATGTCAACAAACTTTGCCAAAACGTTGGTTTGGAAACATGAAAATGACGTCAAATTGTGACGTCACAAACAGCACACCAAATACAAATGGCCACCATATGACCCTGAACCAACCCCCTATGAAAATTTTTTGCGTACGCCACTGGGTGCACATTATGATATAAGCAAGATCACTTTGATTCTGCCACTTCTTAGTGCATCAGTGCGGTAAAACTACGTGAGCATCACAGCCCCGCGGTTTAGTTCTATTTGATTGCAAACTAGAGATTTTCCATACTTGTAACCTGCATAACGATTTCAATATTACACAATGGAGAGATACGAAATTTCTAGCAAGGTTTCTTCGGCCGCACATAAAACCTCTACTCTATACCATCAAAACTTGAAATATACGAAAAATTCAATCTTTGCACGAAACATCCAACCTACAAAGATTCTTCTATTACACATTTTTAATCAACCAAACTTTGCTTTCTCAAAGAAAACCTAAAAAGCAGTGTACGATAGCTTTGGACGCAACATATTCAAAGTTGAGGATTAGCATCAAAATACATTTTTAGGTGTTGTAATTTGAGTTTGTTTGCATTTCAATTCCAACGAGTTTTAGTAAACGCGCATCAGTATCAGTGAGAAAAATAACGAAGTGTTCTTGTTTGTTCTTGAATTTCAACTAGTTTTAGTATCAACAAGAATATCTGAAAAGTATCAACAAGATTGCTATCTTAGCCCACCCGTTATGTAACATTCACGAGCATCACGAAAACCAAACACTTTGGGAAAACAATCGCAGGAAATGTTTGCAAATAAAAAAGATAGGCTTTTTTGGTGACGGCAATTGGCGGTAGGCACAAGCCTGAATTGTGATTCTTTTGGAAAAGGAATTGTCCTGACAAGATTCACCACTAGAGTCATTATAATTTGAGGAAATTGGCGTTAGTTCTCTTTGACGTTACGGAAAATTATTTATTTTCAAAATACCGTTTTTTTGTTCATTTTGGTGACGCAAATCGGCAAAACGTTTTTTATATCACTGAGATCATATTGGCGGCAGGGCGAAGCCTGAATTGTGTTTCTTGCCGGGGCGATTGAGGTGAACCCTGTTACCCAAGGAGCGCTGCGGCAATTCACTCAGTGGCTGTGGATTGAACACCCAACCTTCCAACTGGGAGGCAGACACTTTACCACCGAGCTAATGCCGCCCAGGCAAGTTTTCGTTAAGGTTGCTTCTTTTTGCAAATCTTCGTCTCTGCCCTTCGATTCAAACGCATTTTATGTTACATGCGTGAATGCGAAGCATCTCTTCTATTTTATCCTCTGCCAGGACTCCAAAACTTGTAAAGCTCGAAGGGCCAAATTATCAACATAAATTTACCGCGGGCCGAAAAGTCTATTTCACTTCGATGTGGATGTTTCTTTGTAGAAGGGAAGAAATTCTGAAGCGACAATTACTTATGCGAGGTCGAGAATTTGCAACATTTTCCGCAATTGAGAAAGCTCTGGCGGGCCGCAAGAAAAGCCTTCGCTGACCGTATGTTGTACTGCAGGCCTGTCCTTTACTTTGAGAAAGGTCGCGACAAAATGTCATATAGTGAAAATGCTGGTGTGAGTTTGAAACAAAGTGATCTCTCCCATTTTATCCCCGGTTTGGCGCATCATTGAGGCAAAAAGTTAGATGATGCACTTCTGATCCCAGTTTTTGTATTTATGGCTAAGAGAAATTTTTGGAGCAAAACTGCTTTACGCACACACATGGATTACAAATCGGTTGGAAACTGGCCACTGTACGTCTAATATTCTTCATGATTCAATTAAAAACTAGCCTTTGTATATCTGTGGTTTATTAATCGGCTGGAAGTTGGCTTATGTATATCTATGATTTGTAAATGGATTGGAAACCGGCCTCTGTATGTCTACGATTTATGAATCGACTGGACGCCGGCTGTAGTCTTTTCTCTTGGATAGTCCTACATTTATATACGAAAATTCTGAAAAGAAAACAGCCGAATGTTTAGACAGGCCACTTTGATGGCCGGTTGAACAAAAATAAACGCACTGCACCAGTATAAAAAAGCAGGAGGGTCGGCAGGTGCGAAAAGAGGACCACTTCAAGTAGCATTTTCGCGGGGAATCCCGGCTGAGATAATGTGACTTTAATCCTGATTGACGTCCTGTCGGGAGACACTAGTAAGTAGGTCCCTGGACGATGTTTTTCCGCTAAGTAACAACTTTTCATGTTTTCCTCTTATGTACTTCTTTGTAAATCTGTAATTCTGCAATTTTCGGGCTCAATACGGCATGATTCTGGTACAGATTGCCAAAAAAGTTTGTTGGCGGAATTTCGTTTTTTCGTGAATTTTTAGTGCCATTTCCAAACCTACCCCCCGAATTTCTTCGAGGAGGACCTGTGTTTGCTTTTTTATTAAAATTTTTCCGACACTCAACAAGTTACTTTTTTAAGATCAGATATGTTTGACCAGACTTTCTGAGACTTGACTTTGTGCGCCTGCGATTACCAACCGCGTTGCAAAATAGATGTACCCCAGGAGAGTTAAAACCGATAACAAATCCGCTGACCTTTTTTGATTGCTTGCGTAACGTTTAGTTGCTGTGTCTGTTACTATTTGATCTGTCTGATGCGCCAACACATATCTCGGTGCTATCTTTTCCCCTGAGGATGAGTTCTCAAATGTTGCCACAGATTTTGACTGCATGCCAGGCATGTAACCAGCTTGGGACACCAGGAAGCGCCGGATAATTTTCTGATGGGGGGTTAAACTATCTCCATTAGGTTTAAACTATGTCCAACACATTTTCCAGGAGGTGTGAAAAAATTTCCAGGAGTTTGTCGACCCACTGCGTATCCCTTCAGTTACGGGCCTGCTGCATCTTCGTGTCATTATGCATTGTTTAATGTGTGACTCGTGCTTTGTTGATGAATAATTTTTTTTCAGCTTGTCATGACACGACATGATTGCAGTAATCAGGCTTGGGCCTGTGGCAAAAGTTATTGCTAAATAAATAAAAAAACTATTAGTTGTGAGAAAATCAATTTCCTAGATGCATTAATAAAACAAGACAAATATGTATGTTGGAAAGGGAAATGTTTTAAGTTCTGGTATGTCTCTATGCCTTAACAAACTTACTCAGGCAGATTATTTTTTGAACAGACACCCCTCTCAGGGGGTACAGGGGAGCCCTTCCTCCGGCACCCACTATGTGCATTTGGTTTCAACAATTCTTGGGCAGGAACAATGTCTATGTTTTTTTGACAGTCAGCACTGGCTTGATTGACAAAATGACTGGAAACTGTTCCAACACATGTTTTGCAGTAATTTTATATGAAAGCACATGTTCATAAATTTTCTTCTGCAGAAACATGAATTTTTTATTGCTAAGTTCAGCTGCTTTTCCTTAGTTTTATTCCTTAAACATTACTTCCCGTATGCAGCTCATTCAGATAGTTCATGAACTGCAGTAACGAATGGTATCACTATGCTTTCGCCCTAACTTGTGATGATGGAAGTTACAGCAAAAGCCAAACTCCTGTTGTGTGATTGGATTGCTATGACCTGCAATTGTTTCAGGAAAAGACTGTTCTGAGGATGTTGACGAGTGTTCCGATCCAAACAATGAATGTGTTGAAAATTCGTCTTGCGATAATACCTTTGGAAGCTACAACTGTACGTGCAACAATGGATACAGAGGTAAAGGAAGAGAGAAGTGCTACGAAATCATTTTGTTCCCGTATGGCCTGGACCAAAACGACGAACTTCTTTGGCCCGTATCAGATGGAGTGGCATCTCCCACTATCAGGTATGTAAATGATATTGCGGTTTTGAGTAAGCACACCCCTGTTTCGATATGTTTTATAAAAAAGCGTTGTGACTGAAAAGAGGAATACTGACAAACCAAGCCGAAATCTCAGTTGAGGTCAATTTAAAAAAGTATATATAATTTTGTGTATTGTCAGTAGAGAAATTTCTTGCATTCTTGCACGATTTCTTTCACACATTGGTGGTAACGGAGTTCTGTTTTTTCGTGATGAAGATACAACACACCTTCATGATGTACCGTTACAGTATATAGTTTGCAGAGACCAGATCTGAAATCAAAATCGACAAAGATTTTTTGTAGCATTTGTCGAGTTTTTATTAGGATTTATCGATGCGTTTTTGAATTTTTTCTTGTGTAAAAGATCAAAACAATTTGGAAAAAATCAAACGAAGCCATTCGTTTTTTCTTACAGGGAATGTTTGCATTCTGTATGTTTTCTTACAGGACATTTTTTGATTGTAACGTTTGTTTCACATGCATATGCAATTTCATATTCACATTTCAAAGGTTAATGTACTTGTTGGAAAATTGTGTCTTTCGAAACAGCTGTTGGATGCTTTTAGCAAGCATAGCATACAGTGGCGGCTCCGTCACTCCGACTTCTCGGACTCATCCCGAATCTTCGATAACGATTTACATTGTAAAACGTGACATTGCTTTATAATCGCGGGCCACCCACTTCACTGATTAAAGTTGTAAACTCGGGTCCTTTTGATTGGGCTGTGACACTGTTCATATAACGTAGTTACATGTCTGACATTTCGAGTTAACGTTGCATTCACCTGAATAAAAACATATCGTTCGTAACAAGCGTTTTCTCGGTTTCGTTCCCTGCCGCTTTACTTGGACTCATCCATGATGGCCCGAGCTTTCCTCTGCAACATAGGTCTAGAAGAAAGCGATATGTTAGGGTTACGAAGGATTCTTCCCGAATTTCACCACACGTACCTGAATAGGTTTGTGTGCTACTATGACTACAGATTTTCTCACCCAAAGATGATGAAGACCTTTTTTGTGTGACCTCCTAAAAAAGGTCTTCATGTGATTTTCTTGCAAACGTTGGAGGCCAATGTTTGAAGTCAAACAATGCTGGGCACCATTTTTGCCCCGATTGGATTTTCCAGGGAGTTTGCCGAGATTTTCATGGGTTTTGCCCAGATTTTCAACAAATCAAAATTGTGTGTGTGCGCTTTCACCCCTGCCCCCCCACCTCCATCACCAGCTGGTCTGCAATTAGATATTTAAAAAATTTAATTCATATCAGATTTTCTTGAAGCAATGGAGTTGCATCCCATAGAGCATTGAATGTGAATTCGAATCCAGTGTACAGTCCCGTTAACAATAATTGCAAACGAGCGATAGATTGCCCGGTAACTCGGGCTAATATGAATGAGCCTGGTACGTAGAGGATTAAGTGGCATTTGCATTGTTCTGTCACGTATGTCACATGGCAATGGACGAGTTGTCCTGAGAACTTCTTGTCCATTTTGCGTGATTGACGTCACAGAGCAACCATAATGCCAGCCTGAATGAGGGCAAATAGACATTTTAGTGACGCAATCCTCGAAAGGCAGCATTCAGTGTCAGTAAGTTTAAACCTCACGATTAGCCCGAGTGCTGCGTTTGACCTGGAGTCGCCGCTGGAAGCATTCCTTGTGATGGAGAAAAAACGACTTTTCAACAACGGTGCGATTGCAAACCAACAACATTTAACTTTGTGCCTACAGTAGAATGTGCCTACACTGACTTCGGCTATTACAGCAGGTCGCGTACAACTTGGTCGGTCCCAGCGAGAAAACGTAGTTGTATGTGTAGTTCGCAAACAAGTACATCGCGTTGAATCACGAATGGAATATTACTGGGAATTACGCAGTAAGAATGCACAAAACATTAAAACACTAATGTGTCCACTATATATGCGAACTGCTCATAGCCGAAGTGTTGCGACTTTATTCAATTCGATCGAGTCTTGGTGGAGCAGTTCCCAAATTGTCGAACAGAAGAAGCAACATCCTGTATAGCAAAAGATGACCAAAGATGAGCGACTCGCGAGCTGCATGTGGCTCTTTGCCCGGTTTCATGTGGCTCTCACATAATTACCAGAAATTCCACTAAATAACATGCATAACAGTAAATAGCTTCTAAAGTTCTGTCATAGTCATGTTGGTAATTTGTGATATTTACAATAAATGCAGCTGAGCAAGGGTACTGTACGCGTGTGAGTGAGGAAGAGATGGGGTTATTATGATCATGCATGACCATGTGTATGGTTTGGCTCTTTGCGGTAAAACAGTAAGAAATTTGGCTCTTGGTCTCTGAATGGTTGGCCACTCCTGCAATATGGAAAAAGTATTACATCCGTGTTTTGCTCAGTATAGAGAAAAAATTACAAAAGTGGCACAACATGAAAAAGATTTCGATATCCCAACGACGACAATTGCTACAGTTTTGAAAAATAAATACAATATAATTTCCAACTTTTCTTTTCAGAGCAGACACGAGGCCACGGTGCAGTAAGTGGCAATCTTGATCAAAGAACAGTTTTTGAGCTTGCCAGGCTCTGGTATTGAACTAAGAAGCCATTTTAGTAACGGTTTATTGTATTCCGCTTATAACGACAGTTGGCCGTAACGACGTTTTTTCTCAGTCGCATGAAGTGACATAAGAGATAATTCTGTTGTGTAACAAATTTGGGGACAGGAGACTAGTGATACCTGGGGCCGGGCGGGTTTCAGAGTCTACAAAGTAAGAAGTTGAAAAATGTCACGCGGTAAACGTTCAGATGTCGATCGTAACGTAGATATCGGCAATCATTGTCGAAAAAAACAGTTCAACCGTGCCGGGCCCTTGCAGGTCTCAATCTCAACCATGTCGTCAACGCTGGTAACTTCCAAGGGAGGATTTAACTCGCGGAGCGTTCCACGATTTCCGACATTTTGAGACTACCAATCAATTGTAAAACTCTCCATAACTTACGCCGTGCAGATCCTAGGCGCTATCCAGCATTTAGAGTCTTCGTTCGACAGTCAAGTTCAACGTCTGCAACTACAGGTATATGCATCGCGGCCATGACCCACGAACCTGAACACCAGATTTTGTTGAAGCATTCAACAATCCTGACTGTGAACACATTTCCCCTCCGGTTCAAACTATTATGCTGATGTCTAGCTTCCACATGTATTACAGCATAAATTTAAGGTAGTTAATTAACATGGAGATTAACATTTGACCCCCTGTGCTCGTTTGCCATAGGCAAGGGCGTGCATGTTAAAAAGTCGGTAACTGATTTTTCAAAATTTTCTTACTGTACATCCAAATTCAATTGTAGATATACATGTGTATGTTAAATTAGGTGTATTTCTCAGAGTAAAGCGTGAATTGAAATAGCAACGAGAAAATGAGGAAAGCGGAATTTTCATAAGACGTTTACCACCAAGAACACGTAAGCTGGCACGAAATCAACTTTAGATGCAGAATGTATCATACGCTTTTGTCATTGTAGTCATTTTTAATTAAGAAAATGAATGTGTCCGTTACATGCATACATTGGTTTCAATGTTACTGACATTGCTAGTTGCATGTATCCTGACGCATGGCACTGATGACAGCTGCTCTACAATTACTAAACCTTGATAAGGCATGGTTACGGGATGCAATCAGTGTGAGTCGCATTTGACGTGACATTAGTTACACCTATGGTAACGATTTTCCCATTGCAGTTGTTTTTTGAAGATAGCCACAGTGCGCGATAAATGATCCGCGGAACGTTTGTTGTCAACATGTAACGACTGTTGGGACTAATCTTCTTGAATAAATCAAACAATTTCATCAAATTTAATTGCGAAAACTAACGTCCATGCGTCTTTGACCTTGCTGGTCATGTGATATTTGCTCTAGCTAAGCAATAGAAGCAATGCCTTCATGCATTTCCTCTGCTGCAGTGATTTCTGATCGTTTGCTTGACCTATTTGCTTAACAAACCCACTGAGGATCTGTTAAAGCATTTCTGTGAACCGCGTGCAAATAAATGCAGAGCACAGTGATTATATTTTGGTCGCAAATTCAGAATTATGGAAGAAACCAGACGCGAAGTGAAGGCGAATCGACATTTTGTTCGCGAAGACAGGCGACGACTTGTTTTAGCTAATACTACGTAGTACGTGCAATTCACATCTCGCGAGGAAGCATCCATTTATGTTAGGATGTTGATTCTCTGTGGAACAACGTGACATATCCCGTCACATAGTAACATATCCCGGAAGAATCACAGTACGTAAGATGGTTAGTCCTCGAACTGCTGTGCAGTAGCCTATGCGAGACTCAAGCAAAGCGTTTGATGTTAAAACATTTAGCTAAAAATATCTGCAACCAGATCTAATCAAAGAAACGCACCGACACCTTATGGCACAAAACCATTTCTTTCAAAACCCTCAAATTCCCGCGTGCGCCACTTTTCTTGCATTTTTGAAAAGTTTGCAAAGGCATGACTCACCAGCCGATTGAGATAAAGAGCTGTTCAAGCCCTCTATGGCTTCAGTAAGTCTTCTACTGCAGATTCAAAAAAATATTTTGTTTTGAGCTTGGGGTTTTCTTGGAATGACGTCAGATTAAGGGCATTTTGTCGCATTTGTAGCGAGTAAACCTGGCCCTAGGCGACAATCCAATGAATCAGTTTTTGGCTCATGTTCTTTTAGAAACTAGCCTTTGATCCGCGTCTTCAGAATACATGATTGACTTACTGGCATATCTGGAGTCAAAGTTATATCTTGAAAACCCAGCGTTTGACAAAAATCAAAAGTTTCACAAAAGGTGTAACATTAGCAATTTCAGGACAAATTCGGCCAGCCATTACTCGGCAGCAGATTGATCTTGAGAACTATTCAAACCCTGCAAAGTCTCGTAAAGGATTGTATTTCAGAATGAATAAAAGTGGTTAATGACATCATGATTTTGGAATGTATTGCCTTTTTTGTGATAACGTCATCGCCGATCCAAGGAGTCGATATTGTAGCTCAAAGTTTTATTGAATTCTATGCTATAATGTGAAACTTTAAAGCCATAATCGACCTTCTAGGTTTTCTCGTTCAAAAGTTATGTCAAAAACATTCCAAACATGTCAGGAACTCCAAGGGGATATAGGGGATTTCCCTAAATAATGTTTGGTAATTTTTGCCTTAACTTTCAACCACAAATGCAAAAAAATCAATCAAATCTTTTTAAGTCTTGTAGTTCAACTTAGAATCCAATTGAATCCAACAAAACTTTGAGCCACGAAATTGAATCGATTGTTGAACTCCAACAGGATTGTGATGTCATCCAATGCTTAGACAAACTTGTCAATAGAGGTTTTGTAAAGCACTCTAACTCAATCTACTGGCGTATGATGGTCATATATATAAAGGGTTTATTATACCCATGAACAGCGTTTGTGCGAGTAAAATTTTTTATCAATTTCTGTTTTTTCACCCATAATTTTGACATCAGATATTAGAAAGTCAATCAAGGGCTTTAAAACCCGGATAACAGCAGACTTTCCAAAAAACATTTGACAAGCTCATTGTGTTGGCGCCAACAACCAGGACAAGTTGGCCAAAAATTCGCGAAGACATGCCCCATGATGAATTCACCCACAGAAAACCCTAAACACAAAACAATTTTTTTTTTCAATCTTCGGTAGAAGACTTGCGAATCCGTAAAGGCTTTGAACAGTTCTCTAGCTCAAGGGGTTGGCGATTCATGATGTTGCAAACTCCAACAAACGCAAAAAATGGCGCACAAAGGGTGAAAAGGAGGAAAAGCTTTGTTGTTGAGATTTAAAATCAACGCCAATTTCGGTTTAGAAGAAAATCAAATATATTTTGCAAGCAGCTTCAAAACCGCGAAAATGAATTTTTCTTGAGGCATAAGAAAACACAGCTTGTGCACTGTGGAGTGTTTTAAAACTAGTTGATTGTTGGGTACTTTTTTTATAATTGAAGTTACCAGAACAAGATCTTTGACTTGCAGAGTAGACGTCATTTTTATTGCAATCAGTCATAACGTAGGAAGATGAAAAGTATATTCTGCCATTATATTAGATTCGACCATTGATTTTCAGTGTTCCTAACGGAATTCCTGTTGGCGAAAAAACCTTCACATCCATGAACATCATCGCAAGTGGTTTCATTTCACTCGGACCCGTCGGATGGTACGTTAGGTACATGTACCAGCCATGGAGTGACGGGTTCAGTTCATTCTACAGAGTGCCGATGATTGCTCCATTCTGGGACGACTTTCACCCAAGCTTGAACTACGAGGGACGGGTTTATTATCATGTGAGTTATCACACGAGGGCAGCCCCATTGACTGGTAAATGGTTTGTTTTACCAACCCGTGTTTCGATATCCTTAGAGTTCTTTCAAAGTTTTTGTTTCGGTGTTCGTGAGAGGCAATAAATTGAAACATTCTTTATTTTCGTCTTAAATTGTCGAAGACTATTTATTCGTTATGGCGTTTTTTGAACAGTTTTAGCCTAAATCTCTAGAAAACCTGTTGCGTGCAGTTTACCTAAAGCACTGCGTAAAACCACATTGATTTCGTGTCGAGAAGCAGACCTCACGCAGCATCAATGATATCCTCGTAGTTCCCGTAGAAAAGTAGAAACGAATACGATTTCTAACAGAGACTACCCGATGTTAAATGAGACAAGGTCTTCGACTTAGTTGTGTACGCGTTATTAACGAAGAACTATTACATGGTAAAAATTGAAAATGTTTTCTTTGCATCGACAAAAAAACAAAAACAACCAAGTTAACGCTTTGTTTCCTAAATCGAAAACAGGGACAACTTGTATTTAGCTCTCCGCGCAGCAATACATTAAAAAGTGTCCATGGTATAAGTTGTACCAAACAGGAAGTGATGAAATGAGGTATGCACAAGAAAATTTATGAATTACGAAAGTGCTTTTCAGCCGTTATTTACTAGAGGATGTGGTTGGAATTCATGTTGCAGCCAAATTATGCTTGCCAATTAAATTAAAGGGGCGCTAATATTAATGCTTTGTATAAATATAAGTCTTGGGCGGTTGCATGTCAAATCTTAATTTTAAGATAATTGGATTTCTGTTCTAATAGCAAACTTCACAAAAGAGTAAGGTTTCTAAAAAACTTACACTGGCAACACTTCCATACACTAATCTCAGGTAATATCGTCGATGCAAATTCTATTGTTAGATTCCTAGATGAGTTTATTTATTCAAAAACTGCTAGTTTTCATATGTTGATGGATACAGTTGTGAATGCAAGTTGTTTTTCTACTTCGCTCATCTTACCACGCTCCCCTCTTATATAAACACTTTGCTGGTTTTCTGGAAAAACATTCTCAGTTTGTGCAGTCTTTTTAAATATGATTTTTTTGTTTTGAAAAAAAGATGATTTTGTGACTTTTGAAAGTCTCTCTCAACACAAACACTGCAGCCAAAAGGGCATGACGTGCTAGTTGAAAAAATATTTTGTTTTAAGGTTTATAACAAATTGGAACAATCACTGACTCCTAAAAGTGATGCTGTCTTCAAGGAAATCACGTCACGGATCAGGAATTGCACGAACGGAACAGATTTTGATCCACTCTTTGTGCTCAAAGTGACGTGGCATGAATGCGTCATGTGGTATGAGAGATACACACAAGGATATGTGAGTGGCGAAAGAACTCTTTCGTGCTGCCAATCGTGGCATGGTCATGTTATTTGTTGTGCTACTTTTTTTCTGTTTCTTTTGAAAAATGTAACATATGCGTCATGTGCAGTGAGTTTTGTGCTCGCCCTCTTTGGAAAAAATGCGTTCAACCAAATAATCCATAAAATATTTCTTCTTGTTAGTCTTTTTTGCTCTAATGCTTTTCGTTTCCTCAATCTATGTTTGTAATTTGCTCTAGCCAAGTACATTTCAAGCGATCATAGCAACAGATCATGCAGATACCTACATCATCTTCTTATACAAAGAGGATGGTATGTTGTGGAATGTAAAGAAAAGATACTGGGGATCAAATACAGGGTTGATTGGATTCACAAATGGAGCAGAGCTGGAGTATGTTGAAGTGCAACGTGACTATCGACCCGATCAGCGTGTGCAGAGAGAAGGTAAATATTGAGACTTGAACAAAATGAACACACTTTTCAAAGATGTGGTTCTCAAATTTTTTTCGCCGTGGTCTCCTTTCGCTGCATCTCAATCTTCTGCGGACCCCTGCGTTTTGGTAAAGTTTTTCGATTAGCGAGAGCACAGTTTTGGTTGCTTCTCAACGTGAGCACATCAACTGTCCTAGCAAGAAGCAAATTGCAGGTTTCGAACTGTCACCAGTTGCTGTCACCGAAATCAACCAAACAAAAAACATGTCAGTTGCAACATGAACAAAAATCAGACAAGAGGTGTGGTACGATAAAGCTGAATAATGACCCACATATAACGATAAAAAATTGTGCTTTTATTGGATTTTGGTTAACTTCATTCATTTTGTTGGATTTTTTTATTGGATTGTCCCTATTGCGTTGTGGTTTTCGGGATTCCCTAAAAAACGTCCATGGACCCCATACGCTATACCGCCTCAGAACCAAGTTCACTATTTCACAGAATGACGTAAGCGTGATTTGCCCCCTGCCGCAAGAAGCGTTTCATGGCTGCAAAGGCAAAAAAACTTTTGCTGCAAGGATTTCCAAGACGCTATTCACTTTAGCCGGAGTACGAAATGTTTGGAACATGAAAAACAACGACATTTGGAAAAAATCTTCAGCATAGATAGAAAAATTTGACAGCATAATTGGAAAATGCAATGAATGCTCTCCCTGCTTCTGTTTCGTTATGTGTGTCGATTTTGTAACGAAGGTGCAGAAATTAATTTTCCTGCCTTTTTTTACAATTAATCCTTTATAGTCTTCCTGAATGTGAAAAGCACGCTGCTGATGGCAGAAAATATGGAACAGATATTTTGTTATATTGTAGGTTATCTTATTGTCTAGCATATCTTAATATTTTTGATGAAACCTTCACAAATCTTCTAACATATTTCTGTCATTTTCCAATCATGTACAAAAAGTGTCGGTTTTGAGTGAGTACTTTAGTTTGTAATAAATTTCTCCTCGTCCAAATTCCAAATAAGTCTTTTTGTTTCAAGAAAGTTATTGTGAAATGTATGTGGAATTAAAAAGAA
>Ga0210059_1005328_pt1 | contig 20720 bp, 9 predicted proteins | sample Ectturendosymbi2_FD_188042 | JGI IMG/M metagenome (GOLD analysis project Ga0210059, IMG submission 188042) | Ecteinascidia turbinata endosymbiont from Florida, USA - Sample 2 (SPAdes) (version 2) | ecosystem: Host-associated > Tunicates > Ascidians > Unclassified | place: Key West, Florida...
CCAAGGTGGCCTAAAAGTCCTCCACTTATGACGTCACTCACAGACAACCTGCACCCCCCAAGCAAAAAATTTTTTTTCGAGTCTAATCTACTAGACTGGCCACGTTTTTTGAGATTTTTGCCGAGTCGCTAGAGCGAACAGGAGCGGAGATATTCATCGGCAAAGCCACGTTCGAATCAGCTGCTTTTTGCGAACCGCTTGAATTAACCCGGCTCTCAAAGTGTTAACTTGGGATAAATTTATCCCTGGGAGTAAATTTCATATTCCAAGGGGTAAATTTACTGAACCACAAACTGTAGCAAAAGTAAATTTTCATGAATCATTCTAAACTGTAGGACTTGGTTAATTTCATATTTTTAAGAAATAAGCACCATTGAGTGTATTGGGGGTAATCTGGTAATCTTGTTTGATAAAAGGGGGTAAGATATATAAAAAAGGTTAAGAACCACTGCCCAAAACCATATCCCTAAACCCTATCTCTAACCCCTAACTCCTAACACTAAACTTAAACCATATCCATAACTTATTCTTAACCCCTATCCCTAACCCCCTAATCTTTATCCCTAAACCTTATCTCTAACTCTTAACCCTATCCCAAAACCCCAACCCTGCTTTCAGAAATTTCTTACTCCAGATGCAGGTCCGAAAGAAAAATGCAGAATGTAGACAACTGGTTAGCAGCCGTAATGAATTCGCGGTCCACACGAGTGTCGCCATGTTGTGGCTGTGCAAAGTTGGTGAAGGTAGGTTCTATCAGGTGACATTTTCATTGCGTGTAACTTTGTAAATACTGTTGCAACCTCTCTGTTGCCGTTGCATTGAATGTATGATTCACCATGAATGGCATGTGTGCGAAGAATAACACCACATATATATGGTGCGAACAAGCAATAATAGAGCGATTGTGGCACATGATCTCTATTGTTGCTTGCTGCCACAGTGTAAAGCTTTGCGCACATGCCGCTTGGGCTTTTCCGATCGCAACAATACTTACTTCCGACAGGTTTCGTGCATAAATTCGTTGTCAGTGCATGGTAGTGAGTGCACCAACATGTTTTGTTATCATTATTTTCTGAGTTGGTGTTCAGCTAAAAATTGACCAGAAAATATTTCTGGATCTTTGTTAACCACTGCATAATGAATTGCTGATTATGCAATTTATTTTTCTTGGCAGATCTAGCCATAAAGTGAAAAGTCATCATTTTCTAATTGTTAGGTTTTCAGGATGAGATATATAGCTGAGCTTTGGGCAAAAATTGGTCTGTCATGACAGCAGGGCTGTAACCAGGGAGGGTGCAAGGGGTGAAACCCCTTTGGAAGTTTTTTTGCACCCAATAGAAAAATTTGTTGGGCATAGTAAAACTCTTCTCCCCCCTGGTGTCCCAAGCTGGTTACATGCCTGCATGATAGCCTCTTAGACACCTTTGACTGTGATCCTGATCATGGATAAACTAATGCGTTGATGTTTTTTTTTCAGGTCCACCTTTGACTGTGATCCTGATAATGGATAAACTAATGCGTTGATTTTTTTTTTCAGGTCTTGCTAAACTTATAACAATATAAACTTCCTACTGTCATGCAAAAATGAAAAGAACGGTTGACATTAAATGCACCTATCCTCATTATACTTGTTCAAGATCAAAGTATAGGGACTATAATTATTGCTTTAAGCATGTTTTGGAAGATAGTTCTTCTCCATTTGCAGCATGTCAGTATTTGTCAAAATTTACTCAAAGACGTTGTCACAAACCTGCATCCAAGTATGAACGAAATGCTGTATTTTCTGCTTGTGAATTGCACAAATGTGTAAAAGCTCGTACTCCAAAGCAGAACACAAAATCACAGATTGGAATATCAGGATCTCCAAAAAATGTTGATGGTAGTTCTTATATGGCACAAGCTGTTTCTGTGCTAAACACATCTTCTCTTGAGTTTGAAGAATCAAAGGGTAACAAGCAAGAAACAGTTGAAACTGATCATGAAATGCAAAAAAATGACAAATGGTTGGTGAAAAACTCGTTTGATTGGAAATTGACAGAATCTGATTTGGATGTTGGCATTAGCATTGGAAGAGAAAGTCTTCTTGACAAAAGTTTTGTGGTTACTGCTGAGGAAGCTCTTATTCTTGCCAGAGATAATCTTGTTCAAATGCAGGCTTTGTATATAGATCAATTCAAGCAGCTTCACAAGGAACTGCTAGAGAAACGACACCTGTTTTTAACTGACAAGCTTAACGTTCATCCTGATGGGATGCCATCAAATGTCTCAACAAATCTTACTGCTCTTAATGGGTTTCGCTGTTTTGTTGAGGGAGAACATTATATGCTTTTAAAACAAGCTAAACAAAAACGTGACGAAGTTTCAGGAAATAGGCGTGTGTCAACAGACACATTTCCTAGATGTTGCCATGTTAGTCGAAGCATTCGTTGTCGTTCACCATGCTTACCTTACACAAAGTTCTGTGTTCTGCATATTGTTGAAGACCCATTGCAGATCATGTTTAAAAGTTGTTCTTATCCATCTTGTAAAGCACCTGTTTCTCTGCTTACAGTTACTGACAATTCCTCTATTGAAAGAGGGAAGATTTCAAGTGTTTATTGTAAATTGCATGATTCTTTGCCATGTTTCCAACAATGTTCCTTCCCAGTCACTGCCATGAATAAATCTGTTTTGACAAACAAAGATGAAAATTTTGAACCAGCAAAAATGGCTGATGATTCTGTTAAGGTGTTTGATGTGAAAAAAACAGAAGACCAGCAGTTTTGTGAACTACGGAATAATAGCTGTAATGTGGAAAAACTCAGTAATGCACATGCAAGTCAAATTCTGCAGGAAGTTGATAAGAAGGATGCCAGTACTGGTTTGGAAAAATTTGAATCAATTCATGCACCTGCCAAAAAAAGAAGTTCGCATATGGAATCATCCTCTAGCATTGATGACTTACAGCCAGGACAGTGTTATGTCATGCAAAGTTTACCATGCCAGCATGAACCTGAACTTTGTTTGCAGTTGGTAAAAGGTATTGGTACTGATGGTAGCCCAGAAATTGGAGATGGTGTTGTTTTCAAACAACACCTCAGCCATGTAGGGCTGGGTGGCATTTCTGAATTTGATAAAACTAGGATTTGTCCAGAAGAGAACCCAAATAAAGCAGTGCTATCATTGCATTCTTCTGAAACATGTGCAAAAATTAAGCATCATGGCTCATATATGTCGGTGAGTGTAGAACCAAGTGATAGAGTCCCTAATTCAATGCCATTGTCATGCACAACACCACCACTTGATGTTTTCAAAAGATCTGAAAGTCATCTGACACAGAGCATTAAAGTTGTTGATGCATCTGACTGTGACACTGCATGTGAACTTTCTGATATCGTGCAAATGCCACCCTTGGTGCCATTACGTAATGCTGATCAAAGGCTGAGCAAATTATCCCATAGTGATGACAAAAATCTTGCCAACAGCTCAGAACCCTCTGGATTAGTTATAGATTCTGAAAATGAAGCAGTGTGTACAAAAAGTAGCATGGCATGTGATATGGTTTCAAACATTCAAATAGACCCTAATGAAAGTGGGTCACATGATTCTATGCAGCATAACCGAAAACCATCTTGTCCAGATGAGGAGACTGCTGTTGCATCCCTTTTGTCATTATGCTCAGCAACATGCTCACCTGATAATTTAAGTGACTGTCTGTGAAATTGCGTTGTCATCACAGCATCATCGAAACATGTATGAACCGTGTAAATGGCATTCTTTAGATGCTACCTTTTTATTTTTTCAAAAGTAATGTGATTCTTGAAATGTGCTTCTGCTGAGTGCTTCTGGGTTTGTTACGCTCTTATGTGGAATATGCATGCTTTTGCTACAGCTTATTTTCAAGAGACATAATGTGCCATAGTTGGTTGCCCGGTTAAATTACTACTTCCGTCTTCTGATTTCAACACTTATGGCATTTGCTAGTTGCATAAATTGTAAAACATATGCTGCAGTTCTTACCTTGAAATATATGCTTTAGGTGCATGTCAATAATGTTGATAAAAATGCTTGGGCTACTGATTGCCAAAACTCAAGCAAGTTTTCACTGGAATTAAGGTATTTCACATGCGTCATACAGTACCTTAAAACAGGCTGTTAAATACCTAAACTAAATATTAGCATTGAACAACTTTGGCACCAATGTACCTGATACTCGTACTTCAAAATCTTGCATGTACTCTTGTGCTATTTTCTGCCACTTTGCAACTGCATAACACACCAGGTGATGTGCTAGAGAGCTGTTCAAATGCTCAAAAGATATGGCAAATCTTTTAGATTGCAATGAAAAAAATTGGAAAGTTTTAGATTTGGGCTTTTTTGCAGATGATATCATAAGTGGGGTAGGTTTTAGGCCATTTTGGCTCAGGTTACTTGGCCCTGAGCCCCAACTGCTAGATGGAAGTTTTTGACTATAGTTTTTATTGGAAACTAGGCTAGAATCCGAGTTAATTGAGCCTTTGATTGGCTTTCTAGCATTTTTGGTTCAAAAGTTCTGCTCTAAAAACAACAAAAATTGATATTTAATTAGTTCATTAATTAGGAGATTAATCAATTATTTTGTGGTTTCTAGGCCATAACTTTTGAACCAGAAACGCTTGAGAACCAATCAAGAGCTCTTAAGACTTAAATTATAGCCTAGTTTCCAGTTAAAATTTGAGACAAAAAACTCCATCTACCAGTTAGTGCCCAGGGCCAAATTATCTGAGCCAAAATGGCCTAAAACCTACCCCACTTATGACATCACCCACAAAAAAAACAAAATCCAAACCTTTCTAACTTTTACCATTGCAGTCTAAAAGACTTGCTGCATCATTTGAGAATTTGAACAGCTTTCTAGCACAATCGCCTGGTGTATTATGGAGTTGCAAAGTGGTGAAAAATAGCACAAAAATACGTGTGGGATTTTGAAGTACGAGTGTCTTGTACACTGTCGTTCAAGGTGTTGAGGTGCGTGAACAACTTTTTTTCTAGTTTTCTTGTAGATAATTACTGACAGTTGAAGTTATTTCAAACAAGGCTCAAATTTAACATTAAGCACTAAATCAAACAGTATCAATTTTTTCAAATGAAAACTTTCGATAATTTAATGTACCGTATTTACTCGATTGTAACCCACGGCTTATAAAAGTTTTTCTTCCATCGTTTCGTGCAGCGTACCATTAACACCTTAGCTGCCAAGCTGTTTCAGCCTAAAAACCAGCAGTGTGCACAAGTCTTTGCATGGGAATAATTCTGGCGCCGAAAGTGCTAGAGAGATTTTCAGACTTGGCAAGTCTCTGAGTATGCAGTGAAAATTTTTTTTGGTTTTGTGTTTTGGATGTTTTGTGAGTGACAATGTAAATGGAGTAGTTTTAGGCCTTTTTGGCACACTTAGTCTGACCCTAGGCCCAAACTACAAGATGGTAGTATTTCGCTCAAGTTTTTATTGGAAACTACGCTAAAATCTGAGTCATTTGTTACTTTGGATGACTTACTGGGGTTTTGGCTTCAAAAGTTATGAACTAAAGACAAGTAAGTTAGTCATTAATCCACTAATTAGATAATTTTTTTGTTTATTTTAGATAATCAGAAATGTTAGAATCAAGAACTTAGAAGACTTGGATTCTAGCCTAGTTTCCAATGAAAATTTGAGCGAAATACTTCCGGCTAGCGGTTGGGCCCTAGGCCAGGTAACATGAGCCAAAATGGCCAAAAACCTACCTCACTTGTGATGTCACTCACAAAAAAACTGGAATCTCTAACGCAGTGGTTCCCAAACTTGTTTGAGCCGTTACCCAAATCAAGGTAGCGATTACATCTTAATACCCTCAATATTTCGCAGTTATCGCTCATAATATAGATAAAGAACAACATTGTTTTTGGTTCTGCATTACTCCCCGAAGAATCGCATGCTACTCCTGAGGGGTAATTTACTCCCAGGTTGGGAACCACTGCTCTAGCGCAATCAGTTGAGGAGCTATGTGGTTGGTAAGTCAACTGAAATGTATAGCCCAATTTCCAAGTACAATATATTCGTATGCTGGCAGCAGGATGGCTTACATTGTTTTTTTCTTTATCTTGTTGAAAAGGTCTACATACGTTTAGCTTTTCTTTGGCTACATTTTGTCGACCAGACACTGTTTGCATTCTCTTTTCAGCATCATGTGCACATCCATCACAGGAGGGATTATGATTAACAGAAGACAATTGTAGTGGTGTAGACATCATCAGGATTGCCAAAAAAGCGAAACGCGCTAGTATGTGAAATTATCTAAGAGGCCTAGGTAACCTATGTTCAAGTGCGGCTTACTATCAAGGGCGGCTTACAGTTGAATAAATATGGTAACTTGTATAGTTCTGGTGACGTGTTAACAACACACTGTCAATGTGGTGTAAACACGCCTTTAGTTGCTTGATTCAAAATTACATAACTCAACCATTTCTTGCTCGAATGATATCAAATTTTCTGGAAAGACGCATGTATACAAGCAAATCGTTTCTGTAAATTTTTGTTGCACACAACCTAGTGTGAAAAAACTTATGTTTTAGACAACAACTTATTGTATCCTTCTGTACAAGATGAAGGTTTGTAGGCTGTGCATTCAATGCAAAACTATATGACATCAAGAGTTCTTACCTGATTGACCTCAAATTTGCAGGGCAAATGCCTGTGGGTATGAAGAAGATTATTATAAAATTTCGTTGCAAAAAACTGATACAAAAAAGTTGTGTTTTAGGTAGCAAGTGATCGCAACTAACTATTTTCAAAAAAGCGTAACTTGTGGGCAGCAAGTGAAGTTGTTCAATGCAAAAATGTAACTCAAAAATTCTGGCTTGATTTGCCTGAAACTTTCAGGACTGCTGCATGTAGGTATGCAAAACATGTAAATTTTTACTGCAGTATAAAAAAGTTGCTCTGTTACACAACAACTGATTGCACCTTGCTATTTTGGAAAAAATATTGTAGCCTGGGCTTAGGAGAGGATGCTTAACACAAAAATTACATAACTGAAGAAGTTTTTGTTTGATTTGCTTGAATTTTTCAGGCCTAATGTGTGCAGGCATGTAGAATATTTGTGGAAAATTTCATTGGAAAATACCAAGTGCAATGCATGTTATGTAGAATGGAGTGGTCACAAGTGTAAACTGCCACCAAACCATCAGATTGTTTCTGGATATAGTAAAAACCACCAAAGTTTTTATCCTACTTATAATATTTTAAAATTTATTTCATGTCACAAAAGTAAAGAATCTATTTTTATTGCAGTTGGGATTTTTGATGTGTTTTGGTCATCATGGAGAACAGTGTTTTCTTAAAGAGTATTCCATTGGTGTTTGGAGACCATGGAACAAAGTTGCTCAAGGTAATGCTATATAAGCTGTTGAAGACACAGATTGTAGTGTTAATTCTTGGTTTGCGCTTTTGATAAAAATTTTTTTAGAGCATTTAAGGATTTGCAATAAGCCGTATGGCAGAAAAATTTATTTGTGACTGTTAGAAAGATTAGTTTTTCTCTGTGATCAGTGTCAGCTGAGGTTATCTGAAAATCATTCATCCTGATTCAGTGGTGCATCTAGCCTGGAAAAAAGGAGTCTGTCGCTGAAGGGCAGCTGCTGATATCACTTTTCAGCATAAAACCACATTTTCTCTTAAGACTAGAAATCAACTGATGAATTTTGCGATGTTGCCGATGCTGTTATTTTTTAGCTACAGACACTTTGGTCATTTCTTGCTGAGACATTTTAGTCACTGAAACATTGTGGTGATTTGTCTCACAGTTTTATTAAAACTCACAGTAGTAGTGTTCATTAGCCCATGTATTCAATCATTATGACCCAAATGACTTAATTTTTTTCGGTCATTTCAAAAATATTACGGTCTATGACTGAAAAATGACCGAATAACAAAGCCAGTGCTGATGTATCATATTGGCAAAATTCAGCCGATATACAACATATTAGAAATATTTGCTCATAAAAGCCAATATGCTATTTTTCTGCAAAGATTGTTCGAAACCCAGTTGCTACTTTGTCTCTGATTAATTAATGCAAATTCTCTGTCCTATTCCATATGATGTGCAGCCATCCAAATACATCAAGCAGTGTGCAATATTCGGACCACTCTGCAATCGTCCCAATAAACCGTTCTTTGGGGTAACATTTGTTTTCAGGTTTTTGTGCGGCAAGCAGATGGCTGCCTGCCAACAAATCAGGGTAGCCTGCATGCCGTGGTGATTGACTATCTTAGTGATCCAGTTTTGTGCAGAATTACATGTTTATGTTGCTTCATCGCACTGAAGTATTGTCTTTCATCTGTGGTTTGAGTGTTGAAAAATATCATCATCGGTTATCAGCAATGAAAAATAAAAACATTGGTATTGGCCCAAAAAAGCCTTATAGATCAAGCTCTACCTAAAACCCAATCAACTTGGCCTGTAGGGCTAGCAGTCCAGCGCAACTAACTATCTAGCATAGATAGTGATGATATCGATCTGATTGTCAAAACACTTTGGAAAGATTTCCTAGTTATATTGCTTTTGGTCACAGTGCATTTATTACATCATAGTCACTGTTTATACCTACGAACATGGTGCTGGAAAGGTACTTAGCTTGTCGAACATTCAGCAAATGTCAGCCATACAGCAGTGAGAGCTGTTTATCCATACGTACATACACTATGCACGTATAAAATTGATGCTGACAATCAGCTGCACAACTGCATCAGTGGAGCGCTGTCTATTGAGATGATGGTGTTATAAATATACTTGCAAAATCATTGCAGAGAAGAACAATTGAGTTGCAATTGCTCTGATGATTTTACAACGTAATGTAAAAGTGGATTACTCAGTCAATATAGAAACAACATCTTCAACTGTTCAATTCTAAGAAGGCTATTTTTGAAATACAACGCTTGACTGATTTTTTGTTCAGATAATGCGACCACAATTTCTGAGGCTACTCTTGTGCTTTTCAACATGAGGAATTCCTTGTAAAAACATAGCTTTACTGGAAACGAACCCGCATTACTTGGCGTGATCTGGAGAAAGGCCTAAATCAAGGTGTATCAAGACTCAGATTATAGCTTAGCAAATAATAGGCTCCTGCTTAGTTAGTGGTGTGCCTTCTTGATGTTTATTGTGTCCGAAGGTGGCAATTTCTCAATCAACTGTGAAAAGGCAACAGCATCTCCCATCAGCATTGCGAAAGTTTTAACACTTGACTGCATGCAGGAATTTTGAGCCTTGGTAACATTATGAGAGAGGGTTTGTCTTGTGATCACTGAAACTTTCACAGAACACTCCTGTCTGACCGTCGGTTGTCATGGCCGACACTCGCGGAGGCCAAGTCCAGGTTGGTGCTGACGTTCCATCGGTGAGGAAAGGAACTGCTACCCCGTTTGGGTTGTGCAGAAGCTCAAGGTTGTTGGCTGCTGCCCAGGAGGACAGGCTCTCACTGTCAGGAGATGTTGTACCACAGTTGACTTGCCAGCAGTTGAAGTTGCCAGCATACAGACTGGGGTGTGGGAATGCCTGGATGGCCACTGGTATGGCTCACAAGGGTGGATGTTGGTAGATGTCTTTTATTTATACATTTCTTGAGAAAAACCGCATTTGACATTTGTTGACTATTTCAAAATTCAACATCGAAACGACTTTTTATTGAAATAAATTTATTCCGGCTCATTGTTTCAGACACAATTTTGGCTCCAAGATCTTCTCGATTTGACGAGCAATTTCTCTGCTTTGGGAAGGAATGGTATCCTATAAGGTGAATTCCCAAACATTGCCATCTCTTTTTCAGAAACATCCCATCCAGGCTTGCTCTTGTCATGTTTTGCACACAAATTTATTTGCTCTGTGATGTATCGAAGGATATCTTGGGTCAATATTTTGAGCCAAATTTCAAAGCAAGGTCTGAGCGATTCAGGATGCTTATCTGTTAAGTTCTTTCTCTGCTTTTGAAAACGATATCGTTGCTAAAAAATGATTTTTTCTCCATTTTGGAAAATTTATTTTTCTACACTTTTCCAATCGTGAATGTTGATTGTCATCATCAGATTCTGGACGAATGTCCTATTCCAGTTCTTTTTCCTGCAGGCTCAAAGGCCACTTGGAAATATTCTGATATATTTTTAGTATCACTCTTCATTTTGCCCAGTTTGATCTCCAGCAGCAGGTGGCAAAATGATGTTTCTAGGATTTCTCATAATTCGCAATAGCTTTAACCACAGTTGTATTGTGAGTGGAACACCTGGACGTTCCATAAAATTGTTTTGAATCCATAACAGTTTCCAGTGTGCTAAAGTCAATTGTTCAGCTCTGACAAAAGTAATTCATGTTCCTGCATTGAGATATATCAACCTGAAGGCCTGAAAGTAATGCTTGAGGAAAGGTGATCCTCGTAGCTATGAACAGGGAACACAAAAAGGCATTGCAAGTTTCATCTGCATAATATGTCCAGCTATGTGCAGAACATTTATCATAGCCTGTTCTACATGCTCACTATTTGAAAGCAGAAACTCACTCATTGTAGTTAAATCTTCAACTTCAAGAGCACTATTGTGCAATGGGTGTGCTTTTAGATGACAATAACTTGCTAAAATGTTACAGCATTGCCATCTCCATTCAAAATAAATTATGACCACAAAAAGAACATTTCTGGCACATTTCTCTCTTGTGAAAATGTTATCTAGCTTTAGTCAGCCTGCTGAGGAAACACAATGTCTCTCATTTAGTGCTACCATAAAGCAGCATCCATTATCAAAGTTACATCAGGTCCCCAAGGAGTGGTTTTCCTGTCCCTTACGACACTTTCGTGCTGTGTATCTTTCAGAGAAGAGCTGTTGGTGACTTCATGTCTCGCCCTTTACCAAACTGATAAATAGATTTCCGAGAGATAGAAAGTTTGTAGGGTGAAAGAGTATTTCTACTTGTATATGTTCTGGTGCAGAATTGGAAAAAGCGATCTGTTTGTTTATTAACATTTTCGCAGCTGGGTTAAATCAAGCGGTTCACACAAAAACAGCTGGACCGCACATGGCTTTGCGCAGGAATTTCTTTGGTCCGGTAAGCGCTACAGACCCGGTAAAAGTCTCAAAAGACGCGGCAAGTCTTGTAGTTTGCACTCAAAAAACTTTTTTTGGTTGGAGGGTGTGACTTTTTTGTGAGTGACGTCATAAGTGGAGGTCTTTTAGGCCACCTTGGCCCACTTCACCTGGCCCTGGGCCCAAACTGTCAGATGGTAGTATTTTGCTGAAGTTTTCATTGGAAACTAGGTTACAATCCCAGCCTTTTGATACTTTGGATGACCTGCTGGGGTTTCTGGTTGAAAAGTTATGATGTAAAGTAATAAAAATATTTGACTAATTAGTAAATTAGATAATTAATTAATTTGTTTATTTTAGATCATAACTTTTGCACCAGAAACACTAGAAAGTTGATAAAAGGTTCAAAAGACTCGGACTTGAGCCTAGTTTCCAATGAAAACTTAGCGAAATACTTTGGCCTAGCGGTTGGGCCCTAGGCCAGGTAACATGAGCCGAAATGGCCCAAAAACTACTTAACTTATGACGTCAGTCACAAAGAATCCGCACCCCCAACCAAAGTAGTTTTTTCGAGTACAGTCTAAAAGACTGGCTGATCCGTTTGAGGCATTGAACAGCTCTTTAGCACAATCGGTGGAGGAGCTGTGGCGTTGGTAAGGCAACTGATAACTGCTTGTTTTGGCCGATTTCAAAGTACGAATATATCGTACCCCGGCTCTCAAAGTGTTAAGATGTTACATAACCGAAAATGAATCAGAAAATTCATTTTCTTGCGCATTCAGAACAATCTCACCGACTTGAGTGGCACAGAATTGGAAAATGTGCATGAATAATGAAAAAACAATAGGAAAAGAGTTATAATATGCTGAAACTGCAAATAAGCTTTCAAGATGAATTGCAAATATAAAAAATTATCTTTTACCACCCCAAGTGAATTCTATTCTTTTTGTCACCACCCATTCCTGAGGATATAATTACACTCATTAATGGATTAGACTCTAAAAAGTCATGTGGACACGAGGATGTTACTTGCGTGCATTGAAATTGTCAAAATATTTGTTGGCACCTCTTCCATCAAATGTTGTAGACAAAAGCATATGTGACAGTGTCTTTCCGGACGCTCTAAAAATTTCCAAAGTACTACCAATTTTTAAGTCTGGAGATAGTGAAATCCCCACTAATTACAGACCAGTATTAGTTCTAACAAAGTTTTAAAAAATTTTTGAAAAATTACTGTATGTAAGACTGAACGACCGAAAACAACTTGTTGAGTCAAAAACAATGTGGTTTTCAAAACAATGATTTCACATCCCTGGGTATTACAGACTTGAAAAAAAAACCCTGAAACCTCGATAAAAAACTTAATACAATGTGCGGTTTTCTTAGATCTAAAAAGATTTAACTCACAGAATCACTCCATTTTGCTACAAAACTTGATTATGGCATCAGAGGAAATGTACTTAAACTAATACAGTTTTATCTCTACAACAGAAAGCAGTACGTTCAGGGGTGCAATAGTAAATCATCTTCAAATTCAATTATCGCTGTGGTCTCCCAGAGCTTCATTTTATAGGCCCATTGTTTCTTCAATATTGATAAATGACTTAACCAATTCAAATTTTGTGAAAACTACACTTTTAGCTGATGATACAGTTTTTGTTCAGAGCGACAACCATATGAGAAAATTACAAAACTCAGTTAATCAGTAAATTACAAATGTAATGGATTGGCTAACTGCAAACAAACTTCACTAAATATTTCCAAAACAAAATATATGTTGATCACAAACAAACGTGTAAGCACAGAATCCTTTGTAAAAAGTGTAAACAGTAATATTATTGAGAATTTTGACTTACACAGTGGCACATCAAACCTCAAAAAAGGGGTCTGTAGCTGAAGGGCAGCTTTTGCTCACTTTTTGGTGTAAAACCACATTTTCTCTTAACACCTTGGCTGCCGGTACGGTTTAGGCTCAAAACTAGCAGTTCACACATGTCTTTGCACAGGAATATCTCCACTACCAATTGTGCTAGAAAGCTGTTCAAACTCTCAAAAGACTCGGCAAGTCTTGTACTTCGCAATTAAAAAAATTATTTGGTTTTGAGTTTCGAGTTTTTTGTGAATGACATCATAAGTGGAGCAGTTTAGGTCTTCTTGGCCCACTTCGTCTGACTCTGTGCCCAAACCACTAGATGAGGATTTCGCTCAAATTTTTTTTAGAAACTAGGCTAAAACCTGAGTCTTTTGATACTTTGGATGACTTACTGCGGTGTCGGGTTCAAAAGTTATGACCTGAAAACAAAATTAAAAATTAACACCTTGAGTGCCGGGGTGCGATATATTCGTACCTGGAAATCAGCCAAAACCAGCAGTTGTCAGTTGCTTTACCAACACCATAGCTCCTCTGCCGATTACGCTAGAGAGCTATTCAAACCCTCAAAAGATTTGGAAAGTCTTCTACTCTGCACTTAAAAAATATTTTGGTTGGGGTTTGTGGATTTTTTGTGAGTGACATCATAAGTGAAGTAGTTTTTGGGCCATTTTGACTCTCATGTTACCTGGCCTGAGACCCAACCGCTAAGCCAAAGTATTTTGCTGAAGTTTTCATTGGATACCAGGTTCGAGTTGGAGTCTTTTGAGCCTGTGATCGACTTTCTAGCGTTTCTGGTTCAAAAGTTATGATCTGAAACAGCCATGTCCAACCCAAATGGCTTAATGAGCCAAAAAGTATGTCAATATCTTAACCAGGGCCGCTAGCACCTTGCATGTGGGAGTGAAGATGTTACACAATACAATGATGAATTTGGAGAAAGTTTTATTACAAGCATTGTTTCCTTAGGAGATGCCCAGCACAAAACCATTGGCAAAGTCTGCAATTTTGTTTGTTTATAGGCTCTTCATCAACAGCAGCAAAATTCCCAATTGTGTGATGTTTCTTTGGTGGTGGAAAACATTTCATTTCCTGCCCACAAGGCTGTATTAGCCGCTCACAGTGCTTACTTTCAAGCACTTTTTGAAGGTGGAAAGCAGTCAGATGAAGCTGGATCAAAAGTATGAGTTGTGAAAATTTGTGTGATGCAAAAAGTTCATTTGACATAGTATTTTCCAAAAAGTTCATTTGACATAGTAAATAAATATATGTATGTTGCACTAAAGCCAATCTAATTGCTTCTTTGTTGTATTCATCACAAAATTTTTGTGTAGATTTTTTGCAAAGCTTCCCATTAGCACATTTGGAGCCGGTACGGTTCGCATGAACCACGTTTCCAGTGTTACTTAGCAACTCATAACTTGCCAGTTAATTGTGCCAGAAAGCTGCTGAAACCCTCAAAAGATGCAGTGAGTCTTCTTTTTTGGATTTTTTTTAATTAGAAGGTTTTTGACGTAGGGTGTTTTGTGGGTGACATTGTAAGTGGGGTAGGCTCAGACCATTTTAGCCCAAGTTACCTGGCCCTGGGTGCCAACCACCAGGGGGAATTTTTTGACTCAAGCTTTTATTGAAAACTAGGTTTGGGAACTAGAAGACTTGCCTCATCCTCTGAGGGTGTCAACAGCTCTCCAACTCGATCACCTGGTGAGTTATGGAGTTGTAAAGTGGAAAGTGGTGCAAAAATAGTGCTTAATGCGGGATCTCAAAGTACGAGTATATCGTACATCAGCTCCCAAGGTGTTAAGTTTAGTAACATTTTCTAAAAAATCTAATGTCTGCATTGTAAGACAGGCTCAGAACTTCTAAGGTTCACTTTCATAGTGACCTACTCTTCTTGAAGTGTGCACGACATGTCAGTTAATCGGAGGCATATTGTGTGCTTCTATTACAAGTAGCTATAGTTTTGAGCAGGTTTTACTAGTACTGTATTGGTCATTATGACACTGTTGCTGCAAATGTGTTTTGTGACAGTAATTCACTGCTGACAAAAATCAGCTATTTACATACTATCCATTATGTATTGCCCCAGAAATTGTAAGTTCACGGCAAACATAAATGTGAAAAATTGTTCAAAACATCAAAAGCTTCGGCACGTCTTCACATCTGCAATGAAAAAAAATCTTTGGTTTTGTTTTTTTGTTAGTGATGTCATAAGTAAGGTATGTTTTTGGCCATGTTAGGCTGCTGGCACCTGACCTGGGCCCAACTGCCTGATGCAAGTATTTTGCTGAAGTTTTTATTGGAAACTAGGCTAGAATCTGCATCTTTTGAGGCCTTGATTGTCTTTCTAACGTTTCTGCTTAAAAACTTATGATTTCAAATAAACAAACAAAGCAATTAATTCCATAATTAGATAATAACTTTGTTTGTTCATGTTTTTGCATGAAATTTGTCCAAATCAAAGCAGTTGGGAGGCTACAATTTTTCATGAAAAAAATCTCACGAAGACGCAGCTCCATTGAGACCATTGTTAGGTCTGGTTTTTATATGCATCATGACTTGCAATGAATATAGCACAATTGGAAAGGATGTTATATTTCAAATTTCAGGAATATTTAAAGCACCAGTAGATTGCATAAGGGAAGGGTATCTCTCTACAGAACATTGGCATGCCGATGTTTGATCTGCGACAAGCGCTAACTGACTAGTATGCTCACATGCTTCCCAGACAACGGTACTGTGAATTTTTGAGCTTTGGCAACTTTTCTGAGGCTGACCTGTGAACGTGCAAAATTTTGTGAACATGTGGTATGTAGCCTAAAATGTTTTGGAAAGGATTTGGTGTGTTGGCAATTGATTAGTGTAAAGGCAACAGAACGTTTGCCAGGTTTCCCGTTTTAGCCTAAAGTTAGAAAACGCCTAGCAGTATCTGCCTTCTGGGATTTGAATTTATCACCAAAACCACACGATAACAGTGGATATCACCTTGTGGAAACCACGGAAGTGTTAAATTAGGTGGTGTTTAACCACTTAGAATGATCTATAGAATTTGAATTACTCCAGAGAAACCTTGGTGGCAGGAACAACCAAAACATTCATGTCAACTGAAAATGAAATGTTTACCCTGGACTTTGTCATGGTCTTGTTGGTGTTAGTTCTATCAGTGAAATGCAAATCTTCAGGTGTAGAGTTGCAAATGACTTGCCATTGTTGCAGCAATCACTGCAAATGCAACTTACAGTACAGTGTAAATGGATGTGGTGCCTGTGAATCAACTGTGAGAGCCTACCATCGTAAAAAGTAAGCATAACGACACTTTCTTTTTTGCACCATTGAATATTTAAAGGCACACTGGTTAACATCACTGCCCCATCCTTCTTGAAGCCTAACAGTCCAAAAAATGAATACGTCTTACTGCTGTTTACATGAAAATCAAATTTTAAACATGATATTTGGTGCTGCAGCAAGGGTGAAAACCACACTGAAAACCTTTCAGATTCTGCTTGTTAATTCATAGTATCTTTTATCAAAGCATTTATCATTTGCTCTTGGAAAAGCTAAGAAGGGATATGTCAATGATGATATTACTTCTTTTATGTCTTTTTCAATGTTATTATGATCAATGCAGTTTACCAGAACATTGCTGTCTTTTCAGATCTCTGCTCTGTTCTGGCTAACCAAATATTTGTTGTTTATTCAAGGTCTTTCATCCTTCGCATTCAGGTTTCACCATGACCTATAAACATGTCAATAATCTAATGATTTTACTGTTGAAGTAAGTTCAACACCAGTGGTGTTTTCTTGGCGAAGCACGTATATTGCGTTCCATAATTTAGCCATGACATTTTTCAAAACAACTTTAAATTAATCTTTTCGTCTGCTGAAAATATGGTTTGCACTGCTGACTGGGACACCTTTTGATTGTGGATTCAGGGGTTCTTAACCTGGGGTCCATGAACCCCTTGAATGTATTTTAGGGGATCCATATACCAAAGTCCAATGAAGAAAATTTTCTAGTCTCTATCTGCCCATTTCCATCCCCCTATTAAGTTAAATCACACCATAACTGTTGTCTGACATGTATATCTAAGCCTAACTGGTAATTCTAGCACCAGTACTACCTTCATGATGTAATAGTCCACACTGTCCATGAAATTTTCTACTATCACTTTGCATGTGCATTGATGTGAATAGAAGACTTGTATATTTCATTCATGTGTAGGCCTGATTATCGATCCCACCGCCTTCTTGCACTCCAATCGCAAAGCATGGAGCACCATCGATAAACTTATTGGCAAGTCGAGACACTCCTCAAATCTATCCTCTGTTTCAGCAAACTCAATTGCCTCACAACTCATGAAGAACAGGTCACATAAGATGGGGGACCGTAAGCCAACAAGGTTCATCAACAAGGAGGGGTCCAACCTATGGAAGGTCCCAACACTGAGGGCGATAGCATCCTTCACACCAGAGGAGCTTGCTTATGCCCTCAACCACCTGGAGCCAGGAAAATCTCCTGGTTTGGATTATATTTTCACAAAGTTAATACTCCATGCCGGACCAGCTCTCAAATCCTGGTTATGTGATTTTTTCATCTCCTGCATGTGCCAACTCAAAATCTCCAGGATCTGGAGAAGAGCACTAGTAGCGGTCCATCAGCCCAAAAATCCATGGGGGGGACACAAAGAGCCTTTGCCCTATATCCCTACTGTGTGTCTTCAAGATCGAGAGTCTCATCTATGCTTGTGTCAAACCAGGCAGGCTTTCAACACAGGAGGTTGACTGTAGATCAGGTCACCTTACTGATGCAAGACATCAAGGATAGCTTCTTCTAAACAGCTCCCCTGAAATCTAGTGCAGCCTAGCAGTAGATTGAAAGAACTACTCAAATGAAAATGTGCAGGCTGTTTATTGTTTTGTTCATTGTTTAGAGGAAGGGTTTCCAATCTTTCCATGACCATGAACCCCTTCAGCATTTCGACAGATGAGCATGTACCCCTAAAATTAGCTATAACAGAAACGCTGAGTAAAATAACAAAAACCCACTGCATTTTTAATACAACTTCTAGATTTTTGGGACTATAAAGGCAAACTCCGTTTCTATGTCTCAAGTTAATTTGTTGTGTCTGTATGAAACAAAACTACAAATAAGATGTTTGAAATGAGCCTGGATAACAGACATCTGAGATCCTATATAAATATGTTTTTCCCTTCTGCACCTAACCTTTAATGTATCTGTTGAAATAGGCAAATGTACCCAAGATTGGGAACCCCTGGTTTAGAGTATTTGGTTATTCACAAAAATAAATAAATGACTTGAGGCTGTGTGAGATCGAAAAGTTTGAGAAACACTGTTGTAGATAAATCCTTGCTTAAAGTCTCCTTTTGGCTACAGTTGCAGCTCCTTATGGGAGATGTCAACACAGAACAGAAAGGATGCCAAGTCTGTCAGTGCAACAGGCAAGCAGCCCATAGAGATCACTTGCCGTGCTCGCTCTTCACTTCCACTAGTAACCATATCAACTGTTCACCATTAGTGTCAGTAGAGATTACCTGCCATGCTCACTCAATAATTTCTTGTTTGCACAACATGTAGGACGTCCTCGTAGGTGCTATGCTTAATGCACGTCCCATTCATACTGGCAATGGCACACCAACCAAGTGTCTTCAACACAATCAAATGTTGTGAAGGTTCAATGATCCATTTGTTGATTTGTTTGATATGTTTTCTCATTAAGCGTGTTTAAATATTGTTTGTTGTTTTTCTTTGAAAGGAGTTCAAATACAAAAAAGGCAAATGTTGCTTTTCTTTAACAGGCATGCAATGTATCTACCATCCATTTGTCATCAATCACTTCCAAAACATTTATACCCATTCTGCATTTTCTGTATACATCAAGGCTTCATGTATTCTGTGAGAATATTTATGATTTGATGAGAACAGCCAGAAAACTCCAAATTTCAACGATTGTTGAGGTAAAAGTTTTGCTTGTGTGGTGTAATGTTTTAGTGTACAACTCCAACTTCAACTCTGTACTATTAACTGGACAAGCAGCAAAGTGACTGTAGTTTCAAACAATGATATTTACCAAACATATATTCTAGTTGCACTTAAGTCACACACACTTTTAGAGTTTCTCACCTGCATTATGTCTTGTAATAGAATGTTGCTTCCCGATCAACAACTAACTACATAATCACTGAGTCCTTATAAAATACAGATATTTGGTAAATATGGTCATTGTCATGCTGGGCCCATGCTACATCCCAGCTGCCATGTTACCAGGTGGTTTTTTTACACGCAGCAGGTGTTACCAGGTGTATCACTTATGTTATTGTAGCTTTTCAGCTGTACCTGTGTTATGACTTTTGTAAACATCTATTGCCAGTTGATTTCTAGTTAGTGAATGTGTTGTGGGTGATTAAATGCGTAATGACAGTTGCATCTGTCATCAGGTTTGCAATTTAAATTATTTGATTGGCAACTATTTAGGTCAGTGACTCTGACGCAGTACCACTCCATTACTAAGTTTACATTATAATGTCTTGGAAAAGGTACAGTAATGTAATTTGATGATTGTGCTTTGTTGTTTCATCTAGTTCGGACAGGTATTGTCTAATTTTTAGTTTTAATCCTTTTTGATTAAATTTGTATCACAGCTGTGTGTGGCAGGCTGAAAATGGTGTAACATTGGTCTAGTTGGCCTGTTTCTTTCAGTCGTTAATACGTTCCATTCCAGGGTACGAGTATAATCGTACTTTCTGCCAACGGTTGCCTACCGGTGTACGAGTATAGTCATACTTCCAATCCCATGCCAGCAGTCACCTCCCGGAGCGCGAACTCCTCCTTGCACAGTGGGGTGTCAGAGATTGCCTCCAGCGAACGCGAACTCGCGTTTGGCAGAGCTGGATGCCAGAGGTTGCTCAAAAGCAAACCTCAAATCACAAACATAACTTTCATCATTTGGTATTCATAGCCAAAGTGGCCAATAAAAGTAACCTTGGCCACCAAGAAAAAACAAAAACTTTCGCTATTGGTATCCATGGCCAAAAATGATCAAGAAAACACAAAAAAATTCACTATTGGTATCCTTGGCCAAAAAGGCTCAAAAATCAAAAACTTTCACCGTTGGTAACCTTGGCCAAAAATGACCAAGACCAATCAAAACTTTCACTGTGGGTATCCTTCGCCAAAAAAACTAAAAAGACAAAAACTTGCACCCTTGGTCAGTGGTGCATCTAACCTTGAAAAAAGGGATCTATCGCAGAAGGGCAGATTTTGATATTACTTTTCAGCATATAACAAGGTTTCTTAACACTTTGAGAGCCGGCCTACGATATATTCGTACTTCGATTTCGGCCTAAAAAACAGCAGTTTTCGGTTTCCTTACCAACGCCCTAGCTCCTCCGCCGATTGCGCTAGAGAGCTGTTCAAGGGCTCAAACGGATCGGCCAGTCTAGCAGATTGCATTCAAAAAAATTTTTTTGGTTGGGGGTGCAGATTTTTTGTGAGTGACTTCATAAGTGAAGTAGTTTTAGGGTCATTTTGGCTCATGTTGCCTGGCCTAGGGCCCAACCGCTGGGACAAAGTGTTTTGCTGAAGCTTGATTGGAAACTAGACTCGAGTCCGAGTCTTTTGAGCCTTTGATTGACTTTCTAGCGTTTCTGGTTCAAAAGTTATGATCTAAAATAAACAAATTAATTAATTATCTAATTAGCTAATTAGTCAAATATTTTTACTAACTTACATTACAACTTTTGAACCCGAAACCCCAGCAGGTCATCTAA
>Ga0210059_1005329_pt1 | contig 20719 bp, 17 predicted proteins | sample Ectturendosymbi2_FD_188042 | JGI IMG/M metagenome (GOLD analysis project Ga0210059, IMG submission 188042) | Ecteinascidia turbinata endosymbiont from Florida, USA - Sample 2 (SPAdes) (version 2) | ecosystem: Host-associated > Tunicates > Ascidians > Unclassified | place: Key West, Florida...
CTTTGCGAGTACAAGCAGCAACAGCATCACATCCGGCCGGGGCGAGTTCACCGCATAAAACATTTCTTTGTGCGAACGAACAGCAACAGGAAACATCTTATCGTGTGTTCCGCTTGACCGGCAACTCCGAACACTGAACGTGGTTAATCGCGAGTGCTGGCAACATTTGCTGACATGCCGGCGATGGATTGCTGTACAGTTCGCGTGTTGCGAGCGACGTGGATACAGGGGTGGCGAACATATTGCAAGCAGGAAGTTTCTGTCACTGCGATGCAGAGTGAGTGCGACATTGCAACGTTGACAAAGTCAAGCCAGAGCTTCGAATAAACAGGAAAGTCGACAGCTCTTCTTAAAGAAAGAACCACGGGGAGACTAAGTTCCGACAGTGGTCAGGTCAAAATCTCAGGAAATTTCCATTTTGCAACGCTGCCATACACCCATGATTGCAGTTTCAGACTGGTCTCTCGAAAAAGATTGACAGCCCGTAACAAACGCGTGACTTATTGGTAAATTTTTATACAGGCACAAAACAAACAATTGTTACATCCCGGCACTCTCTTTGTACACGTACAGAGCAAAAGCTGCGCGTTCTTCAGCGACCGAAAAAGTTCCTATGTTCCGCATTTCAAAGATCGACAATGTCTGGCACCGTTTCTCGACCAGTCAATACAACACGCGTCACTGCGCTCAGTGATTCAACGAAGGCGATTGAAGATATTGATGAACGTAAATATGAGGCGATTGTTAATGTTGCGCAACGTGTCGAGTTTCCACGCGGCAAACCTTTTATGGTAGCATAGCAACCAACGCCTCAAATTTTCTCTTCGGCGAATGTTTTGAGTCTTCGAATTGTTTGTGAAATATCTTTACTACGCACTAAGCCACAACGCAAGAAAACTTCAACGAAATTTCGAATGCAGTAGTTTTACAACAGGGCATCACCACAAGAAGGCAAAGAAAATAAACGAAGCCACATTAACAAGCTTTACCCTTTCATACATTGTATAGGCATGGCCTGAAGAACAATTAGTTGCGCTCACGAAGCGATAATGCGACACACACCGGGCACGCTAAACAAACAAGATAAAAGACAAGCATCTGCCGACAGCAATTTGCACAAGCAAGCACAACACTCGCAGTGAGCCAAGCTTGCGTCGTTCAAATCGCTCACCTTTCAGATCATCCCGCAACTTCCTGTATTCCTCATCGGAACGTGTCAACTGATCTTCTAGCTTGGCAACGTACGCCTCAGGATCGAAGTCGACGTCTTCCGTCATGTTAAATAGATTGCTCGAGGCGGCGGCGGCGCTTGTCAGCTGCGATTAAGCAGAGCACAGCGGTTAATTTCAAATACAACAACGTACATTCTTGATCTATTCCTATTTGAGAAGCAATCGCCATTACAGCAGCAAGGGCGTTTCGTTCGGTACATGGCACGTGAATAAATCATTTCCTTCAAGCAATCATACGCTCAAACGCATGCATCTTTGCAAGGCAGCATCGCGCAAAGGGAAATCGCAGAAAAGGCGAGTTTTTTTTAACTAGTGACAAAAGAAGCACAAAGTGCAATGACTAGTAATTCCTTTCACGCTCCAATCACTTCAGTTGTCTTCACGTTAACTAACAACCATGACAAATTGTTTACAACCGTCCAGGTTATATTTGTTCAGATGCGATCAGCACAGCGTGCCCTTCGTGGGGAAAGTTGAAGTGACGCGATGGTCACAAACCGGAGGGAAACATGATATTGCTTCTTAGCATCGACTTTAGGGAGAAGGGAAACCTAACTGAGGCACCGCCTGCAAAAAAATCAGTTGCTCGGCGTCTGCAGGGAATACACATTTCCTCAAGGAAATGTCGCGTTCGTGCTCCGTTGTTCACCTAACATCAGGTCGAAAGGTCAGCGCCAGCCTGCAGTGGCCTTCGGTGCGCGCGCAGTGCGGCTCGCCGGCAACTTCAAAAATGGCCAACAATGGCGCATCAAGGCAACACTTGAAGGCGGCAAGAGCCGATCGATGTGAAGCCAGCAAGCGTTGAATAATAACTGACAATCTCAAGGGAGAGGGTTCGGCGCAACCAGCGCTGTCGCACGAAAACTGGTTGCGCTCAACGTGACCTTCATCGCTGTGAAGAGCTACGCCCTGCGCGTGACTTAAAAAGCATCGCGAAATCTTGGGAAGTTTCAAAAAGTCAATCAATCCGCCAAACCCAGACGAAAATTGACAGCGATTGCATGGAATCCAACGCACGAACCGGGCGAGGTTATTCGCGGAGGGGTCGACAGAGAAAAAAAAGTGAAAGAAGCAGCAACAGCATGCGTGGAGCATTGCCCCGAAGTGTTTTGCGAAGAAGCGATTTCTAGGAAGGAACCGCATGCGCGTCATAAAACAGAACTCACTCCCTGCAGGAAAGTTCGATGGCATTCGACTGTCTCCTCCTCGATTTCCTGGAGAGTGGACACGGTCTGGTGCACTTCGAACATCTCGCGGGATAGTTCGTTCTCCTGCAAAGCGAAACATAAACACAATTACTCGTTCGCGCACGGACGATGTTTGTGAGCGCGAATTCCGATCCTGCCAACGCATGCGGTTATTTTCGTCCTCAGGCCGGCTTAATTTGCACAGTGCAGCTGTCGGCCCTGGCGCGCCAATCGCGCTTTCGACACCTTCAGGTTTTGCCAGACTTGCATGGGAACGCAGAAGCGGAGGCGGGTCAGCGCGCCAATACTGAACACGCCCTTCCGGCGTGCCCATATTTCACCAGATTATGAGCAAGAGTCAAACCTAATGACATGCATTAATAACTTTCCGGGGGAGATAAAAGTTTAGGTTACGCGAAAGCTGGCGTTAAATTATGGCGCATCAAGAGGGAAATGCACATTTTGGAAAAACGCAGCATGAAAACGTTCCAGCACAGACTGGCGATTCTAGCAGCGAACGTACACATCAGGTTTCAATTCCACACTACAGTGCAGTAGTTAGATCCGGGTGACCAATACTCGCATCGCTGAATGGCTGCCTCACGCGGATTACGTCTAATCCCGAGTGGCAAGCGTGAGAACAACTGAGGCAAGCGACGAGTTGCCAGCTTTTTCAGCTCAAGAGGAGCGAGTGCGAAACGACCTGGACATGACCGCTTATTCCCCGACGGTGGTTGAAAGGAACGTTTGGAACGCAAACAAGCCACACGGCTGCGCGTCAGCATCGCAACCGTGCGGTGGCAAGTGTTGACAGTGTTTGGTCCAGGCACAGCTAAAGCGTTTGCAAAAACGTATCGCGACAATCGAATTGGTTCCGGTCAATCCAGGAATAGGTTTTTCTCGTTTCGTGAAGAAGGAAACGGCAGCGAACGCGCAAAAAGCAAAGGCACCACTCGTTTGCCAATTTCAGCTTTTCTTCTCTATGGATGCACTTCACGACCAATACAGTCCCCTTGTGTACACACCGCATCGGCAGTGAGTGAAAAAGGCTTTGCTGACATGATGCAGAAAAACATGGCAGCTACAAAATATATTACAACTTCTCCGCACAACGATTAGCGAACCGAACGGAACTCGAACGCACTGCTTAGTAATTCCACTGCATCGCGAAAACGTCCGTCCGTACGCAAAATCGCCACAGTTAACAAATGAAGTCTCGCCGGTTAGTTCTGTTCCCAACGGTAAAGACTTTTCCGACGAGGAGATTGAAAACCTTTGTGTGTCACAATTAATTACCAAGGTTTGTTCGATCAGCATGAAAAGTGGTGATCATCAAACAGATGAACTTGCATCCAGCAACGTTTACGCAGAACTTAAGTGTGCGCTAGAATGAAACTAGAAAAAACATTAAAATCTGCGGTAAGACCTAAGGCCGGGGGAATTGAACATGAAACACGCAGCTTTAATCCTGATATCCAACCCAACAACTGAAGTCTGTTGCCGCAATACAGCATGTATATGTTCTCCCTGAGCGACGCTCAACTTACACACAGGGAGCTGATAAGAGCCAGATCACTGTTGTTTGGTGAGTGAATGCTGACAGGCTGAGGTGCCTCGTCCACCGGCTCCAAAGGTCCGCCCAGCACAGGACGCTTCTTGAAGGGCTCGTCTCCGCTGTCGTCCACTGCCAACTCTTTCACCCTGTTTTAAAAGTGAACCACAACACATGAGATGCTGTTTATTAATCTGTTCAACAACAGGAACGTCATTTTGAGCTGAGGCGATTTTCAAACACAGGAAGACAGTGCTGATGACGTCATTTTATCAGAAGTAAGCTATCTTAGGCGTTACCAAGCCAGCTACGTTAAACGTACACTAAACAAGGAAGTTGTTAGTGACATTCTCGATGCAAGTATTTGAAACAGGAAAAAGACTACAAGCACGTCAATGAAGTACTGCAGACCTCACATCACATATAAAGCAGCCAACAGAATTACCAAAACGAAGGACTAGATCAGGCAATCATTCAATGTACAATGTACCAACTACATCCGTATTTTTGTACTAGTCAAGGTCAATAATACTTCTTGTGAATCATAACACAATTGATATGATAAACTTGGAGCTTCTGCGTGCCATTAGAAATGCTTGGCGTGCCAAGTGTGGCACGCGTGCCGTAGGTTGCCGACCCCTGGCCTCGACTAATTAACAAGCACGGATAGAATATTAGAGAAGCTTCAGCAAAAAGCAAAGGGCTGTGGCTTCAGCGATTGTCATAAATATTAACAAGCAAGCTGGATCATCGCCTTGTTTCACAGTATGCTGTTGACAGAGATGAAAACAACGTAACGACCACATAGCTTTCAATCGCGACATTTAGTGCATTGCAATCAAGCAGCAAACACAAACGCACACTGCACTCTTTTCTTTGTTATACTCTTCTTCGAGCCACCTCAAAGTACTAGCCGCGTCGCAATCATCATGCTCCTGGTTCAAGGGCCGACTGAGAATGTCCAGGTCAGCCTGGAGACTGTAAGCGCCTCTCAGATTGCCAAAGCACTCGACGGCACCAGAGAGCAATTCAATGTCGTCGTCGTTACCACTGTAGCTCGACAGACACGTGTCGCTGTGACTAGGGGGGCGATTCCAGAGCAAAGCAGCATTAAATACTTTTTCTTCAACTGTGTTTTGACGAAACCGCTGCTCTGCAGCGCAAGAGGAATCCCTGGGTGTGTGGGGAGGAGGGTTGCGAGGCCTTTTCCGAATCTCAGACTGGGTTCGTCGAACCGGGGCCACATGGGACTTGTTGCGTTCCGGCGCTCGGGCGGAAAAACCTTTCACTCTGCATCATCGCGGATTGCGCGCAAACGTACGGAGCCGCGCACGTTTGAAACAACGACGTCGCAACAGGCGAGCAATGATTCGCCAGTAACAGTCAGTCGATGTTCAGGCAAGCAACAACGTTAAGTAGGAGACAAGCAGTTGAAACAACCAGCGATCATGCGTGCAACATACCGTCACCCCCGCCAACAGGAAGCACAAAGATAAAGGAAAGCGGACGCGGCGTAAGCTCATTGCGCTTGATGCTCAATGCTAGAAAGCAAACCTTTTTTGTGGGTAACAGCGTACCATCTCAAACTGCAAACTTCACTATACTAGTCACAACCCGATGTAAAGCACCCTCACACCCGACGCTTGTGACAAGCAGTGCTAAAAACTTCTTCAATCTTGACTCGACAACACCATCTAGCGGCGACGATAAAAACTATTCGTGGTGGAACTTTTCATTGAGGACCGAGCGCACTGTTTATGCCATGGTTTCTGTTTGAGTCGGTGATGGATTAAAATTATTTGGTGTCAATAACAAGAAACAGACCATTTGTTGTTGAAAAGCGTATCGTTTTTACAGAAAGTGCTGTGACGCTTTTCACGGCCACCGATCGACAGGCAATTTGTTGGGGTGCGCTTTTCGGGAAGCGGTCTAGTACGAGATGCTTTCAGTCGTTTTTGTGCTGCAAGGGATTCACTCTAAATTTGTTCTTGGGGCCTTTGGCAGTCACTGTTACGAAACAACTGCTGCAGAATTTGTAGAAAACTTGTTTTCATCGCAAAAATCAAACCAAGCGCTACGATCAAGAGAGGGCTTAATTCGTCTAGTTTAGTGGTTTTCAACCTTTTTAGTACCGCGACCCATTATAGCAACCCACTGCAAGCCAACGACTCCCATCCGAACTTGAATAAAGCAAATGTGATACAGCTGTGTACAAAAAATATCTACTCGTGACCCCTCTGGATGTCGTGGCCCTTAGTTGAAAACCACTGGTCTAGACCTACGATGCTCAGCAACAGAAACCGTTCAACGAAGCCATCTGAAATTTCCATCAAGGTCTAATTTTTTTGTTTCTATTGTTGACGAAACTGCGCCTTCGTCGAAACAGCATCGCACGGTGAGCACCGTCTCAAAACAACTGCAAAAATATTTTTCTATTTTACAGCGAAAAAAAGACCAATCAGAAATACATTCCCTACACAGTAGTTTTCAACCTGGGGGTGGCAACCCCCGTGGGGGCCGTTTGCTTTTTTCTAGGGGGCGCGAGAGCTGATAAAAATGTTTAAGGAACCACTTTTTGTTGCAGCCAAAAAAATAGGATCACGTGGCAAAAATGATAACCTACTCTTTCATTCAAAATTGTTTTAAGTGTGATTATGAGCATTACAAAGTTTTAGTGTGATTTACGACCATTACAGTACTGTTTCGTTTGGCAACTCACGAATAACTTTGTGACGTAAGAATGTGCTGTGTTTTTAAATTAGATATCTGAATGCGGTAGCTAAATTCCGAGTTATTCTGGTTTTTCAATGGGTTGTGCTGTGGAATGATTTGCACGTGGCATGGGTCTCTATCACTGATGTTGCCATGTGCATGAATTTGATAAATGAGTGTTTGTCCAACATAGTGATACTGAACTTAATTTTTATAGTCATTGTGATTTTCTATTGTGCAAACACAACTACATTACATATGCTTGACTGGAAATTTTCGGAAGGGGGTCGTTAGGCTAGATTGGGTTGCAAAATGAGTCGATGCATGAAAAAGATTGAAAACCACTGCCCTACAACAATCACCACGTTTTGCAGAGTTTGTCTAGCAACCCCAGGATAAACGTGGTGCAACTGAGGTATCCACTTTCCTTAGAACGACGGTGAAAAACATCCCGGTACGGATAGCAAACAACATTTTCGTTAATAATTTTCATTCAAACAAAATTGGAAGCAAACTAGGATCAGGAGCATGTCTGTGGCGACCGTATCACGCATTCAGCCGTAATCGCAACAGCTGTCGTGAAGAAGGGTCGGAGCCGTCAGTCAGTGTAACCTGAAGGCGAATATCACTTCAGGCAACCAGACGTCCTTACCATCAACCCAAACACAATACCCCCAGACCCTGACTTCGTCTCATCCCGAGAGCCAACCTACTACTTATCTATTGGAAGGCTGACCTGGGAGAACATGGTCGGGGGAACCACGGGAGGATGAAAAGCATGGTTTGATACTGAACCGACTTCACGTGTCAGCATGCATCAAAGGCGAAAGAAAAGCTTTAGTCTCGGAAACCGCACGATGACAAACATACTTTTACAGGAAGTAGAAACGAACGCCAGAATGTTATAAGCTTTCTTCGGAACTTAAATGCGATTTTTCCCCGCCCTAAAAACCGCAAGCAGTGCTATCCGGGCGAAGCAAAACCAACAAACAGAAACATCCTTTCTTCACACCTGTCAGCGTAACGAAGAGTGTTGAGGGTGTGCTCGCAGGACGTGATTCCCGGTGAAATGGTAGCGATCATGCAAGTTCGTGATCTCTCACCGATGAAGGAATCGCGCAAGACCTGGGTAAGTTTACTTGCCCGGAACGGCAGGTGCTGCTTGTTCTGACTCATCGCTCGTATGCATTCCTGGAAATGCGGTCGTTGTCAGCAAATGCGAAAATCTGTGTGATCTCAGCAACAAAAGCGCGCGAACGCTTATTAACCAGCACACCACACCACACATCAATCGACAGCGGGCATAAGCACGAGATACACTGTGAGATACACTTGAGGATCAATAGAGGTGATCTTACAAAAATATTCTTGAAAAGGTAAAAAGTTTATTTGTTTGAAAATGGGAATAATTCGGTTAACGTGAATTCAACCGAAATTTTAAAACATTTGCGTAGCTGCGGTCGGTTCCTGGCATTGCTTCGAAGGTTGATTTCGGTCATTTCTGTCGAAATGGAAATCAGATTTCTGAAGCGATTCTTTGCCAACAATGCCATGGTAACGCAGCATGTGCACCTCCCTTCACCAGTGGTGAAGGTCGAGGTGAGCGGGTCTGCGGAGTCATCGGATACGGACTACGACTTACTTAGCCTTTTGCTTTTGGAGATGGACGCAGAGTTTTTGCTTCAACCAAAAATATTAAAAAAAACATGCACAGGTATAGTAGATACATTAGTGCTTAAATGTTTTGTGCATTCTCACGGCGTGATTTCAAGCACAATTCTATTCGTGGATCAATGCAATGTACTTGTTTGCGAACATGCACTTTTAGACAGTTGACAACAAAGACTATAGTCTGCAAACCTACATCACTGCAATTGGTCGCTATTAGCGGTTGCGCCTGCTGACGCTCAACGTTTTTGTTCAACGTTATTCTACACCGAACTGTTTAAAGTTACGTTGTTCTGATTTCACATTGACGAGTATTGAAGATTTTTTTGTATAACTGAATATAACCAAAGGATGCAATCGTACTTAGAGTACTGCTGGAGAGTTGTTTACGGACAGGACAAAGTGGTGAAGACCTTTATTCCACCTTGTACTGGCTAAGCAACTTTTAAGATGTCAAGTCGCTTAGTTGGTTGGGAGACTGGCCTGTGCTCCTGCAACAACTAAGTTGATCCCTGAGCTGGTAGGGATCTCTCTGGAATGGTAATCGACCGACAACCCCCCTACTTTCGGTTCCGCAACAACAAGTACCCCCCTACAAAGCAAACTACGGTCCGTCACGCCGGTCCGCTGAAGTTGTCCAAATTATATTAATAAAACCAATTCATTTTGTTAAAATGACGATAAACGCCATTAAAGTTTCCGCTGCAGTTGATAGTATCCGATACCATTACAGGTAACTTGTAAATTTTTGCCTGCTTCGTGCGAGAGAATGATGAGACAGACTCTTCGCTCAGTACTGAAAAACACAGCGCGAAGACGAGCAGCTTGGTTCAACATCTGCGCCGGGAAGAACGAATTATCGCCAATGTGATGTGAACAGTGACTGCGCTTGATGAAGCCATCTGTTCCGATTTCGGGCGAAACGCATTAAGAAACCCACGCGACAGCGACTGGCGGTCCACCGGATCGTGAAACAAATATTTTTTGCCAATTCTTTCGTTCTGCAGCCTGCAGCATTTTCATTTGCCGGTATAATTTACTCAACGAAAAGCAAACGCCAAATCGTCTTGGGCGTCAACATTTTCGAATTAATTCACCACCATATTCATCTAAAGCCAAATTTTGCAGAAAAAAAGCACGATTCAACGATGCACAGACGTTTCAATAAGCTTAACGAATTTAAACTGCATAAGAAGATGTAGTAACAGCCACAAAACAAATTACATTTCATCAAGACGACTAGAAAGACTTGACAACAGCCATTGAGGTCTAGACGTCCTTTTTTAGCGAAGTGCTTGCGCGGCTCGCGAGTAAAAAAACGAAACGAAGACACACCTTCAGCGCTAGAAGACTTTTGTTGATTTCTGACCCCTCCACCCGCGTTTGTCGGTCGGCGCTCGTCGTGTCCGCTCCACGCTCGTTACCTTTTGGCAAAACAGTAAGATGGCTGTTGCGAAGGCGAACTCTTGGGCGTAGCGCCAGGAATTTATGGTGTGAAAAAAACGATCCCGTACCTTGGATCTGGTCTGGATTACATTCCGTCTCGCGCGAGCGTGGGATGTAAGGAGAGCCACAATGGCAAACCATAGTGCGAAGCTATTTCTTTACTTGTTAGTCTTTTTGACAGACGTTCCACATGCACATTACATGAACTTTTTAACGACGTTCTACAAACAACTCTTATAGAAGGCAGCAAAAGCGCAAGACTGTCGAGCTAAGTGCACCTGCAAGGTCGATTAGAGAAAATTTGCCGTGCAGGAGTTGTCGAGGTCCGCTTCGTCTCAGAATCAACTGGAAGACGGCGTGGGATCGCGACGAGTGCTGATTGGCCGACGTCACTCCAGACGTCCTGCAACAAAAATTTTAACTAAAATCCGTGAAAACAAGAAAACAAAGACGCTGTTTCCGTTGAGCATATAAGTCATTAATATTTAATGAAAGATGTACTCGGGTGGTGAAGGTGAAGGGCACCAGAGCGAAATAGTCAGTACTTACTGAATGTATGAATTGTAAACACAATTAAACATATGCAGCACCTGAAACAAATACTTGCAATTTCATTTGGGATTTATCTGATTTCTACCGAACGAGCCAATCACGTTCACGGCATGCAGGCAACTGAAAAGTGGCGTGACTATTCATCCTGAAAGCACTCCAGCAAGGAATTCATGGTGCGAGAACAAAAACGTGTGCTGTTTTGAACACTTGGGGTGAGCAGAGAAAATCTTTTGTTTTGAACGGAAAACCAGGCGCGCCGCTGCGAATCACGCATCGGTGTTTCGACACATGCACCCCCCCGCATACAATTCTTTAAACCGAACCAACAGATTCAGGGAAGATCGGGTCAACCTTCGTACGGCTTAAGGTCAAATCAAAAACCTTCTTTGTTGTTTCTGGCGAGAGCGCAAGGCCATGCAGGACTGACCTGCACCGTGTTCCATCAGCAATGAGTTGCAGAACTTCTTCGATGCACGTCACTCTTCTCTCCTGCAAGCCGACCACTTGCACCTGCTGCTTCCCATCTTCCAATACACGAAGTCTGCATTTCTTGTTCAGCAGATCAAATACCTGCGCACGAAGATTCGGAGTGACTTTTTAGCGTCAGTGGGCCCATTGAGACTCAAGCAATCATTTTCCTTAAAGTCCATGCACTTTGCTGTTTTCAGCGGTCATTTGAAGCAACCCGAGCACAGACGATTAGTATCTCGTTTCATACGAATCGTGCATTTTTTTCAGCGATGCACAGCAGAAATCTACGATTATCGGTTAATGTTTAACAGTCGTGCTGCCTTCTTCGGTTAACGTCGGTTTGGTGCTAGTCGGGAAGCGACAACTGTTAAATAATCGCTCGGTTAATACGTTTCAGTTGGTATCTGGTGGTGCTCCGATGTTAATCTGTTTTGCTGGTCATCGGTGCTCCCCAGGAAGCCGCGACCAAAGGCCTTCACCGGTTACCCGTCTGGTGTGGCAAATAAAATAGTAGAACGTAAATACATTGAAACGAAACCTACATATTTTCATTGAAGGGCGGGTGTTGAGGGTCTCGGTACCATAAAAAATATACCATAAAGATAAAAGCACAAAGCATGAACACAAAGACGTGTGTGGCTGCAGCGCATTTGAGCGGTGCTGGGTTTCGCACGAAACAAATTTACAACGGTAACTTGAACAAATTACATTCAATCGCACAACGAGAGCCCAAGCGTATTTATATATATTAGTCCATCTGCGTACATAGAGCACAGTCAGCATTGTCATTTGACGATGAAACCTTAACAGCAGCGCTGGCAATACGCGGGTGATCGGTCGTTAAGCGAGAAAAATATACGGGTTGCGTCGCGATGCGCTGTGTGACGTGAGCAGCGTGATGTTTACGGCTCGAATTACAATGGCAACATAAGAGGTTACCATTGCGGTGATTCACCGCTGGTTATTGCCCCTTGGTGGGGTCGACACCAGTTTGCGCCAGAAAGCGGGCACGTAAATGCAGGGCAGCTACTTATTTGCTCAGTTTCGCGCATCTGAGGAGCCAACAGATTTCTAGTTTTGCCAAAAAAATCACATAAGCATCCAGATCATTCAGAGTTGCGTAGCGCGTTGTGCAGGCAGGTCGTGCCTTGTTTCTTGAGATCGCGCAGCCGTACATGACAAACGTGGATTCAAGCAGCGCGCTCACCACCAGCAACCAGCGAAACAACGATGACTCATAAAAATGTGACTGGCGTGATAAATAATAATCGGTTTTAGCTTACGGACACTTACGTCTCGCGATCACGTGCAGTGTGCTGAAAACCGCCTACAACTATCATGCAATTCGATTGTAAGCCGCGGCCTGCATTACTTTTTTGTTCACATCATGTGGCTTCGTTTTTTCAACAAGTTTTATCTTACATTCTGTCTTCCCTTTGGTACACTTTATTTACCAAACTCTCTTTCGCCTGCTTTCGGCCTCTGTGACAAAATAAGTCAACAGATCCAAGTGAGGTGATGTTCGATCGACAGCCCCTGTACGTGCGCACGGCCGATATATAATATAACAAACAAAAAATGTGAACGTGCGCTCAGTTCAAGGGAGCATTATGATAACAGCAGGACATTTGTACCGCTGACAGTGCGGCACGGGAGACATCGTCGGGTATACGTCACAATCGGGAATTGTGAGGATGGTATCACAAGGTTAAAGATCTAGATTAGAAATGTCTTACTGGGCCAAAATAAAGCCCGTACACTGAATGACTCAGCTAACTAAAAATCAACTGAGGTACTGAATGCGTTCGAATCCTAACTGCAATGATAAGCGATAACCAATGTTTGGCACCTCTGATCACTCCCTAACTGTGATGTCAGAGTATGATAGAGCCAATGGAACAACAGGGGCATAAAACAGTTTTGTCCCGAGGTGTCAGTGGACAATGGACACACGAAAACTGCCAGTACGCAGTTAAGGCGTGATAAAGTGGCACCACGGACTGTCCACAAGAACATCGAAACTGTTAAATTTAAGATTATCACAATAAGGACAGGTAGTTATCATTTTACAGTACATGGTGTACCTTTCCGCTGTATATCTCGAAAAAACTGGCGTACACATCGAGGTTCAGCTGTCGATTGGCGGGCTTCATCAGGAATTGAAACACGTCTTGCGCTAAAGAAATAAATTTGTTGTGTTCATCTCGGGGCAAAAACAACAAATTGTTGGAGCGAGAGTTCAGGCACGGAAGTTATGGTTGGAATTATTCGGCAGATTTTAAATTTATTCATGACGACCTTTTGGTGATTCGCGTAGCACCAAAAAGCGCACTGTATTGATTCACAAGGGAAGCGTCACGTTTTGACAGCACTGATTTCGAAGTGAACAGAACGTCAGCAGATTCGACACCATTGATTTCCTCGCCATAGCCAGCATTTAGGTAAATGAAAATATATTTTTACTTTTGGGAGGTTGTAACAAGTGAAATAGTACAAGTCAAACATACCCGCTAACGCGTAAATGCCTTTGCGCGTATCTTGCGACTTGCCCGCAGTAAAATCTCCGCCCATCGTCTGGAAAAGATGTGCAATTATTAACATTATGTACTAAATCTGCACCACATCGTACAGTGGGTGGGTCGTTCGTTACAGTCACATCGGCTGTGCTCGGTTGAGCGCAAGGTCTCGGATTGCTAACAAACATTGACCACACACTTCACGATTACGACTGTTTGTGACAAAGACTATGCGAGCGCTCGAAAGTTGGCGCAACCTGGGTTCAAACATTTTTCACCCACATGCGTCTTTCCACTCCCTGTCTGGCCGTACGCGAAGCACGTCGCCATCCCGCCTTCGAAAATGCTTTCGACCAGAGGCCTTGCGGTGTACCAGTACACCATTTCGTTCGAGCACGTTTCGTCGAAAGTGTAATCAAACCGGTAGTTTTGATTCTCCACATATTTCGTCATGTCCACTTTTGTCTTTGGCTCACTGACCTGTGTAGTGACAAGGGCGATGTGAAATCTCGAGAGTGCTGAACACGCTCGGCTGCACCGGTTCGGGTGAAATTCACACACGTTTTCCAAGTAATGTAACTTACCATAACCAAATTTTTATTTGGAATAGTTATGACGTCGATTTCTTTACGTGCCACCTCCTTTTTGTTCAACGGCCGCTTACGCACGCAAACACATATTCTGTGGTCTAGCACGGGATCGGCGGCTGTGAGTGGCTTCATATCAAGGTTCGCTCTGAAAAGAATATCGAAAATAAATGCTTGGACAAAAACACGAGATTGAAACCCAAATAAACATTTGAACCCAATTTCTTAAATTATACAGGCGCACGTCGGCTGGAATTACCTGTGTTGTGTCTCAGTTCGAATGTGTTGGATATTTTAACGGGAACGTTGTTCCCAAACTTGGACAGCAAGCTATAACACTGTCAACAGAATGAATAGAGCGTATAGCGCATACTTGAAGCTAACAGAATGAACAGAGCGTAGAGCGTTTACTTGAAGCTTACTGCTGACTTTACAAAGATCTTTGATCTGAAATTGAGTTCTATGAAATGCCAGTTTTCTGTTGTCACGGCTAAATAAGCAAAATCAAAATAGGGTTTATATGCGAAAATTACCTTATTTTGCAACGTTGTTTTCTCTAGTGAATTGAAATACTGAAAAAACATACCCTATCCTTGCTTGTTTGTGTAGGGTTGGCTAGTAATTTTACGTAGTGCTTTTGCTCCGGTTAGCTTGGGTTCACATGAGTTCCACCTCAGGGAAAGAATATTTGCGCGCAACTATACATACCAAGCTTGCACGACACACTTGCGCCTTCAATCTAATAGTGTTTTACTACTTCGGGAATTTTGCCTAACATCGCGAAGTTACATTGGTTCAGTACTACTAAATCTTGTCACAAAACATCGAGGAATACGACGGCGTGAAATGAAACCTCACCTGAAATCTTTGATCATTAATGCAAACTCCCAGTTGGCGTTATTCGGGTCATAATACTGTTGTCGTCTTTCTCTTTCAATTACTTGAGCGGCCCTGCGTTCTTCCCGATTTCGCCGTAGTTTTTCGACTTCATCTACAACATTAGACTTTCGCCCTCCTGCAAAGCAACGTAAAACTAGCGGTATGGGGCCTTAGAAGATTGCTGTATAAGCTTTTCAAATTTTTTCTGCACAAAAAATATTGAATATTACAATTGTATACACTCATTTTGAAGTAAGAATTAGGCGTTGCGAAAAACCACGGATAATGGCTGCTGGTACATATTTTATGCAATCTACATCCTTATGCTTTGGTTGGTGTTGTTGGCACCAGACGAAAGAGCTCACTTGCTGCAATGTATTTTTGACTTAATACACAGGTATAGAAACTACATGAAATGAAGATTCGCGAATTATTAACATTGCAGTCTTGCGGATCAGCAGCAATTCGTGACTAACCCCGTATTTTTTATTTATAGAAGAATGGCGGAAAAATACTCTTGATTTGAAAAAAAGTGCCCTTACGCGGAGGAGCTTTCGGAGGGGGCATCATTGCTCCATTGCCGTTCACACTAACGTTGTTGTTGACATTATTCACAAGCTTATCACTGTCCGGCGCTTTCGAGTTTGCGATGCTTTGGCGTGAAGAAGCCGGCGCTTGATATTCAGCCTGCTTGTTTGTTTTCCTCGGGTAAATGGGTGAGGGGCTTCGATTTTCTTTTTGTTGTCCGCGTAATGATGGTGGTGGTACCAAAATAGTTCGACGCTGTCCTCCAACCTTTTGCTCTCCTCTCTGTGACAAAATTGTTCGTGTTTCGTATCTTGATTTGTTCAAGAACGTCAAGCCAGTTTTGATTAAATGAAGTTCTTCCACCAAAACCTACAAACACTTCCGCGCGAGCGAGAACTTTAAGAAAAATATTTTGCCAACTTACTCGTTTCTTTTTGTCACGGCAACTTAAAAAATTGAAGTCATACAGATAATGGAAAAAAAACGTTGCTCAGTCCAAACAAATAGTAAAACTACCTACGGTCCCACTGTAATTCAAATAACGAAATTCATGATTATTACTGATAGGCAGATAAATGCTCAACAAGAGTTATATGTTAACCTCAAATGCAACGCCTTACAACATGCAGTAACGTCGCATGGATTGTAAAACCAACGCGTACACGGTGAGAACTTGAAATTAAGATGTTGCACCAACTTAAAACCGATGAACAAGTAATTACAAACGAGAATGAATTATCACCACGGTGACAAATCGTTTCGTTAAGCCATATATTCCGCACATATACTACTGAAATCTGCGTGAGGGGAAAACATGGTACCAACACCATCCACACAAGACTAAAAGCTGTGAAGTACAATGACCACTTGAAATGCTTCTCAGCGCACTCAGAATGATGGAAGCACTTTTTGGTTTACTTGAAAAGACTGGGATCAATAATCTTAAAGGTAACGCAACAGGTTGCCCGTTTGACCAACACTGACACGAAATGACAATCATTGCAGTCTTTTCCCAAGCAGTCTCTCTACACGGCACCAAAACAACTGAACAAAAGGGAAGTGAAACACTTTGGCTTTAGTAAAGAAATGAAATTCTAGTGCGATGAATCAAACCTGACACGACCAGTGAACTCACAAATGAACGCTTCGGGGGTAAGCTGAAATCACTAAATTTTCAGTTAAAGCTACCGAAAAAGCTATTGAAATCTGAAACTAGGATTCTTTCTTACTTAATCGGTAAAGCGACTTCTAAACGACTTTGCTAAGTTCGACTTATTTCTCTCAATTTTAAAGTTATTAGTGGCAATTTACTGAAGGCACGTACCACGTTTTACTCATTTGTGATTGGAATAGGAATACTACTCACTCATTCTGATGAGTTATCTCAATTACAACAAACCTTGAAACTTCAAAATGTCAAAATTTCAACGTGTGATAATGCAAAAATTCAATTGCTCGCTAATTACCATAACAAATCGTTGAAAGGAAAGCAGCAAACAACCGATTTTATCAACAAGGTACTTCATAATACTGTGTACTTCCCATATTAATTCAAACAACTTTCTTTTTTGAGGACAGCACCCCTTGTGACCAGCACTATTTCAAATCTGTTCTGCAAAAAATATCTTCATTTCACCTCAGCTACATGTAACTTCGGATTATTAGCAGGGAAATTCAAGGAGGGCAGCAAGTGTCCATTGCCATTCGCAATGAACAGACTTGACCTTTATGAAAAACTGGATGTAAAACATTTTTAGCAAGTATTCACAGAAGACAGTGCAATAGGTTTACAGCTTCACGATAGCTGTCTAACTTGCTCATTGTCATGGAAAGGAACGAACTGTGTAAAGCAACAGAAAAAATTATGTAACACCTTCTGTTACATTCCCAACTATTTTTTTGCAAAAAAACATAAGTCATGTCTGTTGTTCAGTAGCGTTGCATGTCCATGCCTATCGGTGAATCTAGACGTTCTTAAATTGTTAGCTGAAAACATGAGCAGCAATTAACAGTGAAAATCAATCCTAATTACCCATGCCGCTTGCATTCTGATGTTACCGTTCTAGATTGTGTGAACTCTGATTGTATGTAAAGAGTCTATTTGCATAAGATTTAAGGACTGACAATGCATAGTGTTACGTGAAATCAATTTCCTATTAAAAATTGGATGTAGATTCCTTGCTTATTTCACATTTGGAGTGTAGTTACCTGAATGTAGTGTGCATTGCATTGCAGTGGTTTTGCAGGTTAACTACGTTTTATGCATATATGAATTGCAAATTTGCCACATTTAGTTCAAGAAGTTGTAACAATTCCGACAGAACCAGTTTTTACAAATCCACCAAAAGTTTTGAATTACCAAATTACTAAAAGTGCTGTTAATTAAATTTATTTACTATACTGTTTGTTTCTTTTGCTCTCAAGTCAACAAATAAGCTAAGTGACTGAACACAATCAGTGAACTTGATGCAGAGGAAAATTTTCTTTGTGACTAATTTTCATTAATTTTTTCAGGGAGGTTAAAAAGTTTACCAGATGAAGAAAAAATATTATAAGAACAGTGTGATCAAGCGGTTTAAAACCAAAATTGACAATTTCCGCAATATGATTAAAATTGTCATTTCTTAATGAATCACAACAAACGTTGAAAAAAAACTGATTTGCAACCATAATTGACATAGCTATGCAAAAATGATCAATCAGCATGAAAATATTGTCAGTAACAACTTCATCATTTCTTCTTAAATGCTCTTGAAAGCAATTACATTTTCCATTACATAAAGCACCATCCAATAATTTTATCACATGCAAAAGTCATATCAAAACACCTTTCTTCTTCCTGATTTCCGAAATGACTGGTATGCCCCACTTCTGTTGAACTAAAAATATTAGCAATATTATGGCAGCCAATTTGTAGACACGCAAACATTTACACTGCATAAGTACACAATCACCTTTAAGTCTTTCCATGGATAATTTGAATTTGTCAAAATGAAGTTTTTAACAGTCTTAATAAACCATGACATACATAGTGTTGCAATCGGAGAGCCCAAGCATCAAGCGTGCAAAGCTTGACAATGTGGCAGCAAGCAACAACAGAGATCACATGTCATGATGAATCTATTATTGCTTGTTTGCGCCACTCACATATGGGTGCTAAATCTTTGGACATTCTATTCATGGTGAATTGCACATTTACCGCTGCACTGACGAAGAGGTTACAACAATATCAATTACATATAAGATAAATGGAACAAAAACATGGCTACTCAGACAGCATCATTTTGACAACAGAGTACAAAACAATCAAAAAACATACCCGAGAAGGAGGACGTTCTTGTGATACTGCTTTTACATTGGTTGGAGATAATTCTGGGTTCAACTCAAAAACCATCTCCAATGACACCTTCCAAAGAAATGTATCAAGATTCAAATTTAATACCATATTTTACAGATTGTAAGCGGCAGCTTATATTGTTTTTTCACCATTTCATGTGGCTCAAATCATGGGTGGCTTACATTTTTACTGAAGTTTCATTTGACACTCTGTTTAATGGAAACCAAAGTCTGTGACAGAATACATCAACAAATCCAAGTTAGGTGTTACATCAACTGTGCTTGTACATGCACACAATTGACATAAATCTGTGCACAGTTTCATATTGTCTACTGTTTGAGATATTGCTGTAACATGATTATCACAGAGGCTCACATGGCCACCCAACACTCAAGCGCAGCATACATTTATTTTTTGACAGTTTTCATGCAGTTTACAAAACAAGGGCAGCTTACCATCAAAGGTAGCCTATAATCAGGTAAATACGGTCTCATATTATTATTTCTCAAATTGTGAAATGTCATTGTTCATAAAAACTGTCGTAACACTTGTAGAGAATTTACAGCTGCCAGCGGTACTCACATTCTATTCCAAAATAAGGTGATCAATTATACTAGGGATGGGCATTTCAGAATAGTTTGCTATTCTAGAATAACTAAATCGAATACCGAAACCTATTCTGGTTTATACCTACAATGCATGTTCCACCTGAAAACCACTAAAAAGAAAAAGTTTGTCTCCTAAAAAAATATGAAGGCCCACACAATGCACTTCCCTGCATGGCACTGGCAATCAACATAAAAGAATTTCTTACACACAAACAACGCATTTTTGCAACACTGAACCACAACTTTAATGCAGTGGCACATCTAGCCTGGCAAAAGTGGTTCTGTCATGGAATGGCAGCTTTTTATAATACATTTAAGATTAAAATGAGATTTTCTATAGGTGTCTTTAAGGCCCAATCCAACTTGGCTCATAGCCTAGGGCAACTACTCATTTGTACAGTGGTATCAGTTGCATCATTGAAACCAGAGCTGGGCTGATGCATTGGCATGCTGACATACAGGGCTTCAAAAAATGTAAATTTACAAGGAAGCTTGTTGAGGTTTCCCATTGGCCACAAGTTGAAGGCAATCATCCCGTTATGACATCACAAAAAAGTTAGTTTTCTTGAAAATGTTGCACTCAAGAGTCCAACTATCACTGAGTTCACATGGATCAATTCAGCCTACTAGCATCAGTTCACAGTCAACATGTAAACAGTTGCATCACCGCAGTGTGCCACACTATCACTAGGTATGCGAAAACGAGATTCTGAAGGAGGGCAAAAGCAGTGGAAGCAGCAAAATCTTCACTGTGAAGTGGCAAATTATTCATGCTGAATCCTTGCTTAAGCCGTGTATAAAAAATTTTTTTCGCGGGCACTCTTTTGAAAGGAATTTTTTTACTACATTAAAGTTGTAGATAACTTATTTAACACTTTGAGAACCGGCGTACAATATATTCGTACTTCGATTTCGGCCTAAAAAACAGCAGTTTTCGGTTGCCTTACCAACGCCCTAGCTCCTCCACCGATTGTGCTAGAGAGCTCAAACGGATTAGCCAGTCTAGTAGATTGCACTCGAAAAAAATTTTTTGGTTAGGTGGTGCGGATATTTTGTGACTGACGTCATAAGTGAAGTAGTTTTAGGGTCATTTTGGCTCATGTTGCCTGGCCTAGGGCCCAACTGCTAGGCCAAAGTGTTTCGCTGAAGTTTTCATTGGAAACTAAGCTCGAATACGAGTCCTTTGAGCCTTTGATCAACTTTCTAGCGTTTCTGGTTCAAAACTTATGATCTAAAATAAACAAATTAATTAATTAACTAATTAGTTAAATATTTTTACTAACTTATAATAAATACTACGGCCAAAGCAAACGATACAACTGACATCTTGCAAACGTTTCGATAACAACTGTTATCATCTTCTGTGCATAGCAATAGAACTGCAGTGATCTTGCTGCAGGTTCTTATTGGTTATTCAGGAGAAAAGCGCTGTAAAAAAGGAAAA
>Ga0210059_1005330_pt1 | contig 20717 bp, 13 predicted proteins | sample Ectturendosymbi2_FD_188042 | JGI IMG/M metagenome (GOLD analysis project Ga0210059, IMG submission 188042) | Ecteinascidia turbinata endosymbiont from Florida, USA - Sample 2 (SPAdes) (version 2) | ecosystem: Host-associated > Tunicates > Ascidians > Unclassified | place: Key West, Florida...
AATCCATCCACGCAACTTGAGTTGGGCAGAAAAACACCATGAATATTGCATCCACTGCATGCAGTTGTCGACTCGCACGTTATCCGTTGTTCCCTTCCTCCGTTTCCAGTAAGGGATCATCTTGATATTGAAGTTTCTCCAGTTGTAGCAAAACGTCATATCAACAGTAGCTGATAAAGTGCTTTAACCAGTGCTTTATCCAATGAGATCTCTTCTTTTCTGTATGTAAACCAGTTCAGTAGTATCTCCACTTCATTCTGACGATATCCCTTGAAGAGTGTCAGACGAAAAACTTTGGGATGAATCTCCTACTTCACGCCATCTTCAAGTTTTGTACCACCAAACGTCTTTTCAACTTGTTTTGTAGCGAATTACTAGCTATTGTAAGTTTCAACGAATTCATCAAAAAAGGTAAAATGATGGGCCTCTCTTGACGTCTAAACCGGATAAGTGTTGCGTTGGTAGAAAACGAGCTTGCAACAGAACCTGGTAGATTGGGTTCGTATTCCTGGTCTGCCCACACGGAATTCTTAAACGGTATTTTCGTCCTTTCCAACATCGCGCTAGCATTTGATGGCTGCAAGGGAAAACGTCCTGCTACTAGTGCAGCATTCACTACGAAAGAAGCTTCCTGGACCCCGGGGCAGTGTAAGTGGCGACGGGCAACCCCAAACCAATCGTGACACTCCAAACAATGTCAAAAGCGAGAAACGTCCTTTTTTCTTCTTTAACTTGATATGATTAAAACTTTTGATTTATCTGAACGCCAAGCTTAACTGTTCATTTTTTATATAATAAAACAGGAGCTAACAACCCAAAAAACATGGATCCAAAGCTTTTTCTTCCTATTATGAACAACAAGTATCTACCTGAAAAGTTACGAAAGTTTTTTCGATTCGGAGTTCCTGAGTATAAAAAGGAGTCGTCGTGTGAAACTGAAAAACGTTACAAAGACAAAGCAGATAGGACTCGGTTGTCCCCTGGAAATGCAGAAGAAGAGGAAAAAGTCTACATGAAGACATCTGATATTTAACAACCAAAATGTAAAGACAAAAAATAAAAAACGAAGATGTGTGAACATTTGTGAAATGATCACAGTTGCTTATTCATTAACGGAAGAACTAAATTTTATTGCAGTATATGAGAGTAGATATGAACACAGCGTGAATGCATCGGTGTCCGTTAACGCTTTACATCAAGCTGCAACATGAAATAGTATATTGGACAAAACGAACCTCCAGATGAAAGCATGAGCTGGTGGACTTTGAAACTTCGAAACAAATTATATTGTGCTTGTGTTATGGTAACAAGTGACCATAACATGACTGGCTCAGAAAATGGTGAAAATAGCAGTGAATCAACATTGAAGAAATAACCTGTGCGAATTGCCATTTTGATATAAGCTGAGGAAGGCATGGGGAAATGAATTGAAATGGTCAAAAGACAAAATGTGTTGTGTGTGTATTCTAACTGTGCACTATATTAACAATTTACAAAAAGTTATAGTGTGAATATTGAACTGAACAACGTGTATTGATATGTATTTGGTATATTAAGGAAAACGCAACATATATGAGGAAGTTAAGAAACTGTGAAAAATCTGAATGCTAATTATAAAATTCTTATACAGTAATAAGTGGGCTAAAAGAACCAATTAAATTGGGTAACCGTACTCACAAAAGGAAAGTACCTGCTGAGGCAGAAGTAAAGACTGACTGAAAAGAAGTTATGACTAAACATTGCATGTTTTACAGAAAGAAATATGTGCAAGGGAAGCACTTACGAAGTGGTGGTCGAACATTTAAATGAAAGTATGAACTAAAGTAACAGCCACCGTAAACGAAATAGACCCTGATATGGTTGACTTAAAAGCAAAAGTGGATTAGACGCTGGAATACGTATCTAAGGCTCTGGGAAATAAGCGGGTTGCAAAATCTACAGCAATATGACATATACGAATTCGACGATCCTTAGGTAACATGACGGATAGCAAAGCCATGAAAGTAGTCATAAACGGGTTAACGTCGAAATAAGATTGAATGAAGCAGCAGAACAAACTGTGCATACTATTGTGCTGACAAAAACTGTAAGGTGAATATGTGTTTACCGTATAGAAAGTGTATCGACGTTGTTTGGCAAAATATTGTATCATTGAAACTCTTATGTTAACTATCAAAACCTTAACTGTAAAAGAAATAGCGATCAGTTATGAATGTGCTGATGCGTTAAATAGTTTTAATGAAGATGTATTAGAACAGGGAATTGATGATTTGATAGATGAAGCCATAAGATTAAATTTACCTGAGTTTGATGCAACTATAAGAAACGCATGTGAAAGAGTATGAAATTTGATGAATTATGCGAATGCAAGTGGGGAAAATCGACTAGTGGGCATGCCACCCAATAAACAAACAAAACACTGTCAACGGGAAAGCACCCTTGTGGGCATGCCACAAAATAAACAACTAAAGAACTTACGAACAAGAGCGAAAAGTGACGTGGTATGACGTAGAAATTGCACAATCGAGCACGGACAGGAGCCGGTGAAATTTGCATAAAAGGGCTAACATTTGCCTTAATCCTTAGATGGCCGGAAGGCCGGGTACACGTTGTACTAAGGGAAGCCCTTTGATCTCGTGATAAGGGAGCTCTTGGTTGGGTGTACACCGGTCCTCACAAGTGGTTGGACGCCCAGCATACAAATCTGGGACAACCAGGCCCACAGCGAATAGGTTTCATGCTGTGAAACTAGGGAATGCTCCGGCAGCCAGTGTTAAGAGGGACACACTGGTTCATAACCAAATTAACGAATTTTATATGTGAATTTGACGGCCTGAAACTTAAAAATTAAATCTAACTAATCATAGATCTAGAGGTAAAAAGACATTCCAGCATACTAGCAGGCGATTCCCTCAAGAAAGTCGCAATGCTAACTAAAACAGGAATGCATCATTTACGGTCTATCGTTTGTCATGCTTATGAACGAGTGTAGACGTGTTGACAGGAAGCATTCACGGCAATTTATCAAACTGTTTGCTTCTAGAATGGTGCATAACAGGAAACTTGCAAAGGTAGGGCCTATACCAAATGTGGTGTAAAATAACTTAAGTGACCTGGGAAACGGTTATGAAATTTCAAAACCACGTGAATGCAGGTAAGTATATTTTACATGACATAGTGCTTTTGTAAAATGTCATGCCGTAATAAGTGCTGTAATGTATCGCTCATAATCATGAATTGTAAAATGTGTGAAATTATATTTTTTCCGTTGGTAAATTAAGAATACAATTCGCTCTGTTTAATTTTGCTTTAGTGATCCCAATGCTTGATACTCTCAGGCATTGTTGGTGGCTGTGTTGAATCTGCTGTTGCCTGTGCTGAGAGGAAGTTTAAGAGAGGCATTATTTAGACCCACAACGGGATAGTTAGAAAAACGGTGTAGAAAATAAAATCTATAACTTTTCTGACTCTTTTGTAGCAGCTAGCCTAGCCAGCTAGAATTTGCTATAAAACTTGTTGAAACCAGAGATGAGCAAACTGACATATTTTACTAACCAGATCCACCTGGATTTTTAATATTCAAGTCCAACAGTAGTTTAAAATGTTTAAACATGAAATCCATGTCCAAATAAAGTCAAAAAAATTAACAAAATGCAGGTTTACAATAGCAAAAATGCAGTACCTTTTTTCCATTAACGCAGTCCAAACACGGCTCTGATGCAACATTTCTAAAGCGATTTACAATCCGGATCCAAACCAAATCACAAACAATTCGGTTTAATCCGGATTCAGTCCAATTCTCATATCTGATATAAAACCCAGTGCAACTGCAATAATCCGGGTGTTGCAATATCGCCGTTGCCCATGACTTCGGTTTTGTGCACCTGTAAAACTGAAATCGTTTGGGACCGTCAGACGACGACGGTTTGCAACCAAAATGACAACCTGAGCGTCTAGCGCAGTGGTTCCCAACCGGGGTGCCGCGGCACCCTGGTGTGCCATTTACAGTGCCAGGGGCGCCGCGAGCTAACACGTTTTTTTACCAAATCATTAAAAATACATTTTCAAACTGTCATCAAACCTCAAAGCAAATTGCTATGGGTGCCGTAAATTATTATTCTTTTCTGTAGGGTGGCGCAAGCCTAAAAAGGTTGGGAAACACTGGTCTAGAGAGACAAAGAACACTGAAAGAAATCGTCTTCACTCGAAAACGCTTGAAATTTTGCACATTTGTTACACCATTTCACGCGAAAATCCCAAGAAATTTGAGTACGTTTCTCTGTATTATTCAAACGAATGTCTCGCATGCTTTATCTGAGAATTCACCGTGACGACGCATGCCTTATCTGAGAATTCACCGAGAACACACGTGTATTTCTTGTGCTGATGCGTACCAACCAATCAAGGAGTTGGAATTCATGAGCGTCAATTCACGTATCACGACTTTGTGAATAAATGCACAAAGCAAAGAAGTCTTAAGCCTCTGATCTGTAATTCCTTGTGGTAAAGATAGAAGTTTGAAACAACCAAAAGGTGTGTAAAGTATACCACCGCAACGATTCTTATCCAAGGGTTGTGAACGCACCTACGAATCTAGTGGGGGCAGGTGCTGCTTAACTGGGTTCAAGACGATAAAGCAAATGTTGGCAATCAAACGGAGACACCTCTGCACGCTTTCAATCTGTGAAAGAACAAAATGGAAAAAGGGAGGGCGTTCGCACTGCTTTTGTAATTCTTTGAACCAGTCAGGTCTTCTCAAAATGCAAAAATTAAATTAAAGGTCGCAAACCGAACACGACAAAGCGCATGATTTTCTTTATACAACTGTTTTTATGCAAGTAACTGATGAGGATCTCAGTGAGCTCTTTCATTCATACAAGATTAGTTTTTACTGAGAGGTTTTTCTGCAAGAAACACAACCACAGTTAGAATCTGCATTTTTTCCTCATAATAAAACGTAGAAAACGTGAAAAAGTATTTTCAATCGCTGCGTTTTTGTTCATGAATCTATGTCTTAAAATCCAACTTCTGCATTGTCAGCGAAATCAACTGAAGAACGCAACAGAATTTCAAAGTAGCATACATAAAAACCAAAAATTTCAATTCGAGTAAGTCATAACTCTTTGTGTCGTCACCTTTAAGACTTCTTGGCATCGCGCTATGTAAGCGAAACGTTCAAAAAATTTTGTAGCGCTGCTTCACGAAAGATTTTTATTAAAACATTTGAGTATTGCGTTTTTCCAGGCTGACCTACAAGCATGAGTGCTCAATCACTCGAACAGGTAAAGTTTTTAAGCACACAAGACACTGTCAAGAATTAGAACAACTGTTTGGCGATTATAGCAGCTATCAAAATGCATCAATATTTCACTGACTTTTCGTGTACAAAAGAATAGACTGGTCCTGTTCATTGTCTTATCTCGGTAGAAGAAGTGGAAGTAAAGACACGGATCCGAATTATTTTGGTTACTGTCCACAAACTTTTTCTCAGGAAAATTCGTACATCTACGTGCGAAAAATAAAAAAAATAGCAGATTTAGGATATGGCGCACCTCTGTAGGTCTCAATTGCATGGTGTTTTAAAAAACTGTTAAAAAGTTCTTAAACTCATAGACTAAAGAGAAGTGTGCGGGACCCTCAAAAGTGTTTCCAATCAGGCCCCACTGGGCTATACAACTTTATGACTCAAAAATAAGGCCAATAAAACATAAAGCAGGAAACCTTTTTTCGTCGTTAATATGACAATATGATTGTTTGTAATTATAAAAATCCTGAAAATGCAATCGACGATGAAACAGAAAAGCAATCGAACTTTTAAAAGAAGAGTTATTTCTCATTTGAATGTTCAGGCCCTATAGTCACTGCAGTCTGCAACAGTCGCAAGCCTTAACGTTACACTAAATACTTAAACGTTTGCAAATGAAATGCGATTCATGCGAAACTGAAAACGAATACAATTGTTAATACCTTGCAAAGATAATTTAGGTGGCAGGTAAAGAAACTCTCTTTACAGTTTCTCAGAAGAAAGTTGCAACAAGTTTCTCTATAAGATTAGCAATAACTATTTAATTTTCTCTAAAATATATGGCGATAATTCTGAATTCACTCGCGTGCATATAACAGAATTTGTACGCCTCAAACATATGTGTAGAAGAGTATTCTTGTGCTCAACATGGCTGATTTTTTTCTGCTTTGAGAGGTTTGGCAAAGCGCGTTTGCACAAAAATTATTAGTAAACTGTGTCAAAACTTTCTAATCGGAGTTATAAAACATAGAGCAGGGTGCATACAGGTTCATAGCAATACACTTTATTTTTACAGCATTTGCACTGCCGTTAAAGCTGCAATTCCGCTTGTTTGCGCAGATACTGTGCACACTTTGCACCACATATGATTTGTTTGACCAAGCGCATTTCAAACACCTCCAAGAAATCGGGTGTACTCGTCTACATTCTCATGTATGAACAGCTAGGCATCAGCGGAAATGGCTACTATAGTTTCCTTCGAGGAGAGATTCTTTGGAACGGTGGATCTGATTGTATTTATAGGTGAGGTAGATATTTTCATGTTTTATAGACAAGTACACATGGTTGCGAAAAATTGTTAACAAATAAAAATAAAAGCTTTCGTTTAATATTTTAAAGCACGCTAAACTAGTTACGTATCCTGTAGCTAATTGTACTGTTATTTATTTGTTAATTATGTCAATATACACTCAATATTTTACTTTGCTTAATTGTTCCCACGGTAGAATTTTCGTATCCTAAAATGTTTCATGAGCATTGTGGGTTGTATTCTTCAGTCTTAGATTTCCTCATTCGGCAGCTTTATTGTTTGTGGGCTTTGTTTAATTCTAGCTTATACTAACATGCACTTCGCAGAATTAATGATCCTTGCTGATTAGGCGGATTATATTCTCGGTAAGCATCATATTGTGAGATTCTACTCTGTGACAGAAATCTTTTTGATATTACTGAATAATTTAGATTTTCTAAATGTTTCTTACGTTGCTTTAAGTGTCAGTGTACTTCTTCACATATGTCCTGTACTTACCGTTTTTGAATATAAAACGCGACATTCTTCTGTTCATAGCACTGGATCAAAGGATATTTTAAACGTAAATTCAATCATTACTTTCTGTAACGTACGTTTGAGAGGTTAAGAGATTTTCGTAGTAGTATAAGCAAAAATGTAGTCTAATTTTAAATCCTGCGTATCTAATCGCAATTAAAATGCCTGCCTGGTTGTTGTTAAAGTTTCATACGTGGTCCTTGCTTGCAGTAAAGACTACCCAAACATTTTGCAAATAGCGATATTGTTTTGATTAAAAAAAGTAATTATTTTAAATTCATGCTTGCGAAATAGGTGCGAAAAATTAAAGCTGACACTAGAACAAGGGTCACCAACTTTTTGAAACTGCGAGCTACTTGTGTACCAATTAATGCGAAGGGCTATTAGTTTGATACACACATCTGAAATAAAAATTTTGCTCAATTTACTTTCAATCATTTTATTATTGATATTCGTTAATGTGATGACATTGATCATGCTAATGTGATTTTTAGAACGGGCCCGCGGGCGACCTACATGGTCTGTGCGGGCGGCTTGGTGCCTTCGGGCACCACGTTGGTGATCCCTGCTCTAGAGCGTACTTTGCGCAATCAAAGTTAAGTAGACCTTCTTTAGCTTATAAACTTGACATGGAACATTTACCAAAATTGGAGAAAGTACTGCTGGGCTTAGTTGTACGTAACCTTTATATATCACTACAAAAAAGGAAAATACTTGCAGTTGAATGATACGTATAAAGCATTGATTTTAATGAAATGATACTAGATGTTTAGAAAAATAGTTGTTTTCATTGTCGTCAAAAATTCATTAAATACAATCATCAAATTATGAAGAACTCACACATCTGATCATTTGCACAGAAAAAAATGGGACAAAATAACAACCAAATTATACTCATTGCTATCGGTGAAATATCGAGACGTGTATACCTTCTCTGAGTGACTGAGTCAAATTTAAAAAATGGGCGCTGGTGTGGAGATAGCTTCGACATTTAGCAGCGTAAGTTCACTAGGGATGACAGGAATGCAAGTATTATCTAGTATTTACAGTTGCTTGAGGAAACGAGGATTACTGCCACTTTAAAATTGATAACATAATCAGGATATTTCTTGGTGTGCGCATGTGTTTGTGGCTTCAGAATTTTTGTGTACTTCAAGTCTTCTAATATTAAGGTTGCAGTGGGCTCGACGAGTATACGCTTCATCCCAAGAGCATGTCGGCTTGTACACAACGTTTGACCTTTTAAAGTACAAAAGCATTGTGGTGATAAGTTAGGTGTGAGCATGAATATTACTCAAGTCACCGCCGATTCAAATAACAATTCTTGTAACATCAAAAAGCAATCTTATGTGAAACCTGAAAATTTATACACAATCTATGCAGATTTGGTTAGATTTGCGAGCACAAGCACACCAGATTTTTCATGATATTTTGACATCAAACTGCTATGTTACGTTTTGTCAGCAATACAAATCATGCTGTACAGTAAAGTAAGCATTGGAGTCTCGTTTTTGACAATCATTAACTAAAGTGAATGGTGCCAGCTAGGCGTTTGCAAGTAACAAGCTATCAAATCTGCTTTTTCCTTCTAGAAGCAGTGCACTCGGTGTGTGGCACACTGTCCTCATTTTCATTAGCTGCAAATCGCCACAAAATCGTTAATACAGACGGCCTCATGATAAAAGTACAGGTAATGATAAAAGTACAATTCAAAAAAGATTGCATTCTCGTCTGACGCCATTTGAAAAACACTCAAAGCTATTGTTTGTGAATTTAACATTTTAGTGCTGTCAGGCCTCAACTGGTTTTACAACAGAACCACTTTCCTGCCAAACAAAGAAAAGCTCCGTCATTCGTAGGAATCGGGTGAATGCCACGTGACAGATATATCTGCATCAATACCGTGAATCCGCATACTTTGGCAGGGTGCGTAAAATAAATCCGTAAACATGTTGAAATCGAGCCACAAGTCTTGAGGCATGTTTGCAGCAGTGATATGCTTGTGGAATACTGTAAGTGACTTAAGAGTTGTCGTATGTGATTGTTGGTGTAGCGACCACTAGGTATGAGGAGCTTGTGTCATACAATTCCAAAAAGATGCTGGTTGAGGAGTGAAACTAGTTGTTGCAGGAGAGCGGGTCATTTTTAAAACTGGGCGAACAAAGCTAAACCAATTCGGTATAAAAATTCTCAACACTTTTGTCCTTAATAACTCTCCACAAAACTCTTTAATTGCTTTCCTTGATTATATTCAGTTACAAAACAGGCTCTTCAATACACTCGAACGTAAGGTAGAGCAACGTAGTATGATACAGTTCTATATCGAATAACGTCGATCAGTAGTGTGGAGCTGAACGAACAGAAATTGCAAGCAATGGCAGTGATGTCGGTTAGCAAGTCTCGTATCAATTGATAAGCTATTCACGAACAAGTAAGTTGAATTGAATTACGAAAATAAGATGCCAGACAACGCTCATCAGCAGTGGCGTATGGTGGTCATTGTTACTGGATGTGCGCTGTGTGTGACGTCACACTGTGACGTCAAATCACGTTTCCAATCCAACGTTTTGGCGAAGTTTTTTGACACAATGCATATCATTATACACGCACTCTCCTTATTCATTGGTGAATAACTTATTTTGTCATTGTATTGGCTTTAAACTATCAGGGATCCAACTTAAAATGCAGGTGCAAAATACACTCAACGCCACGACCAAGCAATCATAACTGCAATAATATCAGACTGCACGTTTAAACCAAGGCGTGAAATTCACTCAGCCCTACAACAGCGCAAGTTTACATCTGCAAAAAGAATCTGCATGAATGTCTCTCAATACGAGCAGTCGAACACACAAGGTGTGCGCCTCGATTAGCGCACATCATGGATTGTCGGATATCAGCAACAGGAGAGCAAAATTCAATCAGCCCTGGAACAGCGCAGCTCACAACTGCTGAAATAAGCTGCGGCTGTGCGCGATTGTCTTGTCGATTACGAGTTTCGAGCCCTGCAGCTGTGCGCCTGGAATGTCGCACACCCTAGTAACTAGTTCACATGTGTCAAACTGGTGACCCGCGGGCCAAATGCGGCCCACCACCTCTTTTTATGTGGCCCGCGAAGCTTAAATTTTAAGCTTTAGCCTGCTCATTTTTTCAACTGCAGTGTACCGTTTATACCTGTTTACAAAGGCGAACGACGTTCTTTGCCATGCTAGAACCTTGCTACTTTAGTCATCTTGCTGACCTAACGTCTCTCTTTGAAAAAGTTATTCAGTTTTAAGGCTCTTTTCACTGCAACCAGGCCCGTAACCAGGGGGGACGCAGGGGGGGGCGAAACCCCCTCTAGAAAATTTTTCGCCCTGCCTGCAAAAATTTGTTGGATATATTTTCAAACTATTGGACATAGTTCAATAATTTGGGCCCCTCTCAGAAAACTTTTTGCCTCTCCTGGTGTCCCAAGCTGGTTACTGGCCTGACTGCTACATAACCATTATTACGTCACAGAGACGATCTTTAAGAATTAACGAAGCGTAGATGATTGCGGTTAATTCTGTTACAACTGGCACTTTGAGGGCAACCATACAGATACAACTTGCCCTTTAAAGGCAACTACAATGCTGGTATGGCCCTCAGTGAAAATGAGCTTGACACCCTGCCCTAGTTTCTCAGATATGAGCAACAGGGGAGTACAATTCACTCAGCCCTGGACACAGCGCAGCTCACAACTGCAAAAACAGTTTGCACAACTTCTCTTCGAATACCAGAGCAGTCGAGTTCATACACATGGCTCACACCTTTGGGCTGGAAACTGGAAAGTAGATAATTATCTTTATAGTTTTTTTTTGTGAATTTACCTTGATCGTACGATCTGGAAAACGTCACGTCATGTTGAGTTTCACAGGGTGCGCGCCGCATACCTAGCACACCCGGAGTATACGCCCCTACTTATTAGCAAAGCACAAAAAAGTAAAACAGGTATATAGACATAGGCGTAGCCAGGGGGGCTCCAAAGGGGCCATGGCCCCCCCAATGTTTTGAAAATATACTCATTTTGTGTTTTGAGAGGCGTTTTTCCAAACAAAATAGCGTTATTCGCCTAAAATCAAATATTTTGGCCCCCATAAAAATTTTTGGCTTCCCCCAAATTTTTGGGCTGGCTATGCCACTGTATATAGAATGCCGCCTTCGACAAATAGGCACGGATAGGTCCACGGGAGCTGACACCGCAAAGCACAGATTGTGTTCTGTTTTTGTCAAACATTTTGCAAACACAAACGTGAATACAAGCAATCACATACAATAAACAAACCTTTGATTCTGCTGTGCAGCCGAAAAAATTATCCTTGCCACATCAGCGAAAAAATATCCCTGTGAAAGATGCAGCAAAATGTGTCAGCGTCCTGACTGCAATCAGGCAAACAATTCCATGGTTAACAAGCTAACTACTCTTACCATCGGCACACCGTCCAAGTCGAAAAACACAAACCATTCGCATTGGCAAGAGCAGTCATATGATTAGCGGTTATGAGGGGATTATATTGCCAGAGTACACAAGTGTCATAAAAAATCACACATAAAATACGCACAAAATGCACATATATATATATTGACGACGAATCCTTTCGAACCTTAACAGGAAGGTAAGGCGGGGATGCAGACTTTTGTAACACGTATCTGCGCTACCAGTTTGCTTGGGACCGAGAATGGTTTATTTATTGAATGATTGCATAGAATGTTGAAGGGCATGCGTGATTGCTTGCAGAATGTGGAAATGCACGCTTTTTTCAATTTTTTCGCCTGCGTTGTCACCGGGAGAATATCGCACGCCATACTTGTTTTCAATCCCTGCTATTATACATTGAGGAGGCAAGCGTCCAAGCGATTCGACTTTGAGAGAATCAGAAAAGCGTTTTGCCTGTGTCTGTGGTGGAAGTTTACTGGTTTGCACTTAATTTGCGTCATGTTATATTGATCTATATATAATAAAAAAGCATGGCGGGAAAATCGCCAAAAACCGCTGGTCAGTCTGCGCAATCTAGGGAGAAGTCAGCTTGGCAGCAGAAGTGTTAAATATACAAAAAACAAACCGAAGATTATTCCGGGCTTTGCAAACAGTGCACTCTTTGTGGTTGTAATGGAGAACACAACAAATCCATCGCCCAATTGCTTCACAAATTATGTCAAAAAAAATTTTTTCTCCGAATCTTAACCTGTCACGTGCAAACTATGGTATTCTTGTGTTGTACAGACATTTAGTCACGCGCCATTTCATCACGCGACAATTAACTGACATTTTATCACTTGATTGTTAATCACGCAGACAACTAAACACCCAGACATCTAACCCCTTAGGCTCTTTGTCACTAGACAGATCAACACGCACATTTATACACAATGCATGCTTTTTCAAATGTACACAATACATTTCGAACTCGCTCGTGGCATAACTCCTGCAGCCATTTACTGTCTTTTACAGAGCAAGATTCAAGTCGTGTATGATCGTATGTTGAATGAAGTAAAAAGAATGATTATTTTGGCTTCTCTTGAGGGAATACTGCTAGATTTTGAGAGTGCAGCTATAAATACTTTTAGACTAGCATTTCCAAGTGCAACAGTTACGGGTTGCTATTTTCATTTACACAAAGTGTCATGCAAAAAGTTAACGAAATTGGTATGAAAGAAGACTACGAAAAGAATGACAGCTTAAAGTTGGCTCTTCGCTGCTTACCTGCTTAAAGTATGGTTCCTTCATGCGTTGTTACTGAAGTTTTTTTGATACTAGCTGCCAGCATTCCAAGGCACAAGAAATGTCAGAGCTTTTAGCGTATTTTGAACATGCGACCTGGTGCCCGCGGGCACGACGTTGGTGACCCCTGATCCAGTGATTAAAACGTCAGTCAATAATTGTCGCGTGATGAAATGACGCGTGACGAAAAGTCACCAAGCTATTCTTGTAGCCATGTGTGAAATGCCATCAACAGTATGTTGACCAAACAATAAACAAAATTTCCACGAGATGGTCAGCGCACCGTGGTACTTGAAATAAACCAGATAATGGCCCATGACAGCGACTAAATCGTAGAAATCGCGTCACTAAATAGTACTGAATTAAATAAATCGCCTATCATTGACTTTTGCACTATTATTTTTGAAGAACAATCGAGTTTTGAGTCTCTGGATACTTGTGAAGAAACAGCACATGGCGCAACAACCTAAGCGTACAAATTAATATTCAAAGAATGATGTTCATTCAAGTGAAACAATTCTTGAACCCAATTGCAATCCTCATGGCTTTCTTTCCATTTTGCTTTGCTCAATTGTTTTCCTTCTCTTTTACCACACCTGCAATCTTCATTCAACGATCCTTGGACCTCTTTTCATTACGTTTAACTTTTATTTTTAAAGGCTTTCTAAGAGTACGTATTAAATTTACGACCGTCATTCCGACTACTCATTCACTTCGCTTTTATGTTATTCGCTAGGATCTGATTCCGTCGCTAAAGTTTGGTTGCTTGGCGACAGATAATTTTTCAGCTTTAGTTAAAGCAATTTCTTCGGACAATGCCATTTCAGTGACATTGAACCAGCAAGGCGATTGCCCGGTAGCCTTTTTCTCGCAAATGTTGAACAAACGTGAGTTGCACTATTCTAGCGTTAAAAAGGAAGCCTTGTCCATCATCGAAGCTGTCCGGAAATGGGCCCACTTTCTCACTGGACGTCATTTTACAATTGTAACGGACCAACGGTCAGTTTCATTTATGTACAGTGGGGAGAACCGCGGAAAAATTAAATGACAGTGTTGCGTTGGCGCATGGAGCTTTGCATGGAGTTTGGCGCATGGAGTTTGATTTCGATATTGTTTATCGCTCTGGAAAGCTCAACTCTGCTCCAGATGCGTTTTCTAGAGTTTACTGCGCTAGCATGCATGGGACTGCACTTCATGATATCCGTGCCTCGCTGTGTCACCCGGGTATCACATGTGTGCATCACTTGGTGCGTGCAAAAATTTTACCGTATTCTGTTGAAGATGTTCGCCATACAGTTCGTGATTGTAGCGTATGTTCGGAGCTCAAACTTTTACAAACTCCCTGCTGCTCATCTCGTCGAAGCTACCCAACCGTTTAAGCGATGAAGTTTAGATTTTAAGGGTCCATTGCCGTCTTCCACCAAAAACCAGTACATGCTTACTGTAATCGACGAATTTTCACGCTTCCCCTTCGCCTTACCCCGCTCGAGTGTTGATGCTAAAACTGTCATATCATGTCTGAATCGTTTGTTTGCGTTGTTTGGTATGCCCGCTTACATCCACTCTGATAGTGGTACTGCCGTCATGTCTTATGTTTAACGTCTTATTTGCACCGTCACGGTGTTGCCTGCAGCAAAACATCGGTTTATAATGCACCTGGTAATGGACAGTGAACGGTATAACGGAATTATTTGGTCGGCTGTTCGACTAGCATTGGCATCCCGTAAATTATCCGTTACGCAGTGGGAATGCGTGCTACCTGACGCGCTCCATTCCATTCGCTCTTTACTCTGCACTGCCACGAACGCAACACCGCATGAACGACTTTTCAATTACAAGCGGCGATCGTCCTTTGGGGAATCAGGGCACGCCCAACTACGCTCGTGGCGTGTTCGCCTTTCTACTGGCAGAGAGACAACGTTTCCGTTACGAGACAGTGCTCCACTGAAGCGAGCACCAACACCGTTATTCGATGCTGCGAACCAGCGCGACGTTGCACTGTCCGGAGGTTCTAGTCTCGAACCGGAAACTTTGAGCAGCGACCACGCTATTTCCGCTGACGATCAGCAGGCACCCATGGTGGACACTAGTCACAAAGTTGTTAGGGGCAGGAACGACCGGGGTACTCTGCCGAGTGAAGACATTTCACACGATAGGTCACCGAGCGTTGACGACACTGTACGTGTTGAGCCTGCTGCCCAATCAGCATCACCTGGTACCAGCGCCAATGGATTACAGCGATCGACACGTCAAAGGAGGCCAGTCGACCGCTATGGGGTTGTTTCCTATCACTGACGTGACCACGTAGAACGCTTGTAACGTTAGTGCTTATGTTGTCCATTGTTTGTTTGTTTTTATGTTTATTAACCTTTGTTCTCAACTGAGCGGGGTAGAATGTTGTGCGATAATTTCCTTGTGATGAGCTGATAGCGCGTGCCCCAAATTCTGTTCGTGGAATTCTTACTTCTGCGTGTGTGTTGATTACCCTTCGAGGAATCTTGCGCGATTGGTGCCGTTGCGTGATTTGGTGCTCATTCTGATCGTGGTGGTTCTTAGGACAGTCGTGATCTGTGCTGTCGAAGTGCACGTTACGCTTTAGCTGAATAAAGCCAAAGTTGAGGTTGTGCAGATTTCTTTTCATATCACAATTATTTGGAAATGGTTTATTTTTCCAGTTTTTACTTGGTGCACCTTGTGTTTTGATTTATTCATTTTAGACTTGCGTTTGCATTCTCTGCCCTTGCTTTAGGCCTTTCAATATTTCCGCCGTATGTATTGCTTGCAGATTTCAGGACTGAGGATGCGTAGTGTTACGTGAAACGGATTTCCTATTACAAAATTTACTGAAAGAATTGACTTTTTCGCCTTTGTTGCGGTTGCGTCAAAAAAGATATGTGCAAGTCTGAACCATCGCACGGTTGCGAACGCCGAGACTGGTCGTGTGATTCTCTAAAGCATGGTTTCTTAACCTGGGGTGCTGAAATCAATTTCAGGGGGTGCTGGGGAAGGTATGTGGAGGACCTCCACATGTGTGGAGGTCAAAGGTAAAAGGAACACGTTGGAACAAACGTATTTATACCGCGTATTTTAACACTTCGTCGACCGGCGTGCGAATATATTCCTACTTGCCAACTGGCTACATATATATATATATATATATATACGTTATCAAGATGTACTGCACTTGCCTTTACTTTATCCTTACGGTAACCAGGCGTGGGCCAATGGTAGGGGGTGCTGGACTGCTTAGTCTTGACCAAAAGGGGTGCTGAGGTAGAAAAAGGTTAAGAAACGCTGCTCTAAAGCTTGCTGCAAACCTAGAGTTTTCACTTGTATATTTTTCCAGGACTTCTTTTTCTTGCACTTCTCATTGGAATCTACTATGCTGTTAAAGATCGAAGAAAAAGCGATACGGATACTTATTACTTTGGTGGAAAATCAATGTCGCCAGTAAGTGCGTATTTCTAATGTCGTCGTAGAGTAAGTTTTTAATCCAAGCAGCTCCATTGCAAATTATGAACGATTTCCACTGTTCTTAGAGAATAAAAAATTAGTAAGGACTAGACCAATTTGTGAAATATCATCTTCAGGAAATGGAAATCGTTTGCTATTATTATTGGTGCTCTATTACAGATTTCTCAATTCTTTTTACTAGATTCCAGTTGGGCTATCGATTGCGGTTACATTTACATCTGCCATAACTATCATTGGATTTCCAACTGAGGCATATGGCTATGGTTCTGTCACTTTCTGGTACACTTTTTCAAGTTTAATTCCCGAAGCAGTGGCAAGCATTTTTTACGTTCCTCTGATCCATAGGCTTCGTCTTTCAACTATTTATGAGGTAACTGTTTGTTTGTCACACAACGTTTGTTTGAGTTTCATTTCTTAGTGGTTTTGGCCTTAATTCCTAATATCTTATTGTACATTTCAGGTTTTTCCTGTCAGTAAGATAAATGTGTAACTTGTCGAATTTCAGGTTTTTAGTAATGAAATGAACGATCGTATCGCAACACGTTTACAGCCATATAATTTTAACGATATTGCCACCATAAAAATTTTAAGAAAATGTATCAATTAGCTTTATGCCAGAAGCGGATATGTGGAAAATTATGCATTTGTAATCACAATATTCCAGGCTATTTGACAGCTGCATATATTGACCAGTTTTACAATATACTAGGTATTGCTTTACCGTTACACACTAGAACGTTTAGTTTTCATATTGGTAGTTTTTTTCGTGTTAACTCTTTTATCGGTTTATACAAAATCAATACCCTGAAAAAAAAATAAAAATCAATACCATGTACCGTCGACACCTTGAGTCACTTAGCAAGAAGCTGACATCACGCGTCGCGCTCCTGAGGCGGCTTGATCGCTTCAGCTAGGATGCTGGGGGAACAGCTCTGCGAATAGCCACCCTAGCCCTGGTCCACTCAATCGCAGTGAACTGCTCGCCTACTTGGTGCCACAGTGCTCATACCCGCCTCATCGACCCCGCCACCAACGTCACCCTGCGAATTGTGACTGGATGCCTGCGTTCTACACCAACGGACAACCTTTCAACCCTCGCATGCATCCAACCTGCTGAGTTTAGTCTCAGTGGAGCCACGCTGTCTGTAGCACGCCGTGCCATGGAGCCTGGACATATGCTCCATTCAGCGCTCACCCGTCCATCGAGTGCAAACGCTCAACTAGTAGCACCCATTCAGTGGCGTATCTATGCAAAGTGGCGCCCATGGCAAAATGTAAATGTGCGCCCCTTCTAATAATTTAAATATTAGATGTAGGCACAATATTTACGAAAGATAAACACTTTAGAAAAAGTTTTTAAAACGAAAAATATTTTTGTTTACTGTTAACTTTTCAGCACAACGACTACAACATACTTCTATACTCATTTATTTTTGTTGTGACAAATATAACTTACAAAACAAGCAAACAAAATATTGCAACTGCAAACAACAATTTTCCAAAATGAAACACATTTGATTTGAATTTTACAAAAAATTATTTATTGCAAGTGATGTATCACTTGTGTTCGAAAAACACAATTCCAATAATACAAATAGAACCAGCCTTTTCCGGTAAATTAGACAAATGTTATGCTACTTACAACACTTCGTGTTTTTTTGGTAGTAAAGTCGTTTATTTCATCAAAGTAAGCCTTCGCTGTTTAGTTTCTTTCCCCTAACTTATTGCTAGTCAATGAGACCAGTAGGTATGAAAAAACAGGTTTCAGTTTACTGAAAGATCGTTCGCAGCTAGCAGTACATTTAACTGCCATTGCCATCGTCAGCATTATCTGCAAAGCAATTTGAAGAATGTCAGGGGGAATTCAGGACGAGATAATTTGAAGTTACACGACTTGAAACCAGCATTTTGTAATCTAATGAATCTTCTCGTATAATCAGTCTCGTCGCCACGAGGGAGGGATTTGGCGGGCATAAACCCCAAACAAAGCTTCAAGCCCCCCAAATTGAAATTTGGAGCACTATAAATCAGTGGAGTTTTGTTAAATTTTAGAATGCCAAACACCACTGCGCAAACGTGAAGCCCCTCTGTCGGAGATCTTCTGCGTGTAATTGCTTGCCATCTACATCTGAACTGTACACAGCTCCAAAATTGTCACACGTAGATTTTAGTTTTTCATAGTCAGAACTTTTTTGACAAGGCCTTGGACATTGAACAGGAAGCCAAATTCGGACAGAAAAAAAACTAGCTCTACACAAGATTAATAAATCTTTTCATGAGTTAACATTTTTTGCTGAACTGGTGGCAACGATACTAACTGCTAATTTTTCGAGGACTGACTAATGTTCTCAACCAGGGCTGCAACCAGGAACGGGCAAACCGGGCAATTGCCCCCCACCCGAAATCTTTACAAACTACTGCACACGAAAAGTTATTTCTCGAGACTGCGTTATACTACGTTAACTTCTTCTTAAGAAAAAATTTTTGCATGCGTTTATGCTGCGTCATATAGCATAAAATCAATAAATCGTGCTTACGGAAACTCAAAACACAAGCTTTAAGGCGCTAGTTGTGAAGTGAAACCATCCGTTTTATGAAAGAGACGTTGTGTTTGTGAATGTGACATCACACAGGAGTCCATAGGCTACTGCAACAGCGTGATTTTCAGTCAACACTTTCATGATTTGCATGGAACAAGGGTCGGGAATCTTTTTGGCTAAGGGAGCCATGAAACCTTATTTTTAATTGTATTTCCGTGACAGCCATAAAATATTTTTCAACGCTGGTGTAGGAGGCGGGGCGTAAGCGGACCCCCAAAACTTTTGATTTGGTGAAAATCCGGGCAAAATATGTGGGGAAATTTGAGCAAAATGTGTGAATACCTTCGCAAAACCGCTGTATGTGCTTTGATTTTACAAAAATAGCACTTTAAATCAAAGTGCAAACGTTTTTGTTTCGAGGTCATTTTCTTGGAGTATTTTTTGGGCAAGTTTGGTGAAATTTGGGCAAAAATCCTTCGCACCCCCAAAAATTTGCCTGCTCCTACACCTATGTTTTTCAACACTTAATGCAACTAATTTACTAACTAACGTGTGCATTTTTAAGCAAACCAACAATTTTAAGCAATGATAAATAACTGAATTTTCTCTTTAATAACATCCTTTTTACTGTTAATGCGGCTTCTGGTGCTGCATGGTGTTGCTGATGGTTTTGTAGTCTGGTAGATGAAAAATTACAGGAAGTTTCAATCGTAACAATCGTAGAAGCGTAGTGCGTAGCAAACCACTGGGGTACAAAGCCGTTGAAGTTAAATGCGTGTTTATCCCAACGGTAGCTTCGAAAATATTTTTGGGACGTATTGTCCCGTTGGGAGTGAAAGGGTTACAGAAAATGCCAAGCGAGCCAGATGCCGTCATCAAAAGATCCACATCTGGCTCGCGAACCATATGTTCCCGACCCCTGGCGTAGAAGCGGTGTCAGCATTTTGATTATGGCGAGTTTGATCAAGCTGTCTTGCTTACTGAATTACTATTCAAAAGTATAAAAGCAGGGAATGCAGAACAGGAAAAATGTAGTCAAGGTGCAGATGAAAGCAAAAGGCTCGGAAGTGTAGTTCAAACCTTGAAAGAGATTAAAGCGCAAAAGGCGTTTTATCCAAACATTCACACTTTGCTACTAATATTGGCTACTTTGCCCTTTACAACCGCACCTGCAGAACGTCCGTTTAGCTGTCTTAAACGCTTAAAAACATACCTCCGAAACATTATGGGAGAAGAGCTGCCAACTCCACCGCGCTCAGGTGCCAAATCCAGAAGCCGTGTTAGATAAACTTGCTAAGGAAAGGAGAAAGCTAGATTTTCTGCTTTAGGGAGTAACACTTTCGTAATCATTAGATAAATTTCCATTGCATACCGTAGTCAATTTCTGTTACAATACGGTTTCCTTTTTTGATGAGTACGTGACGCGCAGTTGATCCTTGAACCATCCCTCTGGGAAAACAGCTTCGTAAGGTTATTGCAAATAGTGTCACTTGTGCCAATCCAAATGTTTCCTTGAAGTTGTTTCGCTCTTTTTTCACAAAGACCTGTCTCTTCGTGAAAATCCGATGACATTTGCGTGTTGCGAGTTTTTTAGTGGTGGTACGTAGAGGATTTATGACGTTACTTTACCCAAAAGAGTTATTTCAGTTTCTCTATATAAATTCTCAAAAGTGAAGCCCATATAAAACTATGTGTTTGTGTATACGCATCAATAAACCTCACTAAATTCAGAACGGACATACGGACGGCCCTAAAGGCTTGCTTACCCCATGAGGACGCTGCATCCCTTGTCGAATTATATACACGCGCGTGTAGTGATACCATCGACGTGCATGCCCCGCTCATTACCAAAGTCGTAACCATTCGGCCAGACACAGCATGGTATACAAA
>Ga0210059_1005331_pt1 | contig 20713 bp, 5 predicted proteins | sample Ectturendosymbi2_FD_188042 | JGI IMG/M metagenome (GOLD analysis project Ga0210059, IMG submission 188042) | Ecteinascidia turbinata endosymbiont from Florida, USA - Sample 2 (SPAdes) (version 2) | ecosystem: Host-associated > Tunicates > Ascidians > Unclassified | place: Key West, Florida...
CAAGCAAACTTAGCTTTTGTGAATACCGTCCTTGCTATGTCTATGATCGAACTCACGTAGGAACTTCGGACGTAGCTAAATGCGGCACTGTTTAGCCTAACCCCTAAACATTTCCGTTATAAGAGTGTCTTTTCACCACTCATATTGTTGTGGACCTTAATTATTCTTAAATTATGACCTAGTTGCAGAAAGTGCTTGAAAAAATGGATATTAGGTAGTTTATGAAAAGAAAAGCATTTTTGATAGCCGAAGTGTAGAAAACATTTCAGAAAAACGATTGAGAATCGAGGTTCAACCAGCACAGACTAATGTGGTAGAAAGAGTAAAGCGTTTTGTGAACGTCCATTTTGCATGGCATCGTCAGCAACCTGTAAAGGGTAGGCAAAATTTGGACTTTGCCCCATCCTGGAAAAATTTCTGGGGACGTCCATGGGATGCACTGATTTTGATCTAATTTTGGGGTCATAAAGCGCGGTGCTGTTTGGTTTTATTCTTTTAAGCCACTCAAAAACGATAAATACCAAAGTTATCAGTTTCCCTGACCTATATACCAAACGCAGTAATCAAAAACCTCTACAATATTGACGCGTGGTGAACAGCCTACAAATATAAAAAAAACAGTAAACAAGTGTTTTGATATTCAAGCGCGAGGCCTCGGGCATTTGCCCGGTTTGCCCAGTGGTTAATCCGGCCCTGCCTGCCATACCCTAGATACGCCACTGCATGCATGCAACAAAAATGACTGTTTTCAGGCGTGGAACCAATGACTGCATGGAAATTACGTCACAGGTAACAACGACGTTTGTGATGTAACAAGGTGCAATTGTAAACCTGTGTGAACCCTTGCTGTTTGCAGTGTCACCCAAGCTCAGAAAAGCCAGTGCCCTAACCACTAATTTCATGAAAAAAAATGACATTGAATGAATGGTGGGTTTGGTTAGGATTGTAAAATGGGTTCTTCTAGAAATAGTGACATTGCTCCACCGACGTTACTAGCTAGCCGTAAGCTGGGATCTTCTGTAGATCCAGGTTTGTATGCTGGGAGATCTGATAAAACACAGAGCACTGATGAGCAGAGTAGGCAATCTCTTTTTACGACTAAAAAGGTTCGCGAGTCTTGTGTAGATAGTGACGAAATAGTGCAACGTCTAGAGAAAGCTGAGAAACAACGCAGTAGTTCAATAACAAATGAAAAAAGAAGAAAGTCTTGGATAGAAACGCTGTTTGGAGCAGTTGAGCGCAGAGAGTCTTCTGTTGATGCTCCGTGCTACGACGTTGGGCAAAGTGCTGCTTCTGATAGAGACAGTCAAAATAACAGGAAAAGAAAATATCCATTCGAAGTGCGCCAGCGCCAAGAATCTTCTGTTGATCCTGAAGACGTGCGTGCAGCCGGTAAGAGTGATCCAAGACCTTCTAGTACTTCAAACGAGAGTCAGTATCTTGGTGGATCAATAAACATTTCCCTCAAACGTGAGTCCTCTGTGGATCCACCGCAAAAGTCTGGTGAAACAGAAAATATTTCCACTATTTTAGAGGTCAGTCTGGAAGTTCCTAAAGTTCAAGAGGAAAGAAGAAAGGTGTCATTTGCTGCTGACTCGTAGTAAACGGATAAACTCTTCGTTCTTGATATCGAACTCTTGTGGAATTTACCGAGACGTGAGATAGCACCACAGACAGGATAGAGCTTTTTCGTTTTGTAAGCTGAATATCATTCTGTAAGCGTTAGTTACACAAAACCATAAAATGAAGTTTTGTGACAAAGAAACTTGTGCAACTATTAATGTGGAGAAAGATCACATTTTGAAACCAAGTTACACAGAAAACTTGGTGATTTGCTAGAAGACAAGTTGTTTGCTCGATAGTGCGAGATTTTTAATTCTATGTAGGCTTATTGGTTAATCCTGCCCATCAAAAATAAAAAGTTCCTAAGAAATTCCTCAATCTTACCGCACGTTGAACGTGTGTCAAATAGAATAAGTGTATCCTAGTCTAAGCTTTACTTCACAGAGTATAGGTTGGGAACAGGGGCGGATCCAGGGGGGCGATTGGGTCGATTGGCCCCCTAAAACCTAAAAAGGTAACTTTGTACAATTTGGAAAACAACATTCGCGATATAAGGCCATTTTATCGTCCATTGTTTTGGCACTGCAGTTTTGTGAAGTATACTTCATCTCTCTCACAGTTGCGAAGCTGTTATGAGACTTGACTTCCAATTATTACTGAAATAGCTCCCCTAAAACTTACTGGCTGGATCCGCCCCCGGTTGGGAACGACTAAAACAGACACGTAGCCACCTAAGACAAAGTTTGCGAAATCCCATGAGAGTTGGAGAGAGAGCAAAGTTTTTCCCTAATCTTGCGGTAGGCGGTCCGTGTTCCGGGTGGATTGTACACTACAGCCGCTAAAAGCTTTTCATAAATCTGTTATCATTGCACTGAAGCGAAATGCCACCGCCAATCAAAATCTACCGCTGACGTTGGCACGTCCAAAGTGAGAAATCTTTATGACTCGCTATGTGCATTTAGCCAGACTTGTCCATGGAAATCCCAAGGGATTTGTCCCGTGAGATGGGAGAGTGGAATTGAATTTTGTTCTACGTCCCTTCCCAAGTAATTCTGACGTCGTATAGCAGGAATAGTCTGAAGTTTAATGCAATTATTATGCTCAAACTCAGGGCACAGTAAGTATAAGACGAAGAGGCCCACTGCCATGGCGTAGTGGTGCGAGGCCCACGAAAATAAAGTTGATGGGCCCTTTTTAAGATGGCAACTAAAAACAGGGTTTCCCGATGTGCATTAGACCTCTCACAGCTGTCCTATCTAATTTTGGGTTTTAGGGTGTTTCAGCCACGGCTCTGTAGATGCTAGAAACGCACATAAGATATAATGTACTTCGTAATACTACTTTTGTGGGAATACCATAGGAAATAATAGAACCGCCACAAGTTGCCATGAGGTGGGATCAGGATCAGTGAGGTGGGAACGCGTGGGAATGGCCTTTACACTTCGTTTAGTATTAACTTGTGACCCTTACCATGTATGTCATAATTCAAATTTTACCTCGTTATTGCTGCAGCAACTGTGCTGTGATATGATAAATACTTAATGTTTTTCAAAATGAGGTTAAAAAACTTATTTGTGTTTAATACGGGATGGCAACAAATAAAATGAACAATTCATTTCAAAAAACAAAATAACACTTTTTTCCCAAAAAACTCTAAAATAGTTAAAACAAGCTATCCCGAGCTCAGCAAAACAATAAAGAAATGGGTGAAAGACCTCAGCTAATCAAATGAACGGTTCCCACAACGGTGACAGAAAATTCTTATTTATCGAATAGAACTGCCATATATCGGTGATAAAGAAAGGACTGTGGAAAGCGATTAGACATTTGAGAAGAAGAGTTTAAAATTTATTATTAATATTCCGATAAACAAGTTCGTCAACTGTCATTGTCGACTTTTAATGATGTAAGAAGGAATTGCTGTGAAAATTCAGTAGGCACCACAATTTCATGACAATTTCTACCTCCGATTCGTTTATATAGACTACGCAATTTTGCAGGAAAAACTACATAAACTGATATTTTCAGTCATGCTAATGGTATAGTCATATAACGCAGTCAGACATTCAATAGTTTTAGAACAGCTATTAGCAAACATTTTGGATGCTGGCCCACATTCGCGATCTTATCAGAGTCCGAGTGCCGGACTACATTGTGTACTGAAAATAAAAAGGCTGAAAGCAAGAACACGCATAACTTTAGTCACGTTTGTAGATTGCATATGAAACTGTTTCTTTGGTTGCATATAGTTGCCATATTTGGTAACTTGGTTCCATGCTTGCTGCAATACGAAGAGTGTCATGCAAATGTGCACCTGAAGATCTGTTTCGATACTTGGACTTACAATGTTTCATCTTAGAAAAGAATTGTTCGCAACGATAAGTACTTCCAAAAAAATAAATTTATTTTTGAGCGCGTTTTGAAATCTTCCGATGTTTTGTTGTTGCTGGGAGGCACTCTGTAAAATTCCCAAACCGATTTTGATATAAATTTTGCCTTCAGATTCAAGTCTTGTAATCTAACAAATTCCATTTGGACATCTGTTGGCACTGACTCGACATCAATGTCAAAGATAACTGAAAACATTTCATGTCATTGCTTCGAAAGTCCTGAAATCGGCCATGAAATTTATGTTACAACATTACAATTTTAATCAGCATATGTAGCAAAAATGCCACTTTCGCCATCTCCAATGCACTTTTACAAACATGGGAAAGATCAAACACATTTTGGCGTAACTGCCTTTGCCAAATTTTTATCTTTGCTTCAAGTGTTTAAATCACGCCAAAAAGATTTTGAATGTGTTTTTCCATTCCTTGCAACGACGCGTTCTGATAGTTCAATTTATCCGTTATATCCACCAACAAAGCAAATAATGAGAGCCACTGAGCATTCGAAAATTGATGCGATTTCCCGTAGAATACACACAAAATGTAGTTTATTGTCTTAAATCCCACACCATCTTCAATGATTTTCTCATGCTAAGCCAGAGACTAGGTGAAAAGTTTGTGCTTACGTTTAGTTGTCTGTGTTGTTCGCAAAGTACAACATTACCAACGAATGGCCTTGGCATTAAATACATCACGTTAATTTCACATATAGCAAGTAAAATCCAAAACGTTTGTAGCTGAGCTTTTGCTTTAAGCGGAAAGCTTAGTTCGGTTTGGTTTCTAAAGCCTATTGTGATGTATTCTCCATTTCATCATATCCTTTTTTTTGTAATTACATCTTACATTAATTTATTTACACGAAATTGTAAACATGCTAAACATCCCTAGGAAATAAATTGTGAATATACTAAACATCCCAGGAAATAATACATGCATTTCATTTTCTGGCTATTCATAACCTTTCCGTCTTGACCGAAACTCCCATGATGGCGGCGTAATGGCCTATGTTAAAAATGATTTATTTTGTGCTCGTTGACGTGATCAAGAACAACCTGGTGTTGAAATTATGTGGCTAGATTTTAAATTAAACGATCGAAACCGTTTACTCCTTGCGCTATGTTATCAACCCCAAATAGTGCTGATGCAGGTAGGCTCCTGTTTCGCATGTGTTGTTCCAACCTGATCAACGACTTTTCGAGTGATGCTTCGACCACCATTCTTTTTGCTGGTGACTTTAATGATCATTCTATGAGCAAACCATTTCATTAACAACTGAATTATTTCGTTTATTTAACATGTTTCATTTTCACCAGGTTATACAATCACCCACTAGGTGTGCTAATATTCTTAATTGGTTTGTCATTAATAACATTCGCCTAATCATAAATTGTGATATTTTACCTCCTTTAGGAAATCTTGACCACACGCCTATTTTTCAGAATTAAATTTAAATTTCTGTACGCATTTCCCTTCATTCATCAAATGCTGGGATTATTCTCGAGGCGAATTCAAAAACTTAAATGGAAATTTTGCTTATAGTACGCTGGGAAGACGTCACAACTGCATCTCCTACACCAGACATTGCCTTGACTGATATTATTGACATCACAAACCAAAGTGCTTGTACTTGCATTCCCTTCAGAATAATTGAATCGAAGAAGGCAGCATCCTTAGATGCTAAACTCTGGAGCAATCAAAATCTAAAAAAATGATCCGCAAAAGGCGTAGATTGTTTGCTAAATGGTGAGTCGTCGCCATCACCGTCTTGCCTATAATCGCCTTCGAAATAAAATTCAGAGATACATCAAGGATCGTAAGAATCAGTATAACCAATTTGTTCTCAGCAAGCTTGATTCATTATCGACATTTCGACCTGACTTCTGGAAAACAGTCAAAGATTTGCTTGGCACACGTCCTTACTCAAATGCTCGTTAGATCCGTGGTGCCACTGTCTACTATGACATGACCTCCATTTCCACCGCACCGTCTCCATACTGTCTAAAGTACTTCCTAGCTTTCATATGTATTTTTTATGCATTCCTCCCCTCTCAAACAAGCCCCTTCATGTTTACCACGTACTATTATCTATTTATCCTAATAAATCGAAAGGTTTTGATGATTTGCATCACCGACTTGTTAAAAATTCCGTTTAATATATTGCCACTCCTTTTCAAGTTCATGTTAGCTACTTCCCACTTTCCTACAGCTTGGAAAATTGCTTCAGTAATTCCTCTCCATAAATTCTGATCTTTGCATGATGTAAAATATTACAGACCGATTTCTGTTTTTCCCTCTCTATCTAACGTTTTTGAAAAATTTAATCAGCGAACACCTATACAGTTATTTGAAGCCAACAATTTGCTTTATAATTGCAATTCTGGATTCCGCAAATACCACTCCACTACATCTAATATATCAGAAGTTACTCATAAGCTTCTCCTTGCCAAAGACAGTGGTTGCTAATCGGGAGTTGTTTTTTTTAGATATTTCTAGAGCTTTTGACAAAGTCATTCATTCCGCTTTTCTTTTCAAGTTATGTCAGCTTGGCGTGACAGGTTCTCTTTATAACTTACTGCAGTCGTACCTATCAGGTAGGTTGCAATTTGTCCGTTTAGGATATTTTCGTTCTGATCATTTACATACAAACTGTGGCGTGCCTCAAGGATCCGTACTTGGTCCACTACTTTTTAGTATATGTTACTGGCATTGGTAGAAACATTATATCCTCAATTTCCCTATTTGCTGATGATACCATACTTTTATGTTCTTCGAAAAAAACAAGTGATTTACATAATACGTTATCCAATGATTTACGTCAGTTGGAGATGTGGTCCGATTTGTGGAGTATTACTATTAATGCTGCAAAAACCTAAGCTCCTACCATTACAAATAATCCATGCCTTCGTCATCCATTACGATTCTGCAACCACACACTAACTGAAACTGTTTCTCACAAGCATCTAGGGCTTATTATTTCATCGGTCTCTGAATTGGCATTTACAAATATCAACTTTGCATCACAGAGCTATGCCAATAATTACAGCGTTGAAAAAGATCAAGAACATTTATCCAAGGTATTCACTTCTTGTGCTTTATCGTGCATATGTTTTGCCCATCCTTGATTATGCTGATATTATTTATGATTACTGTACGACTACTGACTCCAAGCTCCTCGAAAGCGTTCAGACTGCTGTAGCTAAGCTTATACTCGGTTGTCTCAGATCACATCCCACGAGATTATTCTAAAACAATTATGTCTTACGCTATTGTTTGTCCGTGGTCAGGTTCACATTCTTAAACCCTTCCATACCACCCTTCATATCGACCCTTGCTCCCAATTTTTAAAAAATCTTCCGACTACTCTTCACGTTTCCACATGAATGTTCACCTACCCTCCTGTAAAATACATTCCCCACATAAATCTTTTTCCGTAAAGGCTCAAAACTCCGGAATTCTCTACCCACTGCCCTTCATAATTTAAGTTCACGTCGATTCTGCTCCAAAGCACCAGATTCATTCTTTAACAAAAAAACTAATGCTTGGCATTTGCACGGTTGCAATACAAACGCAACTGCTATCTTGTGTATGCTTCGATTAGGACATATTAAATTGAACATGGATAGCCATTGCAATCAGATCTGTCAATGTGGTGCTATCAAAACTGAAGTTCACATATTTCTTGAATGTCCTTCCACCTATACATCACGCCAACTGTTGATCACAAATGTTTCTAAGGTTCTTGTTGAAGAAAATATAATTTCCCACTCTGAATTTGCTGCACTACATCGCACTGAACTAATCAAAATACTTCTCTTTGGACAGGACCGGCCTTAGCAAATGTGGGGCCCGATTGGAAGCACTTTTGCGGGGCCCCACTCGGTGGTGTGCGCAGAAATTTTTGAGGGGCATCGAGTCTTAATGACAAAAATCATGAGTGATGTGAGAGAGCTAAAGCCGAAGGGGTAATGCCAAGCTAGGGTGTCTGGGGAAATGCCTCCTTGTTACACCTCTCCAGCAGAGACTTTGTATGTTCGTTCCACGGACATCTCCGCAACACTCAATATATCCACGAGTTACTACGCACAATACCTCCTCTCTGACCAGGTACCTACCACGGGTTAAAGCAAGCCAACTGGCCAGTTGACCATGTGTTAAATGAAATTAGCAACACTGCTTGATATCATCAACCAGCAAAGATAAGACATAGCTTAGCTACAAAAGATCAACAAACGAAAAAGCGTGACAACAGGACATCACAGAAAAACTACAGTGCACCTTCTTATGATAATGCTGCACAATAATGACAAAGCCGAATGAAACAGATTGGTCAGCTACAAGCAAAACAATAATGCGGGAGAACACACAAACCAAATCGGTGCACTTCAGGCCAGGACTGTGGAGCCCAAGCCCAAGCAAATTTGGATGATTGCAGCCAGAGCCTAAAATTTGGGTTCTGGTTACACAGCCTTAATTTGTGGACAAGCGAGCTAACTTACTGCGGGACGACCGTCGGTTGCCGTATGTGTACATAATTTTCCTCGTTTTCATGGGCGTCAGAAGGGAGGTGGTGAGTAGGACTCGTGTCCCCTCTACGTTTTTAAATTTTATATTTTGCTATTATAGTTTAAGTAGTTTAGAGTTCATAAAATGAAATTTCACCGCTGTTGGTCCCCTGGAAAATGCTTTTGGTCACCATCTGGAAAAATCTACCATTACCCTCCCGGGAAAAGTCCTTCCGACGCCCATGCTCGTTTGTGTGTAGATCAGGGCTTCTTAAACGCTTTTGCAGATGTCCCAAAAACCATCAAATAGAATATATAATTTTGCGACACATCATCTATGCTGGTGTAATAATATAATTATACAAATAAGATAACGTTTTTCAATGTTCAATGGACAAATCAGTTTGGAGCCAGAAAAACATTTTTTTGGATGTTTGAGCCGGATTAAAACACAAAAACTTCAATTTTTAATTTTCGATTAAAACACAAAAACGGAAGAAATTCCGCCAAATTTTTCTTAGGATATTGGACTCCGAGAAATTTTCAGAAAAATAATAAAAACGGAATGCTGCCAAAATTTTTCATATTTTCTTAGTTAATTTTTCCTGTCCTGTAAATATCACTGTTCGTGCTTGCGTATCTTCATTCATGTGTTTTCTTCTCATAATAAAACTCACAAACGCGGAAAACATAAAACGGAAAGTTTTCAGAACTATAATTAATAAACAGTCAGTATTACCGAGGTCGCTGGAAGGATTTCGAACCTACAGCTCGAAATTGTTTAGGGTTGTAAAAAGCAAAACTTTTTCTAAAGTACATAACCCTAACAATGGAAATATCGAAAAAATGGTAGTTTGATGATGCCTTATACTCTGTAAGATCTTCGTGTCTGATTCTTTGCCGGGAAAGGATTTCTTTCGATAGACAGTTTCCAGCAAACCTTTAAAAGTTAGGTGAGCTAATTACTATCTGTGATGTAACAATCGAATATTACAGCTCAGCCTCAAAACAACATGTAACCACAGGGATGCCTGTAAAGAACGTAAAAATTAGTTCTGCTGATTCTGATTTAATACGCAGAACGTCCTTAAGTGAGGGCAAGAGGGGAGTCTCTTTTTCAGATGTAGATCGAAGACGTCGCTGCTCAAAAGAAAATGACACAGTTGGAAAATGCTTTTTAAATGTAAATGAAAAGCATCAATTTAATGTTGGTCAAGGCTCGAACCGACAATTAGATGATGCTGAGCTGCAAAATCAGGTTAAGGTGACTGACTGTATTGACGGACAATCGGGAAATGATGGAAATAACTCTGCGTTATCAACAAAGAAGCAGTGCAGTGAAAATTGTGAAGTTTGCTTGCTTTCGAAAGGCAGAGCAGATGAAAGGAAAAACAAAGTAGAGGATATCTCCAAAGAGCAGTTAAATTTTTCTCGGGTTAAAAGTCCATTTGAACTGTCCAATGAAGATGGTTGTGCCGGAGAAACTGAAATGGAATCACATATAGGACATAGTAACGTTCGGTATAATACACATGGTGCTGAACATCTAAAATACCAGTTCTCTACTGAAACATCGAACAACCACCGCCTATCAACAGATAACGAGCCACCAGATAATCCAGTGAATAGATATTGCTGGCTGCAGCAATTTGCAGACGGGTCCAGCAAGTCACCGAACCAACATGAAGCATGGCCTAGTCCTACAGATGAAAAAGAAAGATATCGTGAGTCTGTGTTGAGGCACATTCGAGCACTCGTACCCAATGATGACGACATCGTAGAACTTGTTTCAGCTTTAAAAAGTGGCAACAAAAGCAAGCAATCCAAAGTAAATTATTGGCGTCGCCCTGCTCGCTCCGGAGATACTTTGAAAAGAATTTCTGATGTTGCTAGACGCCATTTATCACTGCCATCTGCTGAGGATGACAGCCTTTTCGACGATTTCACCAAAGTCATTCGAGAAGCTAGCTGGGCTAGGCGTGAAAATTGTAAGCGTGAGTTATACACCACAGCTTGTATAAATCGAGATTCTTCTGCGGACCCGGAACAGAGAGCTGAATACCATATTGAACATGGCCCTACTGAACCCTTCAGACTAGATGATGACTGTTCTACGCATGAGTCTTCATTAGATGTCGGACAAAGAACCAACTATGTAGATGAGACTGGACAAGAGGAAAACGCTTTCAAGAAAAGCGTCAACAGCGTTAATCACAATCACGTTTGCACTTCAGAACTTGGCTCATCGGCAGGTCCCAGTGGAAGATGCTCTCAATGCCCTGAGCTTTCCGACCTATCTGTAGATGTAGATGAAGAAGAACAATGGAGGGGCGGAAAGCTATCAATCGGAGAAAAGAGGAAGTTAGATGAAGGGATGGATAAGGTCAGGGAGAGGAAACACTTTCGCAGAAACACACAAACAGATTCAGATGCATCAAAAAACTTACCTGAGGTTTCCACGTCCGCTGTTAGTGAAGAAGAAGTTACCAGTCACGCTTCAGACTACAGAAATGCTTTCGCTGAGGCAGGCAACAGAAGAAGGTCTTCAAGGTCTGCATCACGCCCTCGAGCACCTTCTATAACCCGACCTGAAAGCCGTAGAGCTGCACCTGAAATGAATGAGTCTCATGTCGCAGCAGCCGATCAAACTCAACGACGGAAATCTTCGAGGAAAGACGGCCTTAACTCAGGTAGAAGGCGTGATTCGTCAAAAGATTTTGATCAAGACTTAGATCCCCTGTTGAATCGCGAAAGAAAACGCAGCCATTCCAGAAGTTACGAACCTGAAAATTTAGCTACCATGCACCAAGCAGAGAGCAGATCGTCTAGAAAAGCGCACGAACGACGTAAATCGTCGCCGTCACCTCACCGTACTCGCAGTCGTTCGCCTTCGCAAGACTACCATGATCTGGATAAACCTCCTGGTGAGCACACGAGAAAACTATCAAGGGATGGTCATCACAAAGACGATAAAACGCGTACGCAGCATTCGAACAGCCGATTATCTTCAAAGGATCGTCGTCCTTCAGGTCATCGTCCGGAGTCTGGTAATGGACGTGATTCAGTGACATTTTATGAGTTTTCGAAGGAGCCTGGAATACCCGACAGAAAGCTTTCATACGACGACGATTTGCCGGAAACATTTTCTGAGTACGACAGAAGAATTTCATTTGAAGAGAAGCAAAACTTCAGATCAAAAGCAGAAGATCAGGAATTCCGTACATGGCCAGGAGGTAAGCTCTTGTCCACGAATACACGTGAGCATGCCGAGAATTATCGCAATAGAAGGAAATCTGGAGAAACCAGTGATCAGAGGAGGAACAGCTCAACAGAACGTACAAGAAGGTCGCATTCACGTGATGATGAAGATCATCACTCTCGCACCTCTCCAACCGACCGACAAGGTAATAGACTGAAATCGTTTAAACGAGACGATACGATGCCAAACTTTTTGTCTAAAGACAGGCGAAAAGAAAGCTTAAGCCAACCATCCAGTCATCATTCGAAACATCGACGGCGGTCAGAAGATCCGAGTGCAAATAGAAAATTCTCCATAGTAGGCAACGAGAATCGCAGGGCGTCTATGGACAGTCGCGGCAGACGCAGGTCATCGGTCAAAATCACGCACAAAATCCACCGCGTGCCTTCCGCCACAATGCTTCAGCAAGTCCACGAGCTTCGGGAGATCATAAGAAAGACCAAAAAAGAATTTAAACTGAAAGAAAAGAGACAAAAACGAATCTTTGCTTCCTTGACTTGTAAGTATTTTCGACTAATTTAACGTGAAAGTAACGAAGTGAGCTGGAAACGTTAGAGCACTGCGCCCGTTTAGACCGTCTAGGGTATCGTCATTGCAAAGCATTTCAAATATAGGGTGTATAACCTGTTTTTCATAACTTTGCATTCGTTTTGTTTTCATTCGTCCCACATTTGCTTAAAAATTGTCATGTAGCATGAAAATTTTAAGGATGCAAATCTAAATGGGAAAAACTATTTCCCTAGTGCCTAGTTTGGTCACGGTTGTTGTAGCCTCCTACTAAAAGGTAATTTTGAAACGCTCTTCTGCAAAGTGAAAATGCTTTTGAAAGTTACAGTTTGAAAAGGTAGACCTTGTTCATAGGCGGATCCAAGGGGGGCTAAGGAGGCTGAAGCCCCCCTAAATTAACTCAGATACGTTTTTTGATCAATGGTTTCCGACACAGAAACGTCCATCGGGGTGATTTTTTGGATAACCTTTAAATAAACCATTTCTTGCACAGGGATAAGGATGAAAATATTAAATGCAAAGCTTAATTTGCTCAACTTAGGCAATCCGAATGTGTCTATTTCGCAATAAATGAAAGTTCTAATAAACACGTTTTTATATAAAGAATGTGGCCTCAATGTTACATAAACAGTAAGTGTTTACACGAAGTATTTTCATTACATACACGTTACATAAACCGCACGTACATAGGCGTAGCAAGGGGGGACAGGGGGCCATGGCGTTTCCAAATTTTTAGAATATCTAGTCATTTTGTGCTTCAGGAGGCAGCATCTCAAGCAAAATACTGTGGCTCGCCTAAAATCAAACATTTTTACCCACCCAAAATTTTGGGCATGCCATGCCACTGCGCACGTAAGTATTTAAATTCTTGTTTCGTTTGGGTAAGATTGGGCTTCTTGTGGACAAAAGATGAAAAAGCAGCAGACTCAGAACGGTCGCTAGAAAGTTTTCGATAGGGGTGTTTGCGTTTGTGCGGAGGGGCGTGACATTCTAAAAAATTGACTAAAACTCCACTGATTTAATAGTGCTTCAAGTTTCAATTTGGGGGGCTTGGAGCTTTGTTTGGGGGCCTAAGTCTACCAAGCCCCCCTCGTGGTGACGGGACTGAGCAGACTGGACAAAAGTTGAATAAGCTGCAGATTGTACTATTTTTTCCTGCAAGCTTTTATGAATGAGTGCAGCTCATGTTATTACTGTAGTTAAGCGAAGGCATCAAAATTACTCCACAACGAACTTACATTGCAGTTAACTACAGGTTAGATTAGAGCGCTCAGTGACAGCGTAAATTCCAAAACAGCAAACCTAACCGTAAAACGTAGCCTACATGTCAGGTAGAAATGAAGCGCGCTAGATTAGCTGTATGCTATGCTAAAGATGACTACTGATTAGCATCAGACCTGCCAGCAGGGGTGTAGTGGGGTGGGACGCTTGGGAACGACGTTCCCACAGCTTTTTGCACAAACGTTACTTGAAATGAAGATTAAGATTTTTCAATTCAGTTTCTGCGTGTAGAGCCTGGAGCAGCATAAATGAATAAATGACAATTTATCTCGTGTAGCACTAAGTGAAACAGGAAGATCTATTGTGGAAGTTCTTGTAGGCGAATCAATCTTCCTTTATGTTTGGTGTGGGAACGTCGTTCCCACACCTCTTTTATTAGCAATACATTCCTGCTTGCCAGCAACAATTTTTGGACAAAAGTTCCGCTCAGCACGAAATCAGATGCTTTTTATCGACCAGTATTCTTGCTGTGTCTAATGATTTGTTTTCAACTTGCTGTGTAGTATTTCTAAAATCGCGTTACCGCGATATAGTCGTGTTTAATACAAAAATTGAATGGATGAGAATTTGGTCATTGACTCACAGCAAACTCCACGTTTCGCCTTGTGACGTGGTAAACATATTGTCTGATCATTTGCAATGCCCATGTGATGCAATAAACACTTTTCAGGGTAAAGTGCCAGCATAATTATTGCTTTCGAGTTTTTTGGTATGTTTGTCTCTTCGCTTAACCCAAGCATTGTTTTGGGGGGGAGGAAAAGTTGTGCTTGTTTTCGAAATAATATACCTTTTTTCGACCTTCAAGGTATTTTCTATGGTCAAACTACTTCGACAATCAACAGCATTTTGTTTCAAAAATTTTGTGATTGATAGTTTACCACTGATGGGCGGGTATTAATATAAACAAATTTCGCCATTTTGGCTAGACAATCGAGATGTGCATCGTGCAGGGGCGTAACGAGGTTAGACGGCGCCTGGAGCATGAAGTAAGTTTGCCACCCCTTGTTCGAACCTGAAGTCTTTCGGAAGCAAATGTATTGTTTTGAAAAAAGTACTCATGACTTTGCTGGAACTTTTTGGCCCCCCGCAGTGATTCGGCGCCGAGGAATCGTGCCCCCTTGGCCCCTTCGTTACGTCTCTGGTGTCATGCAATGAAAATCGGAAAATTTTCCGAAAGCAAACAGATTTTCAAGTCCGAACGTCATGAACATCTGCAATTTTCGAAAACAATAAGGCATGGATCTTGCACAGACTGACAACAAAGGTTACTGGCGGCATTTCAGGTTTCTTCGTGTAGTTTTGTGTCACTTCCATGCCTACCCCACGCGTTTTTTCGGTGTCGACCTGTGTTTGTTTTGCTAATAATAAAACATTTCGGACATTCAACAAGCAAATTTTAAGGTTAGATAAGTTTGAGAATAATTTCTGAATTGTTTTGGAGGTCCGCTTCTGCTCCGTAAACGTCCCAGTAAACCTGGGTAATGGTGAGAATGCAATTTAGCCAAAATGTGTATGGTTATCAACCGTGTTTGTTAAAACAAGTTACCTGAGCAGTTGGGTCTTCACTGCTATGCAGTCAGTACACATCCGGATGAACTCGTCCTTGAGCCCCCCCTAAAAATCCTGGATCCGCCTATGTTGTTAAAAATTATATCTGGTACAAAAAATTCGTCGGAAGGCGTTTTTTCAGGAGGGGGAACAGTGGATTTTCCAGGGGTGGCCAAAAAGAATTTTCCCGGGGGACTAAATGTGGTGAAATTTAAGTTTACCCACTGAAACTAAGAAAACAACCTTCCTTTGCTAAAACTTTCGCGGGAAAATGTCAAATTTCAAAATCCAGGGTGGCCAAGCCCCCTTCTGACGCGCATATTCAAAAGCATGTCAAATGAGACAAAAAAAATAAGATCAACTTACCTGTGAAGTGGATATGCTCCAGCACGCCATGCAATGTTTAAAAACTGCTGCTACATTTAAGCTTTCGCAGTGAAAAGAACACTGCAGTAGTTACCTATATTTGTTTACCAACATTCTTTCGCTAGCACTTAAAATCTAATTCTCAACAGCAAAATTGTGCTGGGTAACAATTGCCGTAAAAGATGCCATTAAATTAAATGAAAGTTGTCCTTCAAAGCAAAGGCACAAAGAGGTTCCGTGCACAACCGTCGTTTGTATATGCAATTGGTATGTATGCTCTGAATTATAACAATTTTTTCACTGACTGAAGAACGAATGTGAAGCGCACCGAGGCACAAATATAGTAAAGTCTTGTTCATAGCAACTACAAAAATATTGTTTACATTAGCTCCATAAACACAAGAAAAATTTCAAGGTCCTTGAAAATCGACGTAAAATCAAAATTTTCGGTGTATGTACTATCCAGCAACTATTCACTTTGCTTGAAATAACCGCCAACTGCAACAATTTTCTGGCCCTTGTTTGGAGTAATCTTACCTTGCTTTACTAAAGATAAAACATGTTGGTCCAAATAGTAGAAAGTAAGAGACACAAATAGCACTCACAAAGTTGGTTTCCTCAGCCTTAAAAAGTCGATATGTTGTAAAAACTAAAGTATTTCTTCCTCCTTACTTTCAGTAAGTTCCACGTAAGTGTTTGGAGAGTTTTTCGTGCTACTATAAATTTCTCTAAAGGGAAACCAAAGACTGTTGGAAACAGTTTCCTTTAACCCAATATTTGATGTTTAAGCGTTGATTGCAAAAAAAAATTTTGTGTTCAGTAGTTCTATGCAATATGTCTCTTTCCCAAGTTTCACTGCATTCACCAAGACATTAGGACTTTAAGATATACTTTTGTCTGATGTTGTTACTTGTGAATTTTTTTCCTCCAGGTAACAATAGCCTACCAGTAATTCATCAACGTCCACGGATGATGACAACTTTACCAATGCAATCAAAAAGTGCTATATATAGTATCCACCTTGTACCAAAATTCACTGATCGCGAAGTTTTTCTGCATACTCTCAACTCGTCCCATAAATTAAAAGGTACTTTGTCTTCTTACTAGCCTACTTTAACCAAGCGTATCAATTTGTGCAAACAGCGTTTTCATCAAATGACTTGTTAGAATGACTGCATCATTTGATTGTTCACCTTGCAAAATAACACTGCTTTTTGCCTTAAATAATGGTCTTACAAGTCAGTTCAGCACAAATGCCTTTTTCATTTAGCGGAAGGTGCATTTTTGAAAATCTTTTCATCTTCTTAACTAAAGCTACTAATAGCATCATTCCTTTCACTGTTAAGTAACTGAAGCTAACGAATGCTTTGATCGAATGATGACTATGCGAAAGAAATCTGGAATGGAAGCTTAAAAATAATACCATGTGTTTATTGCCGCGTACAAACAATAGTATTTTGTGTCTGCAAAAACATTTCCTGCTAGAAAAAGATCTTTGTAATTTCCAAACTTCATAAATTAGATACTGAATGCCTTAAACTTATTCATTTTTGCAAAAGCAGCAACCATGAAAATTTTTTAATTACAAAGCATCGAATTTGCTTTTCTGCAACATCTAGCGGTTCTGCTCCGCCTTCGTTGCAGCAGCTTTGTGTTGAAATTCTTCAGTATGGTTCCGCAACTTGTTTGTTTGCAATATTTTCAAGAAAAATACGTCACTCAGTCGCTTCAAGAACTCGTTCCAATCTCAACGATTCCGTACACCATATGCAAAGACACGGACTTGGAAGATCTGAGGCTACTCTACCATCTTCCAAAAAATTCACCAAAACTTTTTCTGGAAAGAAAACTTGGAAAAAATAATATGTTGACTGTGTTCAATGAACTGAAAAGCATCCATCCTGCTGACTCTCAAACAAGGCAACAGGGTAAGATAAATATGATGTAACATTTTTGCAAAGTCACAATGCATATACCAGGATAACAGAAGCAAATTATCATGAATCTTGAGTAAATTACTTCATTTGAAGCGTATTTGACTAAATTATCAATGGATATCTAAAGGGGTGAACGTGTGAAAGCTTTGTTTCACGTATACCATTTTTAAATTTATACTCAAAATCAAGTCTACTGATATCACATGTTTCTTGTTTTTTGTTTCGAATTAAGTTATAGGGTTTTTTAGAAAACATGAGGATGGACCTTGCAGAACCGAGTCCAAGTCAAAACAAACATTGATCAAGTTGTTTGTATAGCTACCATGTTCCCTAATCAATTCAACGCACGAGTTGCAACGAAGTTTTTTAACTCGAGAAGCAGTTTTAAGTCTTGCGTCACCAAATCTAAACCTTAAGAAAAAATCCACTAAAGTTTCGGAAAGGGACTTTCTAGCACTTCGAAATCTGTTCGATGTTGGTCAAGTCAAGTCATTTTTTTGAATTTCTGGCAAGCGTCAAGTCATAATAAAAATATAAACGAGAATAAAAACCTTCAGTGCATCAATCGCTCTAGTCCAGCTATGTCCAACCCAAATGGCTTACTGAGCCAAAGTATGTGTCCCTATCTTAATCAGGGCCGCACATTGAATGACACATGAATGAGGGCCGCACATTCAATGGCTTAATGTCATCTTAGCAAACTAAATTTAGTCAAAGTTGTACTGAAAGTGTTCGAATCCTAACCGTAACAGCAACAGACGTGATGAAATGACACTGAAGACCATCTGCATCAAACATGTCAAATTCCAGATTATCAAAATAAAGACAAGTAGTCAGTATATAGGAAACTTTTACTACTGCGAAAACCTGAAGTGGGCCGCACAAAACCTTCGACTGAGCCACATGTGGCCCATGGGCCGCAGGTTGGACATAGCTGCTCTAGTCGCTCTTCCGCTTGAATTCTACTGCATATTCGGGAAGATTTTTGTTTCTATTAATGGAAATCGTTTTTAGGTTGTATGTTCCAGTTATTGAAGTTTTCGGTAAACGTGACATGAAAGGGTTGTGCCTTTCAGCAACTGTTAGGAGATTGCAGGATAGGTGACACATTCAAATGGCTAACCAGCCATAAGAAAGGCGTGTATTTAGAAATTATTTTGTTTTGCGAGAAAAAGTTGCTGTAGCAAACATTTTTGTGTTTTTGCCTTTTCCTTCATCAACAAAACAACGTCTATTTTGTTTTTCCAGATATTTCCAGAAAGGTCCGCATGTACGCTGCCACGGTCCTAACCTTCATATCTGCTCTGTGTGGAGGCCCAGACCTGTCGTTTATCTACTTTGAAGTGTGAAAAGAACATCCAACAATATCTACGTCAGTTGTATCTTGACATGGAATATTTGTACCATTTGTGCTACCCATGATTGGGAAATCAATAAAAGGAAATGGTTTGCCACTTAATGTGGTGGTTGTGAAGTAGGACATTTTTTATGGAACCAACTAACATTTCAAAAAGTTTGTCTAAACCACGAGTGTTACACACGCGGTCCGGGGACCGCATGCAGCCCGCGAGGGCATTTCGTGCGGTCCGCGATGAGTTTTGGAATTTTCATATAATCAAGATTTAAGTTATTTAGTTTATTCACCGATGTTTAAAATTCTTGGCCAGCGAGTGAACAAGTTCCTTTCAAACGAACGTAGGGACGACTAGATATAATGATTTGACTATAACCCACGATGCATTTCGCAGGAAATAAGATGTAAAAAGCGTTCATAGTAAGGTTCAGATACGGCCATTGTTGCGTCAGCATTATGATGCGGCCCCCAGGTTGTCACAGTACCGCCCTCGGGTTACTTTATCGATATTAATTTGACCCTCGAGCAATTTGAGATTGAGACCCCTGGTCTAAACCACGGGTTTTTAACCTAGGGTCCGTGAAGCTGTAAGGCAGGGGGGGGCATACTTTTCAGGCAAAGGGCCACAAACAAATATTTTTACAAACTGAGGGCCAAACGAGTTTCAAAAGAAACTGATGCAGGTCATTATAGAACACTACTGGTTTATAGATAACCAAAAGGTAAAGATACAGTACAACTGAGTAGACAAGTCAGTATATTTGTGTCTGAAATACAATACGTGAGATAATTTCATATGTAAATTATACACAAAATAAACAATGGAGAAAACCCGTCAAGCCAAGTTTCCTTTTCTTATTTCTCGATATTGATTAAAGTATTGAAAAGATTTGGCGGGTCGGATGAACTGGCTGGATTTGGTCCGCGCCAGTTGCGTACCTAGGGTTTTTCGCGCCTGAGGACAAAGTCAGTCTGGGCGCCCCCACCCATGCCCGTTCGTGGCAGCATAGATACAAATAGTGAGTTGGGAGTAAAGGGACATTGAGAGCTGACTCGGTCCCCGAATATAATTGTTTCTAGACCCGTTTAAAAATTTCATATGTCTGTGACGTCACGGAATTGAAATCAAGACTTTGAATCTTGGAAATCATTAACTATCGTAGAGTTAAGAATCTGTTCGTTTCGCGTGAAGGTATCCCCTCTTTGAAATTTTGGTCACGATTGAACATTCAAACCGTTGTATTGCGACAGTCCAGAATTGGTCCCAGTAGTCATGGAACCACATTCGAATTGTAGCAGCTAGTATAACGGGTTTCTAGACCATATAAAATCTAGATAGCCGCATTTAGTTACATCCGAAAGTTTCTACATGGGTTCGATCTTAGATGTAACAAGGACGACATTCACGAAAGCTAAAGTTCGCTTGGTCTCCCTAAAGTTTCTGATGTCTCATCTAAATAATTGAATCATAACAGACGTATAGTTTTTGTTGGTTTCGCTATTTATTTCACTAAAAATATGCACGAGTATATTGAAACTTATCAATAAATTTCATGAAACGTCCACTCTCGAAAATGCTCTCGAACGCAGTGACACAGACGCACGAACAACAATTTCACAGAAATCAAGGTTCTTGATACTAACGTCTTTGCGCAACTGTCTCCTAGTGAAAGGATATAATTTTTTTGACAGGCCGTTCTTATGTGTGATTAAATCGTGACTAGGCCTTGGTAGTTTTCCTACGAAGAAGTTTCCTAAGTTAGATTTCCGCAAATTCACAGCACGAATTTGTGAACGGTTTTGTTCTGTCATTAACCGGGATTGTGCCTAAGGGGGTTTGATTTACGATTTACCAAACTAGCTTCCCGAGCATTGTAAAACAGCTAGCTTTGTTTTCACTTCTTAAATCGTGAAACAAAGTAACAGAAAATAACTCTGTTAACTCTAAGTCATTGGGCTAAATGACAGGGGGTATCTAAGCCAACACCAAGTCATCGGACAAGGTG